>Ga0207086_1011_pt1 | contig 57424 bp, 51 predicted proteins | sample Alteio_BWMinHeat_54_FD_153540 | JGI IMG/M metagenome (GOLD analysis project Ga0207086, IMG submission 153540) | Enriched cells from forest soil in Barre Woods Harvard Forest LTER site, Petersham, Massachusetts, United States -... | ecosystem: Environmental > Terrestrial > Soil > Temperate forest >... | reverse complement strand
TGCGCAAGGACCGTGGCTCCAGCGGCGTGAAGAGGCGCGTTGTTGTCGGTGTGGTCGAAGTGCCAATGGGTGTTGATGACGTATTTCAGCGGAGCATTGCCAAGGCCATCGAGAGCCTCTTTGAGCCTGGGCCAGGCCGGCGCAACGAAAGTGTCCACGAGGAATTTGCCGTCGGGGCCGTTGAGGACTACCACGCTTCCCCCGGGGCCGGAGAGCATGGTGAGATCTTCGCCAAGCTTTTCTGTTTCGAGGGGAAAGGCGTTGAACCAGTCGCGCATAGCCGCGAGCGCGTCCGAAGGCGCTTCTTGCGCGTAGCCCACTGCGGAGGCGCGGAGCAACGGCGCGGGAAAGAGGTGCGCCAGAAAGGCGCTGCCGACCAGGGTAGCCGAACCTCGCAACATTTCGCGGCGTGACGTTTGCTTCTGTAAGAAATTGAATTTCATGTTCTTTAAGCCTTTCTTTCGATCAGGGTTGGATCATTTGCCCGCGGAGTCGTTTTTCATCGCGGTGCGTAGTCCATGAACGCGACACCTGTTCTAAACTCTTCTGTCGTGTCTCACTTATCGAGTGCAATGCGATCCCCCGTGATTTGGATTTCCGGCACCAAGCAGCACTCTTGCCTGCCAGCCCGATCTCAGCTTCCAGCATGATGAGAGTGCAACCGTACTGCCACGAAGAAAGCAGATTCACGACCCGAAGATTTCGAATTGCAAGTAATTGAATCAAGAGGGAATGCAAATCGGTCGAAGCACTTGATGCGCCGCTAGCTATGAATTCGAACTCTTGTCGCGCCCGGCGAGTGTCAAGCGATGCGACAAAAGTGTGCGTGAGGGTCCTAGGCTGGGACACTCGATCGGGGGGCACCATGCTAAGGGTCTTTTATTTGTGCTGATGGGGAAACACCGTTCTTTTCACGAGTCGAAAACGTATGAGAGAGTCGTATCCCTTTTGAATAAGACCTCGCTTACAGTGATGCCGCCACAGCCCGAAGGATTTGTTTGGATAGCGCAGGCTGTCTACGGCCGAGCCAAGACCATCGCGCCGGTAAGACTCGCGTATATGGCGAGCGCTCTTCTGCTGCGAACAACCCTGGAACGCCCGGGGACAGTTCGGTTGTCCCTGGCGAATTGATACGGAGGCAAGTTTTCAACGAAATGTAAAACCGTTGCAGAGGAGGCCGATGCAGTCAAAAGCGCCCACATATACCGTATACAGAAAGATTCGAACAAAAGACGGCGGTTTCCTGATTTACCTTATCTGTTCCCTCAGAACGATAGCTCGAATACCTGGGGGGAGGAACTTCGACTGTTGGCACTTCTGAAAGCCGACTGTCACATCCACGTGCCAGCATACGACAATTTTCCAGCTGCCGACCATCCGCACTCAAGGGTGTAGACTCTCCAATGTTCGGTTGGAACGGAACATTACATTAATTCCGAATCCATCGTGGCAGCGATACTAGGGCTAAAAATCTGTGGAGGTACTTCGTGCAGCGGAGATCCTTCCTCAAAGGCGCAGGAATTGTAACCGTCGCCGTCGTGGGTGGAGGTGTCTGGCGCGCCTGGGATCAAGGAGTCTTTAGTGTCGGTGAGGGGCCGGCTTACGAGCCGTGGAGGGACTGGAGCAAAACCGGAAACGATGCTCCGCTCGCGCTGGTGCGTGCCGCGATTCTGGCCGCCAGCCCGCATAACACTCAACCCTGGCTTTTCAAGATCGCCAATTCTTCAATCGAGCTGCATATCGATACACAGAGGAACGTCGGCGCGCTCGATCCTTATCTGCGCGAAGAGCATATCGGCATCGGTTGCGCTCTGGAGAATCTAATGCTGGCCGCGCCTGCCAACGGATACGCAGCCACGGCCGCGCTCCTTCCCGGAAAACTTGTCCCGATTCCCGCCGAATCCAAACCACAGCTCTTGGCCCGCGTGAATCTCGCACCAGGGAAACGCGAAGAAAACGAGCTTTACAAGGCCATCCCGCGGCGCCACACGAATCGTGGTCCTTACGATCCGCTCAAAGCGATTTCTCCAGATTTCGTGGACGCGCTCAACCATCTGCCGAGCGACTACGCAGATGTAAAGCTATTCCTCTTTACAGCTGAAGCCGATCGAAAAAAGATTGCCGAGATTAGTTCTGTCGCAAATGCGGAAATCTATTCCGATCCCGATGTCCAGCATGGCAGCGAACGTTGGATCCGCACGAAATGGAATTCGGTCCAGCAATACCGCGATGGCCTCACGATTGATGCCTTCGGCCTGCCTCCCGTAGCTACTGCGATTGCCAAGACGATGACTGTGCGGATGCTCCGCTGGGCCTCTTCCCGCAGTGCCGAGAATGGCTATTCGAAACTGATGCTCAGCGCCCCGCTGATCGGATTCATCGCCGTGCGTGACCGATACGCCCAGGAACAGTGCTTGCAGGCAGGCCGAATCTGGCAACGCGCGCATCTCTTCGCGACTGCCCACGGACTTGCGGCGCGCCCCTGTAACGAGGCCGTGGAAATGGTGGACCATGAGCGGGCACTGGGCAGACCGGCCTCTCGCGCCGCGATGCTCAACGAAATCACCGCAGATCCCACATGGCAGCCGACTTTTGTTTTCTATATGGGCTACCCTAAGCTGTCGGCCCACGCCAGCCCCCGCCGTCCGGTTGAAGCTGTACTTGTCTGACGGCCCAGATCCCGCGCGCTCCTCGAACGGGCAGTATCCAGGGGAACTTCCTCCATCGGGCTGGCACCTTGCAGCTGATCGAAGGCGATTGACGGCCAACCCGGAAGTAATCTCCCACCTTTAGTATAACGGTTTCAAACATCGTTGCACTCCGGAGCGCAACGGTTGCATAGACCGTTGGCGAAACCTCGGTTGCTCGTTGAGACTGGGCATCATCGGCGTAACACTGTTGTGACTCTGCCTACTATGTAAAGACGCTGGGCTTCACCTTCGATTGGGGCGGCGAGAAGGGTGGAATCGCCGGCATCTCCCGGGGGAATTGCAGGCTGTTCATTACTAATCCCTCTTTCCGAAAGTCGCATGGCAACACAGGCCGTATCCTTTGCTGGCTCAATCTCGAGAGCAAGGCTGAGGTAAACGAACTCTTCGCAGAGTGGAAGGCCGCGGGCGCGAAGATTGTTTCCGAACCCGAAGACAAACCGTGGAAGCTGCGCGGGTTTATGGCCGCCGATCTCGATGGCAACCTCGTTCGTGTCTTCTACGATTTCCGGCGGGACGAGTAAAAGAACGACTCAGTGCGAAAAGTCGCCCGGCTTAACCTCCGCGGTGAGCGGAACTTTCCCCCCCTGACAGTCTCAGGTCCGTACTTCCTTGTTTTATGAAAACAGAAGCGTCCGAACATACTCGGATGGTCTGAGAGAAACTGAGCTGTTGCCAAGATACGTTGAAACATTCGTGTCAAATTTATCTGAATTCTCATTTAGAAATCTGCGGAGCAGACTCAGTTGGTCGGAAACTTGGGGAAAGACGTAGATAATTGTTCCAGCCGACTCTGGTTCATTAATCTCACAGAAGAAAAGTGGAACGAGCCTAGACAGCGATGCCGAGAATGGCCGCGAACCGCCGCGCTTCGGCTTCTCTGGATGCTGCGATTGCTGAATAGCTTTCGTTGAATGCTTGCAGCTGCCAGCAGCGCTACAGGCAGGAAGGCGACTGATCGAAAGCTAACCTTGAGTCGAGCCAAGTTCCACCCATTTCGTGGTTGCGTTTGAAGGCGGAACACGTGCGGTTGTGTGCAGTGTCTCCTTCAAGGCTGGAGCCAATCCTCGTGCGAGCTGTACCAACTCTTTTCGACTCAGGTCCGAGACGACGAACGCGAAATATCGCCCAGACTCAAAGCCCGCGATTTCCATCCCGCTGAGACGATTCTCGTAAATACCAAGGCTGCCTGAGTCCGCGGTGACGAGGAGTTTCTCTCTTGGAAAAGTCGCGCCGCTTCGCTCGGTAAGAATCACCGAAACAATCGTGCCATGGCCCCGAGCGATGAAGTGAATGTACTTGCGGTCACTATCCGATATCGAACAGATATGCCCTTCGAGAAGTTCAAAACCTGGAAGCCGCTGCTGCACAACCTGCAGCAGAGGGGCATATCGAGCGCCAAGCTTTTCGCGGATCTGATCCGCCGAATTGGCGACCTCTGGATAGTTGTGGCCTTGAATGGCGCAAATGACATGGTCGCTTACGCCAAGCTTCAGAATGCTTGCGATTAACTGTTCTCCACGGCGCAGGTTCAACCATTCCGCCGCGAATAGGCCAAAAAGAACCAATGCAGCCGTTGCCAATCCAAGAGCCCAGCGCTTTACGCTTACACCAGCGAAAGATCGCGTCTGAGACGCCCGCAGCTTGCGCACTACGTGTGTCCGCACCGAGTCAGGCACCGGCCGGTTCGAAACAGCGCGCTGCAGTGCATCCCGAACGCCTATACGCGACTCCAAATCGCGCGAACAGGCTTGGCAACTCTCCAGGTGATGCACCACCTCACTGGCAGTTTCCACCAGAAGCTCATTGCTTAGATACGAATCAAGTTGCTGACGTATCCGTTCGCATCGTTTCGAGTCAAAACTCAAGGTATTCATGCCGTTTCCGCCCCGCCAGCCTGCTTCGTCCGCGGGCTAATACCATACGAGCGGGCTACTTCCCCTAACTCCTGGCGTAGCAGCTTCCTTCCTCGACTTAATCTCGACATCACCGTTCCCAGAGGGATTTTCATCGTTTCTGCAATCTCTCTATATGAAAACTCCTCAACATCAGCGAGTAGCACCACCTCTCGGAATTCCACAGCGACCTTCTCCAATGCGTTCAACACGTCCTCATCGCGTATTTCTTGAGGCACGACTGGCTCGGCCGCAAGCTCGTCTTGACCTTCCGGACTGTCGATTGTCGTCACTCGCGATGCCTTTACAAGTCTTCGCCTGACGTGATGCAGGCGATGAAACATTATCTTGAAGAGCCAAGCCCGGCAGTTCGTACCCAGCTCGAAACGATGAAACGACTTCCACGCCTCCAGATATGTGTCCTGAATCAGGTCCTCAGCCTCATGCCGGTCACGCAGGAGGAACGAGGCGGTACGATATAGTTGCGTCAGGTGCGGCAGGGCCGCGGCCTCGAAGCTTTCGAGTTGAACCTTCGCACGAAAAAACAAAGAATGCTCCGATTAATTTTTTCCGCAGAATGGAGGGGAGCGGCGGTTTAAGATGGCAGTCCCAAGCCGCCGCACCACGCCTTGCGGAGTTCGATCAATTAAGACGTGCGGCGACGCCACACACGATTACCGGGCCAAAACTGCCGTACGGCGCACCACCAGGTCCGGTGATGTACCCGTCTCTAGCCAATTTCAAAATACGGAACTCCTCCGTCAGGAGACCGCGATAGCCCTTTTCGATGGCTTCTTCGGTCCACTCATAAACGTTGGCGTCCCAAACGGGGCTGTAATCGGTGGCCGTGGTGGGAATGCCACCGAATGTGTTGTTGGGACGATGTCCGTCCAAGAGAGCGGCGCCCAAGCCCTGACGCTGCGGATTTTGGCAACCGCCTTTGGTCTCGCCGTTCGTGGCGATGAAGATCCGTTCGACGGCGCTACGACTGATGTCATCTACCCCGGTTTCGATTCTGCGCAAACGGGGAGCGAAGGTATTTCCCTCAATAGCTGACACAGTGGGATCACTGGACTCAGTGGAGATGTAGAAGACGGGCTTGCCAAAGCTGTATCCGTTGATCAGCGAGAGAGTGACGGTCCGGTTCGCCGGATCAATAGAGACTACCTGATCATGTACGAGGCCGTAGTCGGGATTTCCGTTCGGAGAATTTATGAATGCATCGTCTACAGCAGCGGCGACAACGGGCGCGTCGTAAATGATGCCGTCGACGAGCACCAGCGGGCTGTAGTCCGCATCGCCGATCGAGCCAGGCTGTGCGACGCTGGGTGGGAAGGGCTTCTCCTGAGAGCCGGCCACAACCTCACGGTTCGGACGGAAGTCCACGAGGCCAGAGTCGAACAGAAACGTCCCGTCGGCGCGGCGCGTGGCGGTGCGAGCGGCATCGCCCGCATTATGCAGTTTCTTGGAGAAGTTCACGCCTAGGCGCTCCGCTTCTGCTTGATCGCCTGCGTCAAGGATGATGTACCACGCTGGTTTCAGGCCAGACGGTGTGTTCACCGCACCCTTGTAGAGAGGCAGGGTGATCGTTCCTCTGGGGTTGCCAGCGGGAACATTGATTCCTGTCAACTGCTCGATGGGAATGTCGAACTTACCGGATTTCAGGAGCTGGACAGGCCCTGCCAGATCTGGATTCGTGAGCGAGTCGGGCGGCGGAAACTGCGAAATGTCGACCTTCGTTCCGATCGAGGCGAGGGGTGGAATGATGTTGCACCCTGGACCAGGCCCGTTCGCTGCTGGACCGGGGCCATTCCCAGCGCGCAACAGCCTCCCGTCTCCCCCCTCTTCTCTCTCCCGCGCCGCTGCCGCGCCGGGCAGAAGCATGACTATGGCAAAGGCCATTGCAAAGACGCCCGCCATCCTTCTTCGTAATAGGCCAGCTTCATCAAGACTTACGTGATCCATCGAACCCCCTTTTAGTCAAGAATAGAAGTGAAGATGTATGTGGGCACCTCAGGCGCCCGATACGTGCAAATTACGGCCGTAACTCGCTTGAGCGAACAGCCATAAGCCCTCACAAACTAGAAATACCAATCGCGGGTTGATTTATTCCCGGGACGTCTTCGACCGGCACGATGGATCGACGCGAGGCTGATAGAACAAAGCGATGACATCAATCTTGAGCCGCTTGAGGGAGGCCTCGACAACTCCTAGATATGCTGTGGGCAGCTTGTCTGCCATTCTCGATCTTGAACCCGAAACTGGTGGCGATGACGACTATGCGGAAGTTGGCCGGAAACGCGCTTCGAAGCAGTTGAGCGGATTAGTAACGGGAAGTCGGCTTGTAGGAAGAGATCTCTGCACTTGCCATCGATTCTGGTCGGATTACGGGCTAACCTGAAGTTATCATCGTCTGGTCGTGCAACGAAACAACGTCTTTTCAATCATGCCTGCCGTCACGAACTGTTCGATCGCAATCCGACCGCTTGGTCCGCCAAGGTGCAAAGCGGCGAACCGAACCAAGTGTGCTGGCTCCCTCTGAAATTAAGTCATTGCTCACTGGCCTAGAATTGCGTGAGCGAGCGTTGGTACTCCTCGCAGCATCTACTGGCTTGCGCCAGAGTGAACTATTTGGGGTGAATGGTGCGACATCGATTTCGCTCAACACACGATGAACGTGGTGCGCTCCATCTTGTATGGTGTGGTAGGACAGTGCAAGACTGAATCCTCACAGAAGCCAGTGCCGGTTCATCCAACTGTTTTGGAGGAACTGGGAAGATGGAGAGAACTCTGCCGCTACAACAAATCGGGGGACTGGGTGTTTGCAAGCAGACGACACCGTGGTCGGAAGCCAATTTGGGGCCAGGCGATACTGCGAATGTATATTCGTCCCGCCGCACAGAAGGTCGGAATTCGGAAGCGATTTGGATGGCACACTTTCCGGCACACGTATTCGACTTTGCTACGCAGCGTCGGGACAGAATTCAAAGTGATGCAGGAGTTGTTGCGGCACTCCTCCTTCCGGTCAACGTTGGATGTTTACACGCAGGCAATTTCGCCCGCAAAGCACGCTGCGCAGGCAGCTGTCCTCGCTCTGGTGTTCGCCGCTGAGGCGAACACGACGGGTCTAGCGTAAACGCGGCCAGTTCGTGCGACAACCACGCAGTGAAAACGAATCTAATTGACGAAAAGGCGGTGCAAAAAGGCCGCAAAAACGTGTCTTTTGCACCCCGTTGGTTTCGTTGAACTTGGTACGACTCTTTTGGAATGAATGGCGGGGACGACGAGACTCGAACTCGCGACCTCTGCCGTGACAGGGCAGCGTTCTAACCAACTGAACTACGTCCCCAGCCGTGGAATCAACAACTTAGCCTAAAACCTAGCAAACAAAGCGTTTGCAAGATTCGCATACAGCGCACCGTTCGCCTCGGTTGCCCCTGACTGCAAGCTTTCCTGGCAAAACCGCCTGTAAACCGCCTGTAAGAATTAGTGCGCTCATGCGAGATTTATACTAGCACAGATGTGTGCAAGAGACGAAACAGCATTCCTAGTCGGGGGCGAAATATAGGCAGAGGTCTGCAGGTGCAACGGTCTAGGGAACCGTCGACTTGCGCCACGACGGTCTGTGCAATCGTCGCGGTCCGGAGTCTAAACGGTGTTTTCTCGATGTCCACGCCTTAGTTCGGAATCGCTTTATGGCGCACGATTCTCAAACGGCGTAGGAGTTGAGCGTTCAGCGCGACGATCATCGTTGACGTGCTCATGGCAATCGCGCCGACGCTCATGGGAAGATCTATTCGCCAGCGGACGAAGATTCCTGCGGCAACCGGGATGGCAATCAGGTTATAGGCCGTCGCCCAAACCAGATTTTGAACCATTTTCCTGTACGCAGCGCGTGACAATTCGATCGCTCCCACAACGTCGCGCGGATCGCTTCGCACGAGGACGATTCCAGCGGACTCCACGGCAACATCGGTTCCTGCGCCGATCGCAATTCCGACATTCGCAGTGACGAGTGCCGGCGCGTCGTTAACTCCGTCACCTACCATTGCGACAATCTTCCCCCCTGCTTGAAACCGCTGGATGGCGGACGCCTTGTCGGCGGGAAGCACTTCGGCGGCTACGTCATCGATACCAATGCGCCGCGCGACGGAGTCCGCTACGGTTTTGGAATCGCCTGTAATCATCGCGACGCGTATCCCGAGCCGATGGAGTTCTTGGACTGCCTCTTTTGATTCCGGTCGAATTTCATCTTCAACCGCAAACGCCCCGAGTGCGCCATTTTTTGAAACGACGAAGAGAACGGTCTTGCCGTCGGCAGCCCAGGCTTCCGTTTCTTTGGCGAGTTCCGGTGATGCAGCGATATTCCTCTCGCTCAACAGATGTGGGCCGCCGACGGCGACGTTTTCGCCTTGTACCACGGCTTGCGCGCCGCGGCCTGGTAGAGCCTCGAAATGACTCGCGGGCAATGATGGCAGGCCGCGCTTCTTGGCCTCGGCAACAATCACTTTGGCGAGCGGATGCTCCGAATCAGCCTCGACCGCGGCGGCTCGCGAAAACAAATCGTGCTCGCTGACACCTGTCGCAACCGCCACACCGAATAATGCTGGAGCACCACGCGTAAGCGTTCCAGTCTTATCGAAAACGACGACGTCCAGATCGCGCGACCGTTCGAGCGCGAGCCGGTCTTTCACAAGCAAACCATTTCTCGCGCCCAGAGAAGTTGAAATTGCAATCACCAGGGGAATCGCCAAACCGAGCGCATGTGGACACGCAATGATGAGCACAGTGGCAGTTCTGGTGAGTGCATGTGCGGCATCACCAGCCAACCACCAATATCCGAACGTCAGCGCACCTGAAGCCACTGCAACATAGAACAAGAGCGCGGCGGCACGGTCGGCAAGAGCCTGCGCCCGCGAGCCGGAAGCCTGAGCTGTAGCGACTAGCCGCATGATTCCTGAGAGGGACGTCTGTTCCCCAACGGCACTTACTCGGACGCGCAGACTTCCTCCAGCGGCAACCGTGCCAGCGACAACGGTTGTACCCGGCCCTTTCGAAATTCCCCGCGACTCGCCCGTAATCATCGACTCATCAACATCGGCGGTACCCTCAATGACCTTCCCATCCGCAGGCACTCGAGCTCCGGGCCGAACCAGCACGACATCGCCTACTCGCAGCTGCGCCAGAGGAATTGTTTCGACGCCTGATTCCGTTATGCGCTCGGCCGCGTCGGGCAGCAACGCGGCCAGCGCGTCGAGAGCGCCGCTCGCTTGTGCAACCGCTTTCATCTCCAGCCAGTGGCCAAGGAGCATGATAGTGATGAGCGTCGCAACCTCCCACCAAACATCGATCTGGAAAAATCCGAATGTCGCAGCAAGCGAAGCGGCAAAGGCAACCACGATGCCGAGACTGATCAGCGTCATCATCCCCGGCCGGCGGTCAGCGAGTTCTCCCCAAGCGGCGCGAATGAACACGCTTCCGCCATACAGGAAGACAGTCGTGCCAAGAAAGGCAGGGGTATATTGGGAGCCGGGAAAAGTGGGAGCGGTGTAGCCCAGCCAGTTTTGAACCTCCCCAGACCACACGACGACGGGCAGTGTGAGGATCAGAGTCAGCCAGAATTTGTCCCGGAATATGGCAACCGAGTGTCCGGCATGCCGGTCGTGACCCATATGTGCGGCCGCAGTCTTCGGAGGGACCGCATGCCCCATATGCATCGTGCGTTCAGCGTGCTGGTGCGTTGGGCCAGGCTTCATGTGGAGACCTGTCTACCGCGTGAGCCAAAGCGCATATTGAATCGACTGAAACACGGTCCAATGGTGGTGTGCCCGCAAGATGCGATACCAGTGGGTGAAAGTTAGTAATTTCATGATCGAGACCTCTTTGGTGCCTACTTCTGGAAACCCGAGTCGTGGTCCGGCGTGATGCTATTTGGTCCGAGCCCTCGGCATAGCATAGAGGCAAAAACAATGCCAAAGGTGTCGGAGCAGTCTGCTTTCCGATGCACATCTCGATGTACGCATTGAGACGGACAGATCGGAGAGTGTGTCGCAGCGCAGACTCCCGTGTCGCGGTGTCACGAATGACCAACCTTCGACCGGGGGTGTCAATGTGTCGATGCGAAGGCAGTCCTTGTCCTCGCGAGCTGTTGTCTACACGAGTCCGTCTCCGTAACGAGCTTAGTATGAGTTGTGATTCGATTCGATCAAACCCCGCTAAGTCTGCCCAAAAAGTGATGGAGATGAAGTTGCAAATGACTTCGAGTCTCCGCCCGAGGAACTTATGGATGCACTAGCGGTCATGGGTTTGGCGTTGGGGATGCGGCACGGCACGGACCCTGACCATCTTGCAGCGATCGACGGTTTGACTCGCATTCGGCCTCGCACAACGAACGGAATCTATTTCGCACTTGGTCATGTTTTGGTTGTGATGCTACTTGTGATGGGAATAGGTCACTTTCTGGCAAGTCGATTGGCGTTCGCTGGTCCCTGGAGTCTGATTGTGATCGGCCTAGTGAATTTGTGGAGACTGCTCCATGGAGCGGCAGCACCTCGGATTAGATCGCGTCCCATCGTAGTTCAACCAGTCCTTCTGGGCATGCTATTAGCGGCGGGGTTCGAAACAGCGTCGCAGCTTTGTGCCTTGATTCTTGCTGGCCACGGCAGTGCATGGTTGCTTGGAATATCGTTCTCATCCGGAATGGTCCTCGTCGACGGACTGGATGGTTACCTCGCGGGCTCGACGCAGCGCCTCGCGGCCGTTGGTCAAACAAGGGCAAAAGCGGCGTCGCGGGCACTTGGCATCATCGTGGTGATTTTTGCGTTTGGTCTTGGTGGGGCTGAACTGTTCGGAATTGAGCTAACGTCGGTTGCCCTCCCTCTAGGACTGTCGTTATTCGTAATCGTGATTGGTTTACGGATCTGGGCGAGGTCAACCGGCCCAACCGCGAGAGACACCAAGATTTCCGGCGTGGAAGTGTGAGGGCAAATTGGCTGACTACCTGGAACACGAACTAGGGACTCCAGTCGGTCACTGTCCGGGCGTTGTGGAATGCGATGTGATTATCGGTGTTCGCAAGCAGTTTGCTGCGATCGGCCCAATTCTCTGATGCTTGGGGCCGGAAGGAGAAACGGAAATGCCAAAGGAGACTGCAACTCAAGCCAAAAAGGGGGGCGAAGCAGTTCAAGAAAGACTGACAGACCTCAACAGCGAAGGCGTCACTGACATTACGGCTGAATTGCGTCGCTTGCTAGCCGACGCGTTTGTACTGTACTTGAAAACCAAGAATTTCCACTGGCACATGAGCGGGCAACATTTCAGGGACTATCACTTACTGCTCGACGAACACTCTGATCAGATCTTTGCCGTAACCGACGAAATTGCCGAACGTGCACGAAAGATCGGCGGAACGACATTGCGATCAATCGGCGACATCTCCCGGCACCAGCGCTTGAAGGACAATGACGAGGAAAGGGTCGCCCCGAAAGAAATGCTGGCAGAGCTCGCCAGCGATAACCGGGCGCTGACGCGATATTTCCGCTCGGCTCATGAAACTTGCGAGAAGTACAACGACGTAGCGACCGCCAGCCTCATCGAAGTCTGGATTGATCAAACGGAGCGCCGCTCGTGGTTCCTCTCGGAAATCGTACAAGGACTCTGACGACTTGGTTGCGCTACGGGGTGTAATGAATTCTGAACCTGAGCTGCTTCTTGCAGATGTTCGAGGCTCTGATCGTCGGCTTGAGCCTTGAAAGTGGGATTTCCGCCGTGCTCACGCTCCCGCATGTTCAATTTCTGGCGTGCTTGATGAACGCGTTTTGGCCGGTGTGTCGAACATTCGACGTTTTGACATGAAGTCGGGAAGTCGTCATCCCTGAGTAGCAGTCCATCTCCAAAACTCCAATTCCATCCGCAACTAAAACCCAGAAAATGAGCTCGCTTGTCTTGCGAGAGAGTCATCGAGATTTGGCATGCAAGATGCATCCTCATAAAAACTGAGGGGAACGACAATGACAAGAAAGGGCGCACGCAACGCGTTTCTGCGCAGCTATCACATGCCGTCGATCTTGCTGCACTATCCTCGCCTCGTTCGCTCGATGAGGCGCCTGGCCATACTCGATGAAATGACCGCTGCTACGTGCATTCGCGACCTGAAGGCTGGCCGACGCTGGAGCAGTGAGGCTGTTAATCGGTACGGAGGAACTCATAAGGTCGCGACTGACGCTTGCAAATATCGCAGAGCAATAAGCCTCCCCCCGGAAGCGTTGCGTGAGATGGACTGCGGACTGTTTGCGAGGGAAGGGAGGGCAGGATGACAAGTAACAAGGTGACAGACGCGTTTCGGGAAGACGTTGACTCGACGCTAGTCGCAGCGACAAAGAACGGAGAGAGCCAGGCCTTCGAATTTCTCGTGAAGCGACACGAAGCAAAGACTTTCTCGCTGGCTTTTAGGATAACCCGCAACCGAGAGGACGCTCAGGACGTCGTGCAGCAGAGCTTTCACAAAGCGTTTGTGCACCTCAACAGCTTCCAGGAGAAGTCGTCTTTCTCCACTTGGTTGATGCGGATTGTAATCAACGAAGGTCTAATGTGTCTGCGGAGGACTCGAGCCCGGAGGGAAGTCTCACTTGGCGACGTAGAATCAGAGTCCGAGGAGCTGTTCCTACCGGAGATTCCCGATAGACGGGAAAACCCTGCAGAAATATACGAGCAACTGGAGAACGAGCGCATTCTTTGCGAAGCGATGAATCAGTTAAGTGCGGAATTTCGGACCGTCGTCCGCCTGCGACTGGAAGAGCGAACAGTCGGTGAAACAGCCGAGATTCTGGGCCTAGGGGTCGGGACGCTGAAAGCCAGATTGTTTCGGGCGCGGCAGAAATTGCGCGTGCTGCTTACACGCAGTTCGGAATTTCAGGGTGATCGGGCAATAAGCAACACGCGACAGCGTCGTGACGGGGGCCTCGAATCGCATCCTCCGACCGAGAGAACGACGAGTAGAGGCTCCCGTGCTGCTGGAAGCAAAGCCAGGGCTGCGGCTGTCGTGGGCTGGCGGAAGAGTACTCGGGACGGGGCATTGCGAAGCACTGAGCCGAAGATGCGAGAGGTAGCATGAGTTCGGAGCATATCTCTAAAACGAAAAGGATGTCATGTGTGGCGCCATCGACACGAGTTTCGGTGCAATTTTTAGCGGCACTGTACATTCACGCGTTAGCGCTTGCGATCCTCGTGGTCTTTTCGCGAAACGTGTTCTCAACGGCGATTCGCACCACGCTTTTGCCATTGCTTCGTTAAGGTACTTTATCCAGAAAAAACCGCATTCGAGAGGCTCAGCAATCGGCAAAGGGCACAGTCAGGAGTGGCTGTACTACTCAGAAGTGGAGTTTGAGGGCGAGTTGGATGGAACGGGGGCCGCCGATTTGGTACAGGGGATTGAAGCCGCCGTTGGCGCCGCCGGAGCCGAGGGTGCTGGCAAGCGTTTGCGTCGATTGGCCGAACAGCGGGCTGGTCAGGGTGTTGTTGGGGCTGCCGAAGTTCGGGTGGTTGAAGATGTTGAAGAACTCGGCCCGGAAACGCAGCCCCAATTTCTCGGTGACGTGAAATTGCCGCTGGAACGCAAGATCTGCTTGCCAGGCCCCGAAACCCCGCAATACATTGCGCCCGAAATCGCCCTGCTGCCCTATGGGAGGTGCGGTAAAGGCCGCATTGTTGAAAATCTTGCCGCCGGCATATTGAGACCCATAAAGCACAAGAGGTATTCCTGGGTTTACGTTCGGGCGGGGACTCAGGGCAATTCCGTCAGCAAAGAAAACCCCGGCAACAATGTCAACGGGGGGCGCCGATCTGGCCAAAATAAAGCCGTCAAGCGACCAATCGCCTAGTATGGCATGAGTAACCTTCTGCGCTCCGGGAGCCGGAAGATTGTAGGTCACGCCAGCCGTAAAGGAATGCCGGATGTCAAAGTCCGAATCGCCGCGATCAATATTGGGATTGGCGAGAGAGGACGGCGTGTTGATGTAAGTACCAAAGGTGCTGCTCGTAAAGGCGTCGGTGGAGGCGTTGTCGATCGAGTGGGAGAATGTATAACAAACCAGGGCTTCGACACCCCGCGACAAAGGCCGCTGGAACTTGAGCTGGAGGGCATTATAGCCCGACGTGGCGGAATTGTCGGTCAGCACGACATTCGAAAAGTTCGGGTTCACGTCAGAGAGATGGGTGACGCGCAGCAAGTCGCGACCGGTGGCGCCGACGTATGTGAGTGACAGGCTCTGTCTGCTGTCCAGCGGCTGCTCGAGCGCAATATTCCATTGATAGCTGCGCGGGAGCTGTAAATGCGGGTCGGCGACAAAGATGACGGAAACGGGTGGGTTCAGGGTAATGGCCGGGGGGGCCGCATTGTCCGGGCTCAATGGAAACGGCGCGGGCACAGGGCTGATGATCTTGGTTGCGCCGTATGGAAAGAAGCCGGAGACGCCGCCGAGCGAGCCTTGGCCCAGATCGTAGAAGACGCCGAAACCAGCTCGGACCGTGGCACTCCAATTTTGTTTTTTGCGACTCAGTTGATACGCCAATCCCACCCGAGGTGCAACGTTTCCATAGGTCGTCTTGTAGAGCGGAGTGCCGCGAGGGGCCAGGGTCATGGTCGCTGGATTGTTTAGGCCCAACACTGTGAAAGGATTGTTGGCCGCATTCTTGCCCTTTAGCGGTGGATTCACCTCCCACCGCAAACCATAGGTCACGGTGAATCGGGGAGTGATTTTCCAGGTGTCCTGACCATAGAGCGAGAAGTTTCGGGAGAGAAGCGCGTTTGGCAGTTGCGCGTTCGTGCCAGCGAAGACCGCCGATCCCGAGAGAGCCCCTCCTGGGACAGACGTCACGCCGGAGAATTCGACAGACTGGGAGTATGTGTAGAGGTTGACGAAAGGGGCGAGCCAGCGATAGTCCACCCCGAACTTCAGTTGATGGCTCGCTTTGGATACCGACAGATTGTTCACAAGATTGATCTGGCGTTGCTCGCTGGTTCCGAAGCTGCCCTGCCCGTATTCGCCTGCACCCACGATGTCCAGTTCAAAGAGGCTGTTAGCGGACGTGTAGCCGGGCGGAAACAGCGCGGAATCGGGAAGCGGCGCCGCTCCGCCGAAATTATCCATTATGTAGCGGGAGGCAACCCGCTGGTTGCTATAGTTGGCGAGGAGTTCGTTGCTGACGGTCGACGAGATCAACTGGGTCAGCCCGATGGTGCCGGTTTGAATGGAGGAGAAAAACGGCTGGGTCACGCTGAGAACCGGTCCAGCGAGAGGGGGGGATCTCAGGACTATGCCGGATGGCGAATAGTTATACCGGCCGAAGATGCGGAGCTTCGAGTTGACATCGTGGTCGACACGGATGCTGTAGGCGTCGAGCGAGGAAGGGTTGGAATAGCTGGCGTTGAATTGCGCCAATCCCGCCCCGAACTCGGGGCCGTTTTGAATGGGATATGCGTTCAAGTACGGCTGCATCGCCGCGGGAGCGTTCTGCCGTGAGGCAACGTCTGGTACAACCGTTTTCTGGGTCATTGGCTGGCGCAGTCGCAGCCCTTCGTAAGAGAAAAAGAAGAATGTCTTATCTTTGATTATTGGGCCACCGACTACGCCGCCAAAGTCATTCTGCCGCTCTTCAGGTTTCGGCAAATTATCGGCGTTCGCGAACCAATTGTTGGCGTCCAGTGCGTCGTTGCGGAAATATTCAAACAACGTGCCGTGAAAAGCGTTCGTTCCAGAGCGCGTCACGATGGAAATCTGTCCGCCGGGGGTGCGTCCGAACTCGGGGGCAAACGAAGAAGTCTGAATGCGAAACTCCTGTACGGCATCGACCGAAACAAGGCTGTTCGTGCCACCCGAAACGCTGAGCGCGGGCAGCGCTCCTCCGGCTGACTGCAGGAGCACAGGGAATCCGGTGACGCCGAAATTGGCGCTCACCCCATCCACAGTGAAATAGTTGGCGTCCGCGCGCTGCCCATTCACGCTGAACTGTCCCTGGTCGTCGAAAGCCGTGGCGGTGACTACCACGCCTGGCGTGAGGATAATTAACGTCTGTAAACTTCGGCCATTGAGCGGGAGATTGTCGACGAACGTGCGGTCAATCACGGTGCTGACCGTCGCCGACTCTGTGTTGACTATCGGCGCGCCGGCTTGTACGGTGACGCTCTCCGACCCCGAACCGAGCGCCATCTCGAAGTCGATTGCGAGAGCATCCTGAATGTGCAGGATCACGTCCGGCTTGATCAGCTTCTGAAAGCCACTCTTCCCGATTTCGATGCGATAGTTGCCGGGTGGCAGATTCGTGAGGTAATACTCACCCGAGCCGTTGGTCGCGCTTTCGTAACGGACATTTGTGTCGGCACCGATTGCGGCGACTTCCGCATCAGCAACGACTGCTTTGCTGGGATCGGTGACGCGGCCGGTGATGGACGCACTTGTGGATTGCGCGCGAAGAACTGCGACGAAAGAAGCAAGGAAGAAAAGGACGAGGATGAATGCTGGACGCACGTTTCACACCTCGTAGCGGCGACGCAAATGTTGCCAAGAATCTTTCGTGAGTGTCAAGATTTAAACTGCGTTAAAATGCCGGGTATTGTGCGGAGCGCTCGCGAACGAGCACGACACCTTATCGCGCTGGCGACTAAACTAGCTTGCATTCTGCTGGCTTCGTCCTCCTCCTGCGCCTTCGCGGTTAACCCCTCGTTCGACGTCAGCCAATATGCGCATACGGTATGGAGAGTGCGCGATGGTTTTACCCGGGGAGCGATTCAGGCAATTGCGCAAACGCCTGACGGCTATCTGTGGCTCGGAACAGAGTTCGGCCTGTATCGTTTTGACGGGGTTCGGGCGATTCCCTGGCATGCGGCATCAGGTGCGGTCCTCCCTTCAGGGCCTATTTACTCCTTACTGGTTGCGCGCGACGGAACGCTGTGGATCGGCACCGGCGGTGAGGGTGGCGTCGCGTCCTGGAAAGATGGCAAGCTTCGGCGTTATCCCGAGTCCGATGGACAGAGCATTAGTTCCTTCCTTGAAGACCGTGAAGGTACGATATGGTCCAGCGGTCAGAAAAACTTCTCCCCTCAGCAGATTTGCGCGATCGAGAAGACCGGTATTCGCTGCTACGGCGACGATGGCAGTCTGAGTCGCGGAGGGCGGGTTGCTAAGATGTACGAAGACGCGAAGGGTACTGTTTGGGCCCTCGCGCAATCTGGGATCTGGAGATGGAGGCCAGGACCTCCGGAATTCTACCCGCTGCCAGTTGGAATTGATTCAACCGAGGGAATCACGGAAGATGAGGCCGGCAACTTGCTCCTCGGTGTGGCTGGAGGGATTCGACGCTTCCACGACGGAAAGACCGAAGCGTTTCGGCTGCCCGGCAAACTGCAACCTTTCACCGTCAGAACGATGCTCGATGACCGAGACGGTGGTTTCTGGATCGCCACACACCATGCGGGTCTTATCCACGTACATCGGGGAAGAGTGGACGTATTTAGAGAAGCAGATGGGCTATCAAGCGACGAGGTCATGGCACTCTGTGAAGATCGAGAAAATAACCTCTGGGTTGCGACAGTGGACGGGTTGGATCGATTTCGGAACACTGCCGTAGCTACCTTTTCCCTAAAAGAAGGGCTGTCGAATGGACAGGTTCGGTCGGTTTTGGCTGACAAAGACGGAAGCGTTTGGATTGCGACGCCGGGCGGCCTCGATCGATGGAGTGACGGCCAAATCGCCACCTACAACCACCGCGATGGAATGCTGAATGGGTTATCGCCGGCCTCTCTCTTTCAGGACAGGAGCGGGCGATTGTGGCTGTCGACGACTCACGAGATCGGATATTTAGATGGCAACCATTTCGTTGCCGTGACTAGCACCCCCGACGGCAGATTGTTGGACATCGCTCAAGATTCTGCCGGGGACATCTGGATGGCCGATGGAGGAAGGCTCTTTCATCTGAGCAGTGGCAAGCTCGTCGAACGGATTCCGTGGAGAAGTCTCGGGCATCGGGACTTTGCTATCAGTTTAGCTGCAGATCCCTCAAGAGGCGGTATTTGGCTTGGATTCTTTGATGGGGACATCTCGTACTTCGTTAGCGGCAAAATTCAGGAGACGTATTCTTCCGCAAAAGGATTGGGCGCCGGTACCGTAACGAATCTGCAAGTCGAAAAAGATGGCGCGCTTTGGGCGGCAACGGACAGCGGGTTGAGCCGAATGAAAAATGGGCGCTTCGCCACGATTAATCGCGAGAATGGATTGCCTTGCGATCCGATTCACTGGATGATACGTGACGATGAGGGCTCGTTTTGGCTGGACACTCCATGCGGTTTACTGCGCCTGGCGCGCTCTGAGATTGATGCTTGGACTCTCGCGGTCGACAACGGGCGGGCCACAAATCTGGTTCTTCATCCCAATGTCTTTGACAACTATGACGGAGTCAGGGTGCATGAACAGGCCTACCGACCCTACAATCCTCCGATCACGAAATCCCTAGATGACCGAATCTGGTTCGTGTCCTTCGATGGTGTCAGCGTGATTGATCCGCGCCACCTTCCCTTCAACAAAGTACCACCGCCAGTGCACATCGAACGGATCACCGCGGATGACAAGACCTACGATGCGTCGAACGGATTACGCCTCCCACCCCGAATCCGCGATCTAAAGATTGATTACACTGCGCTCAGTTTTGTCGCGCCGGAAAAAGTTCAGTTCCGCTACAAGCTCGAAGGGCAGGATCGCAACTGGCGCGAGGTCGCCAACAACCGAGAGGTGCAATACTCAAACCTCCCGCCGGGAGATTATGTTTTTCGCGTGACCGCAGCCAACAACAGCGGCGTGTGGAACGAGGCCGGCGCATTCCTGGATTTCTCCATCGCGCCGGCGTACTACCAGACCACTTGGTTCGGCGTTTTGTGCGTGGCTGCATTTCTGGGATTGCTCTGGGCGCTCTATCAATTCCGGCTGCATCAGCTCCAGCAGCAGTTCACCGCAGGTCTGGAGGCGCGTGTAAACGAGCGGACACGCATCGCGCGAGAGCTGCACGACACGCTGTTGCAAAGCTTGCACGGACTGATGTTTCAATTTCAGGCGGCTCGCAACATGCTGCCGAGGCGACCCGACGAAGCAGCTCGAGTTATGGACGGTGCGATCGGAGCCACGGAACAGACAATCACGGATAGTCGAAGCGCGATTCAACATTTGCGTTCGGAGGCGGCCGACGGTGATCTGGGGCAATGGCTGACCGCAACGGGCCAAGAGCTGGGGAAGTTAGCGAATGCGAACGGCAATGGACCGGTTTTCCGGTTAACCCTGGAAGGTGAGCGAAAAGCCTTGACTGCTCTTCCCCGAGATGAAATTTACGGGATTACCCGCGAGATTTTGCGAAACGCGTTTCAGCATGCGCAGGCGAGCCGAATCGAGGCTGAAATCCGGTACGACGATCGCGAGCTTCGCGTGCGCATACGCGACGATGGAACGGGCATCGCGCCACAAGTTCTAAAGGCTGGAGGGAGCGCGGGACACTGGGGACTACGCGGAGTGCGGGAACGAGCGCAGCAAATCGGAGCCCGTCTAGATTTTTGGAGTGAAGCGGGAGCGGGGACAGAAGTCGAGCTAACCGTTCCGGCCGTCGTAGCATACGAGAAGTCCAGACAACGGGGAAGGTTCAGGCTGTTCCACAAAGTGTGAGACTCATGAGCACTGTTCCACAACTCATCACAGTTCTTACCGTCGACGATCATTCGCTGCTCCGCAAGGGGATCGCGGCACTAGTGAACGCCGAACCGGATATGAAGTTGATTGCGGAAGCGTCCAACGGGCAGGAAGCTGTCGAAAGCTTTCGACTGCACCGGCCGGACGTGACGCTGATGGATATTCAGATGCCTGGTTTCAACGGCATTGAAGCCATCAACAGGATTCGAAGTGAATTCCCGGATGCGCACATCATTGTCCTTACGACCTACACCGGCGATGCTCAAGTCGTGAAAGCTCTTCGAGCAGGTGCGCGGGCCTACATACTGAAAGGGCATGTACATCGGGAACTCCTCGAGACGATACGGGCGGTTCATGCCGGGCAGAAGAGAATACCGCCGGATATCGCAGCCGAGCTAGCGGAGCACGCTGCGGACGACGAGTTGACCCAGCGCGAGATCGATGTCTTGCGGCTAATCGCCTCAGGAAATTCCAACAAGCTGATTGCCGATCAGCTTTCGATCGGCGAAGCGACCGTTAAAAGCCATGTCACGAACATACTCTCTAAGCTTGGCGCAAACGACCGCGCCCATGCTGCTACGATCGGCATAAAGCGCGGGATCATCGAGCTCTAAGGTCCTTCGAATCGCACAATCCATCCCCCAAAAGTCGGATCTCACTGCCCTACTTTCGACTGTTTCGGTTCGCTTTCGAGTACGTTACCTTTCGAATGCTGGAGGGACATCGCTGCAACGACTCTTCTCGAATTTCGCCGACGGTTGGCCTGGTCGCGGGCTTCTAGCTCAACGTGTACTGATTGCAGCGCTCCTTGCCTATGGTGTCGTTAACCGCTTCAGGGAAGCGTCTGGGTCAGCAGCTCTACCGGAAGTCATTGGAGCCGGTTTATCGATATTTATTTTGCTTGGTCTATGGACGCCGATTGTAGGAACACTAGTCAGTTTGATTGAGGTTTGGGTCCTTCTCTCTCGCGGCGTGCATGCTTGGATTCCTGTCATCGTGGCGACACTTAGCGCGACGTTGGCAATGATCGGACCTGGTGCCTGGTCGATCGATGCCCGACTGTTTGGCAGAAAACACATTGTGACGCCAGAGCTCTAGATACGCCCCGACTAAAGTCGGGTTCGCTCCTCCCCCGAAATAAGAACTCCAGTCTCCGACCATTTGTGGTTGTACCGAGGATGGGCTTCTCTCCACAATCCATTCGTCGAGAGAAAAATGGAGGGGTCTATGGATACTCTCAACAGAACTCAATCATTGGAACAGCTTCATCCGGACAGTAGCTTTGAACAAATCATAGGCAGCAGCCCAGCACTGAAGTTGGTGCTTGCGGATGTGGAGCGAGTAGCTTCGACCGACGCCACCGTGCTGGTGCTCGGAGAGACAGGCACGGGGAAGGAGCTGATCGCGCAGGCTATTCACGATGCCAGCGCACGTTGCGGACGCCCTTTCATGAAGATGAATTGTGCGGCCATTCCCTTTGACCTCCTGGAAAGCGAACTATTCGGCTATGAGAAGGGCGCTTTCACCGGAGCATTTGCGCAAAAAATTGGCCGTTTCGAAATGGCCGACACGGGCACTCTGTTTCTGGATGAAATCGGAGACATTCCGCTCGCCTTGCAACCGAAGCTGCTGCGCGTCTTGCAGGAGCAGGAGTTCGAACGGTTAGGGAGCGGCAAGACGCATCGGGTCAATGTGCGTCTGGTTGCCGCGACGCATCGCGATCTCAGCGCGATGATCGCACGGGAACAGTTCCGCAGCGACCTCTACTATCGGCTAAATGTGTTTCCTGTGGCACTGCCGCCGCTCCGTGAACGCCGGGAGGACATCGCGTTACTGGTCTCCCACTTCGTCAAAGTCTTTTCCCAGCGCATGGGTAAGCGGATTAGGGAAATTTCATCAGACACGCTGGACGCGTTCACCTCATATTCTTGGCCGGGGAATGTGCGAGAACTTCAGAACTTGGTTGAACGGGCATTAATCGCCTCGGACCAGGAAGTACTTGCAAATCCTTTCCCGGAGTCGGATTCGAAGTCTCTCTGTTCGAATCCGGTCAAGACCGAGGGTATCGTGCCGAGTTTCGCGTATCCGGGGACGTTCAGAGAATCCGAACGAGCTCAGATTCGGAAAGCGTTGCATGCGTCAGATTGGATTATCGGAGGACCGCGAGGTGCGGCCGCCCGACTGGGACTGAAGCGGACCACCTTGATTTCCAAAATGAAGAAGCTGGGGATTTCGCGACCGGTGTGGCAAACCGACCACAATATATTGAACCCGAACTTCGAGACTGAGCATGCGTGGCAACCCACCGCTCATTGAGTCGGGCGCCCATCCTACGTGGGCTCAGAGTTAGAAGTTTTAGGGAGGTGGTTCATGCCGCTCTGGAACCTGCAATTAAACATGGCCAGCTCACGGGTCCTGCGGTACGGATTTTCAATCGGCTGCGTTGCAATTGCGATGGGCCTCGCATTTACTTTTCGACGCTTCCATTTCCGTGACATCGCACCGCCCTTTAACCTGGCCATCGCCATCGCCACTTGGTATGGAGGAGTCGGGCCTTCCGTTCTGGCTCTAGTCTTATCCGCCGCCTGCTTCGAGTATTTCTTTTCGCCGCCCGTCTATTCCTTCGTTATTTCCAAGCAGGATTTGCCATCCTTTTCCGTCTTCATTGCATGGGCTGTACTTATCGCCTCGTTCGCTGGAATTCGGCACCGAGTTGAGGCTGATCTTGGTAATGCCCGCGATAACCTCAAGGTTGAAGTGGAACAGCGCAAGCTACGAGAGATCGAAATTCGCAGACTGAACCACGAACTTGCCGACCGGGCTGCGCAACTTGAAGCCAGCAACAAAGAACTAGAGTCTTTTGCCTATTCCGTTTCCCATGACCTGCGCGCGCCAGTTCGCCACACCGTGGGGTATTCGGAGCTCCTGCAGAAACAAGCAGCTTCTTCCTTAGACGACAAGAGTCAGCGCTATATAAACACGATCATCGAATCAGCGAAAAAAATGGGCATCCTGATTGACGACCTCCTGGCCTTCTCGCGGATCGGACGTGCAGAGACGAAAACGACACTGGTGAACCTGGAGCAGCTCGTCAAAGAGGTCATCAGGGAGATCGGACCGGACACGAGGGATCGCGAAGTTGCCTGGAAAACCGGGGCGCTTCCGATGTGCTACGGAGACCGTTCTATGCTGAAGCTGGTTCTTGTCAATCTCCTTTCTAATGCGGTCAAATTCACGCGCACGCGGACCCGGGCCGAAATCGAGATTGGCTCTGCCGACGGAGCGAATCAGGAAGTAGAAGTGTTCGTCAGGGACAACGGTGCCGGCTTTGATATGCAGTACGCAAACAAACTGTTCGGCGTGTTTCAACGCCTCCATCTGGCTGAAGACTTCGAAGGGACCGGAATAGGACTAGCTACCGTGCAGCGCATCATCCACCGCCTCGGAGGGAAGGTCCGGGCGGAAGGAGCGGTTAACCAAGGCGCGACATTTTATTTCTCACTTGCTAAGGCACAGGATTCAGAAGCGAGGATTGCGAGCGGTCTATGAACAACAACCTGGGACGCATTTTGATCGTTGAGGACGACGCGAAAGACGTGGAACTTACGCTGATGGCACTCCAGGACTACAACCTTACCAACGACGTAGTGGTTACCCGAGATGGCCAAGAGGCTCTCGATTACCTTTATTGCCGGGGGCAATTTCACACTCGCCCTTGTGAAAACCCCGCTGTCATTCTGTTGGACCTAAAACTACCCAAGGTCGATGGATTGGAAGTTTTGAAGCAAATCAGGTCCGACGAGCGGCTAGAGATGACACCGGTAGTGGTGCTGACGTCATCCCGCGAAGAGAAGGACATGGTGAAAAGCTACAAACTCGGAGTGAACGCCTACGTGGTAAAGCCGGTTGATTTTCACGAGTTTGTGAATGCCGTCAAGGAACTGGGCGTATTCTGGGCGCTTATCAATGAGCCGCCACCGGGGAGCATGAAAAAGTGAGTAATGAATCTGCTCTTCGTATTTTGATGTTGGAGGACGACCGCAATGACGCGGAGCTTGTTCGAGAGCTACTTGAAGCTGGTCAATTCGTCTGTGACCTTATCCTCACTCAAACGCGCCTCGAGTTCCTGTCAGCTCTCGAAAACGATGGCATCGATCTGATTCTCGCGGATTACAAGCTTCCCTCGTTCGACGGCCTTTCCGCGTTGAAACTTACACTGAGCGCCCGCCCTGATCTGCCTTTTATTTTTGTTTCCGGCAGTCTCGGCGAAGACATCGCGATCGAAACGCTTAAGATTGGGGCGACGGATTATGTTCTCAAGACTGGAATGTCGAGGTTGGTGCCGGCCGTCCGCCGTGCACTGCGGGAAGCCGAAGAAAGAGCCGAGCGCAAGAAGGCTGAGGAGGCGCTGCGCCGTAGCGAACGAGAGCTTCGCCAAGCAATTGAAACAATACCCGCCATGGTGTGGACGGCACTACCAGACGGCTCGAATGTGTCGATGAACAGGCGTTGGGCGGAGTATACGGGCTCGTCCGCGACTGGTATGGGTTGGCAAGTCGCAGTTCACCCCGACGACCTGAATCGCCATATGGAACTGTTTGACGGTTGTTCGGCTGCGGGCTTGCCATTCCAAGACGAGGTGCGGTTCCGTCGCGCTGACGGTAAATATCGCTGGTTCCTTGTTCAAGGCACGCCGCTGCGAGACGAACACGGAAACATTCTCAAATGGTACGGGATCGTCACGGACATCGAAGATCGCAAACACACGCAGGAAGCTCTGCGGAGAAGTGAAGCCTATCTGGCGGAAGCGCAGAGACTGACCCACACGGGCAGCTGTGCCATTGATGGCGCCAGCGGCGAGACGGTGTACTGGTCCGAGGAAATGTTCCGACTTTTCGACTTTGATCCACAACAGGGCTTACCGAGATTTGACCAATGGCTGCAGCGAGTACACCCCGAAGACCGTGAGAAGCTCAAGCTGGCAAGCGATAAGACGTTCCTCGAGAAAGTAGCTTGCGACGCCGAATTCAGAATCTTGAAATCCGATAGAACAGTCAAACACATTCATGGAATAGGCAGTCCAGTTTTGGGTCCCAATGCGGAGCTTGTTCAAGTGGTCGGTACGATGGTCGATATCACGGAGCGCAAGCGCGCCGAAGAAGCGCGGGGCAGGCTGAGGCAGCTCGAAGCAGAGCTCGCACACATCAGCCGTGTGAGCATGATGGGAGAATTAGCTGGATCGCTGGCACACGAGATCAATCAACCAATTGGGGCAGCAGTAGCAAATGCTCAGGCGTGCTCACGATTCCTTGACAGCGACGAGCCTGATGTGCCGGAGGCACGCGAGGCCGCTCTCGAAATGACCAGAGATGCCAGGCGTGCAGCGGACATCATTGCGCGTGTGCGCTCTCTTTACCAGATGGGTTCCTCAAAACTGGAAACGGTAGATGTAAACGCCCTGATTCGAGAGATGGTCCTAATTTTACATAATGAGGCAAACTGCCATTCCGTCGCGATGCGTACTGAGTTAGATGAGCCCCTTCCGCATATCATGGCTGACCGTGTGCAATTGCAACAGGTGTTCATGAACCTCATGCTGAACGGCATTCAGGCAATGCGGAATACCGGTGGTGAAGTCATCGTCAAGTCACAGCTGGGTGACGACGGGCAATTGCTGGTCTCGGTCAGCGATACGGGCGTGGGGCTGCCCATGGGAAAAACGGACGAGATCTTTAAGGCATTCTTTACAACTAAGCCCAAAGGTACGGGTCTGGGACTAGCGATCACGCGTTCAATTGTGGAGTCGCACGGTGGTCGCGTGTGGGCGACCGGGAACACTCCAACAGGGGCAACGTTTCAGTTTACGCTGCCGTTAAAGAGGGCGGCGCACACATGAATGCCGATGATAACGTTACGGTGTTCGTTATTGATGATGACGCTCGCATGCGTGCCGCAACGGAGCGTTTGTTGAAATCAGTCGGTTTGCACGTCGAGTCATTTGCCGCGCCGAAAGATTTTCTGACACGCAAGCTTCCCGATGCCCCTAGCTGCTTAGTTCTAGATGTGCGACTTCCCGGGATGTGCGGGCTGGATGTACAGCGGAAATTGTCGGATGCGGGTGTGCAGATTCCGGTCATTTTCATAACTGGCCATGGAGACATTCCCATGACGGTCAAAGCTATGAAGTCTGGGGCAGTGGAGTTTCTGACGAAACCCTTTCGGGACCAGGACTTAGTGGATGCAATTCAGAAGGCGCTGCAGGAGCAAAGGGAAACCTGGCAACATCAGCACGAGATTCAGGAATTGAAGGAGCGTTATCAAACGTTGACTGGGCGAGAGCGCGAGGTCATGCTGCTCCTGGTTTCCGGGCTGCTTACGAAGCAGATCGCATCGAGACTCGGAACCAGCGAAATCACTGCGCAGGTTCATCGCGGCCAGGTCATGCACAAAATGCACGCGCAGTCGCCCGCTGAACTGGGCAGAATGGCGGAAAAACTCAAGCTTCCGGCCGTGAACTAGCCACTGATCTTAACGTGGCTCCAAGCCACACCGCCTTTTTGAACCACCTTGGGAGCACCGCCTATGCATACCTATCGCCGGCCCTATCGGAAGTCATAATTGCCTTGGCCGGAGCCCGAGTTACCCTCATCACTATGCCGAAATCGGGGAGCACAACAATGGTTGCAGTCGTTGATGATGACGAGTCATGCCGGGCGGCCTTGGAACGATTACTAAGGTCTGAGGGCTTTCCGGTCCAATCGTTCGCGTCCGCAGAGGACTTTCTGACGTCTGGGAAGCAACGAGAGACGGGATGCCTTATTGCGGACATTCGTATGCCCGGGATGTCAGGGCTAGACTTACAGGTTGAATTGAACGCCGATCATTGCCCAATTCCAACGATTTTCATCAGTGCACACGGCGACGAGAAAATTCGGCTCCGAGCGATGAGAGGTGGAGCCGTGAAATTCCTTGCAAAGCCTTTCGATGGTGAAATTCTGCTCGAGACCGTTCGTTCAGCGTTGAAATCGTGAAGCAACGAGGACTCGTTCGGGGGTAGTTGTGGAAAAGTTCGAAACCGTTCGGTCAGGTGAAGAGGATGAGAGAGATCGCGAGTTCGCGCGGATCGTAGGCAGGAGCTCTGCTCTCGAAACGGTGCTCGAACAGGTTGAACGTGTCGCACAGACCGACTCCACTGTATTGATTCAAGGCGAAACCGGTACAGGAAAAGAGCTGGTCGCGCAAGCCATTCACAATGTCAGCGCGCGGTATGGGCGACCATACGTAAAGCTAAATTGCTCTGCTATTCCCTTCGATTTGCTTGAGAGCGAGCTGTTTGGCCATGAGAAGGGAGCTTTTACCGGAGCCTTCGCGCAAAAACTTGGTCGCTTCGAAATGGCTGATTCAGGGACGCTGTTCCTGGATGAAATCGGGGACATTCCCTTGGCTCTACAGCCGAAGCTGCTGCGCGTTCTACAGGAGAAGGAGTTCGAACGCTTGGGCAGCGGTAAGACCCATCGCGTCGACGTCCGTTTGGTGGCTGCGACGCACCGCAATCTAACCGGTATGGTGGCACGCAACCAGTTCCGAAGTGACCTGTATTACCGACTCAATGTGTATCCCATCGTGGTCCCGCCTCTACGCGAACGACGAGAGGACATTGCCCTGCTAGTCTCGCATTTTGTGGAAGTTTTTTCCCGGCGCATGGGTAAGCAGATCAGCAACATTCCCAGAGAAACGCTGGATGCGTTCACCTCTTATTCCTGGCCCGGGAACGTGCGAGAACTTCAGAACCTCATCGAAAGGGCCGTGATCCGCTCGGATAACGGATTGCTTGCGAATCCATTCGCCACTTTGGACGCGAACCTAGTAGGAGCGAATCCGGCCAACACCAATTTAGCCGCATTGCCTTCTGTGCAGGAGGGCACTTTCTGGGAATCTCAGCGAGCAGTGATCCTGCGCGCATTGGATGCGTCAGGTTGGATTGTCGGAGGACTACGAGGTGCCGCCGCTCGTCTAGGACTGAAGCGGACCACCTTAATTTCCAAAATGAAGAAGCTCGGGATATCTCGACCAGTACGCCAACTGAAGGTCGATGGGTTCGACCAGAAGGGCGAACCGGAGGAACCGTGGCAACCGGCCGCCGATTGATTCAGTACCTGGCCAACATTAGCTAGTACGAGAGCGGCCATCTGCTGTTGCTCATGACGCGGACACTCCGACCAATCAGCGTCTGGATTTTACAACAAGCCTGTAATCCTTAATCAAAACATTTCTGATCCCGCTCAACGTTTGCATATCCACACTGCTGTGGCGCTCGGATAAATCATTAAAGTAACAGCAATCCCCATTCCTTCCGCGGGCCTCGCCTGGCTCGTGTTCTGAGTCTCGTGTCGCAGTATCGTCACGCGACGACACGGAGACTTCACCTCGTCATCTTTCGACTCGTGCTCAGCGCTTCCCGTGCCCTCGTCACGGGATGACCGACGGAAACACAAGGGTTTTGGGATTGGCGCAGCGCTTGCATTGTATAGCTGCGGCCATTCAAAGCGGCCTGAGGGTGAAGATATGAAGTTCGTCAGTTCAGTAGTGCTTCTCACATTGATCGTTTTGGCTGGCCATGAGCAGCCTAAACCACAAGCCAACAATGGGCACAACGGGTTCGATTTAGTTGACGAAACTGGAAATATCCGCAAACCCAGCGATGTCCGAGATCGTTTCCAGTCCCTCGGAACATACATGGTGCTCGATCCGAAAGGAAACCAGATGCATGCCACGTACGCATCCCCGGGCTCCGCTGAAAGCTACCGGAAAACCGGGAAGTTTCCCGACGGAACTGTTCTCGTAAAGGAAGTCTTTGGAACAGACCACGCCCAAATGACTACAGGCGACGTGCATTGGGCTTCGGGAACGAAAGTCTGGTTCGTGATGATCAAGGACGAAAAAGGACGCTATTCCAACAATCCACTGTGGGGGGATGGCTGGGGCTGGGCTCTGTTCAAAGCCGACGCCCCCGACAAGCAAGTTGCAACCGACTACAAGAAAGACTGCTTGGGTTGCCACATCCCAGCAAGGGGCACGGACTGGGTCTACGTGCAAGGTTATCCGGTTCTCGCCTCAAAGTGAGGAACACTGTGGTGCAAGAGCCAACTTCGAAATCACTTCAAGGGAGATTATGAAATGCGAAAACTTATCGTGGTGTTGCTGTTAGGGATGGGAGTACTTGCAGCGAGTTCACTGCCGCGCTACTCCGGTCGCGTTGCGGCCGCTCCGCAGTCCACAGCTGTGTTTGATGCCGACGGAAAGTTGAAGCTGCCGGTGGGCTATCGCCACTGGGCTTTTGTCGGTGCCCCGTTGACGCCCAATGCCCTCAACAACGGCAAAGCCAACTTCCCGGAATACCACCATGTCTACGTCGAGGAGAAGAACCTGGACGTCTACCTCAAAACCGGTTCCTTTCCCGAAGGCACCGTCTTGGTTAAAGAATTGACTCGGGTTCTCAACCCGACCTTTCCTGATGGATCGCGCACCGAACCATCCGGACGAGGATATTTCAACGGCGCATACAACGGCCTCGACGTCACTGTGAAGGACAGTAAGAGATTCGCCGCAACGAACGGCTGGGGCTTCTTCAACTTTGGACACCATCCATTACCCTATGCCGAATCGGCTAAAGAAGCCTCTGCCGCAGAATGCGCCAGCTGCCACCAAGCCTTCGTCGCAAAGACCGATATGACCTGGGTTCAGTTCTATCCGATTCTGCGCGACGGAGACAAAACGAAATAGTTTGGATTACGCGTGGGGAGATTTTCTATCTGGTCTAACTTTCTATGGAGCAGAAGAAAAAAGCAGTGTTTCAAAAAAAGGAGATAAGCATGGCGAAAGAAGTAAGCGTGTCGAGAGACATGGGTATGTCGAAAGAGATGAGCATGAACGGCGGTGGTGGCCATCTCTACATCCAAACCAACGAGGTAAGGAACTGCATCATCCACTATCGTCGGTCTGCCAACGGGACCCTTACCGAGGTGGAGCGAGTAGCCACCGGAGGTGCCGGTTCCGGGACTTACAAGCCGATCAGCGGCCAGGAGAGCGCACCCAACTCCTTTGAAGGTGCGGCTAGCGTCATCCTCTCACCAGATCACAAGTTTCTGTTTGCCACAAACGGCGGGGACAATTCGGTTTCCAGCTTCGCCGTGGGTGACAAGGGAAGACTCACACCAATCGACACCAAGCCGACCGGGAACGCTGTCGAAGGAAAGAGCGGCACTGCCAAATCGCTGGCATATTCTCCGTCCAAGGGCATGCTTTACGTGGTGCATTCTTTCGGACCCGATCATATCCGGCTCATGTCGGTCTCCAGTGATGGCAAGCTTGCGCCGCGCATGGAGCGATACACGGCGAATACACCGGAGAAACCACACCGTGTTCCAACTATGGGTGTGCTTTCACCCGATGAGAGATTTTTCCTTGTCGGCACCACGTTCGATGTGCCTATCGCCATCTCTGGCACCTACCCGGACGGTTCACCGATTCTCTGGGTGCCTGGTCCAGACGGCAAAACACGGTCCGTCGCTTCGAATGCGCCAGATCCCGACGGCATCGTTGTATTCCGCGTGAATGCAAACGGCACGCTCAGCGACCCCTCCTTCCAGGACGGAGGAGGCGGTTCTCCTTTCTATATCGCCTTCCTGCACAGTCGGCCGGATACCTTCATCGTCGCGTACGCGGTTGGTGACGGAGTCAGCTTGGGCCGCATTGACGAAGACGGCAGAATTGGCATCGACAAGGTCGTACCGATCAACACAAAGCGAGGCGCGATCGCCGAACTTTGCTGGCTCTCTGTCTCCCCCGATGACCGAGTCGTGTACGCCACGGTTTTCGGATACAGCAACGTCAGCAGCTTCCTTATCGACGGCCCCGAGATTAGGGTCGCGAAGGATCCTGCCTGCCCTAACGTCGAGGGCGATGGCACCTTTAGGGGGCTTTGTGGTGACGTCAGCAGCGGACCGAGCGACAGCTGGATTTCGCCGGATGGCTCGTTTTTCTACCAGATCTACGGGAACGCCTCGAAGCTGGTGGGGTACGCCACCAAGCCAGACGGCTCGCTAGAAGAGGTCACCAGTGTCGCCATCCCCTACAACAGCCCGGAGGGTTTGGCGGGTTTTTGATTGCCCCCATGGGCGGAAGCGATGAACGGCCGCTTTGGGATACCACGCGGCTCTGCTGCACCGAGCCCGATCCCAGAAGCGGCCGCACCGCCCACCATACGCTTCACTTGGTTCACAAAATAACGCGCTATTGGCGAAGCACGATCACGGACAACTTTGTGGAACGACTGAAAAAGACCGAGGACAACTGATGCGCGAGATCGCGTCGCCCTCATGCTTCACCGACGACGCGAGCGCCTTCGATACGCTGGCGCGACCCTCGGGCAGTTCATCGGATAAGGATTTACAGAGAGCCGAAGGATCTTGCCGAATCGTACTCGGGAGCTGCGAAAGAGGCACTCGCGTTATGGATGTTTACCAAAGATCTCCGATTCGTGTTCTCTTCCCAAGAACGGCAGGCCCCCAAGTGCAGGAAGCCGTTCTTGTGAATACCTCGGGAGGCATTGCGGGAGGAGACCGACTTGAATCAATCGTGACAGCGATGGACAACGCTTCCATCGCAGTCACAACTCAGGCGGCGGAGAGGGTCTATCGCGCAATCAACGAATCCGCGCACATTACGACGACCCTGAAAGCGCGCGATGCGGCGAAACTTGCGTGGTTACCACAGGAAACGATCATCTTCAATCGCGCGCGTATCTGCCGTCGCACGCAGATCGAGGTCTCGTCGGGGGCGGAACTCCTCGCCCTGGAGTGGTTGGTGCTCGGCCGCGCGGCGCACGGAGAGAGGATTTCCGCCGGAGACATCATGGACAGCTGGCGTGTTAGGAAAGACGGTAGGCTCGTCTGGGCCGACGGCTTTCGCGCCACCGATGACATTTTTCCGCATCTTTCTCGAAAAGCGCTGCTGTCGGATTGCACCGCGGTTGCAACGCTGCTCTATTTCGGGCCTGACCTCGAGGTGCGTTTGCAGTTGATACGCGAGTTGGCTTCTTCGTTCGAGTGCCAATGCGCGGCGACGTTGGTTGGCGGGCTGATGGTTGTTCGCTTTGCCGCTCAGGTCTCCTGCGATTTGAGATCTGCCCTGCGCAACTTGCTCGAGCAGTTCGGAAACCGGCTTGCACCTGGACCTTTCCGAGTGCCGAAGATGTGGTCGTGTTGAGTGAGGCTCTTATTCGGAGAGGACCATGAATCTTACGCCACGGGAAAAAGACAAGCTGTTGATCGCGGTGGCAGCGCAGGTTGCACGAGCGCGGCTCACGCGAGGCGTCAAGCTCAACTATCCGGAAAGCGTCGCGCTGATCACGGATTTCGTGCTGGAAGGAGCCCGCGACGGCAAGTCAGTTGCAGACCTCATGTCTGAAAGCGGCAAAGTCCTGACGCGCGATCAGGTCATGGAAGGCATCCCGGAAATGATTCACGAAATGCAGGTCGAGGCTACGTTTCCGGACAACACGAAGCTCATCAGTATTCACGATCCGATTCGTTAGGGAGCCAAGAGATGGTGCCGGGAGAAATTTTTGCCGCGTCCGGAGAGATTGTCCTGAACAAGGATAGCAAGGCTGTTTCTTTGAAAGTCGCGAACACGGGAGATCGGCCGATACAGGTCGGGAGTCACTACCACTTCGCGGAGACGAATGCCGCCCTCTCATTTGACCGAAGGGCTGCGCTCGGGTATCGGCTGGACATTCCGGCAGGAACGGCGGTGCGATTCGAGCCGGGGCAATCGCGCGACGTATTGCTGGTTCCCTACGCCGGCGCACGACTGGTGTACGGGTTCCACCAGGCAGTTATGGGACAGTTGCCGGCCGTGCAGTCGGACTGAAAGTTGTCGAGATAGGGGTAATCGGGAATGCCTCACAGAATGAGCCGAAGCGCCTACGCGCAGATGTTTGGACCAACTCTTGGCGATAGAGTGCGCCTCGCCGATACCGACCTTGTGATTGAAGTTGAAAAGGATCTCACAAACTATGGGGAGGAAGTGAAGTTTGGAGGCGGAAAGGTTATCCGCGATGGAATGGGGCAATCCCAGCGGACACGCAAGGAAGGCGCGGTAGATACGGTCATTACCAACGCACTCATTCTCGATCACTGGGGAATTGTAAAGGCCGATATTGCGATTAAGGATGGGCGGATTGCGGCGATTGGGAAAGCCGGCAATCCCGATGTACAGCCAGGCGTGGACATTATTATTGGGCCGGGAACCGAGGTGATTGCGGGCGAAGGGAATATCGTTACTGCCGGCGGAATCGACACACACGTGCACTTCATTTGCCCGCAGCAGATTGAAGAAGCGCTGTTCTCCGGCGTGACCTCAATGATGGGCGGCGGAACGGGACCGGCAGCGGGAACAACAGCCACAACCTGCACACCGGGGCCCTGGCACATACGAAGGATGCTAGAGGCGGCGGATTCCTTCCCCGTAAACTTCGGCTTTTTCGGCAAAGGCAACGCGAGTACTGCCGCTGGTCTCGTCGAGCAGATTGAAGCGGGGGCTTGCGGCCTGAAGCTCCACGAAGACTGGGGCACGACGCCCGCGGCGATCGATTGCTGTCTTTCTGTTGCGGACGATATGGACATTCAGGTTTTGATCCATACAGATACGCTCAATGAAAGCGGCTTTGTGGAAGATACGATTGCCGCCTTCAAAGGCAGGACTATCCACACGTTTCATACCGAAGGCGCCGGCGGAGGCCATGCACCCGACATTATTAAAGTGTGTGGCTCCGCGAATGTGATTCCGTCGTCGACAGGCCCGACGCGCCCGTACACGGTGAATACGCTCGAAGAGGCGCTCGACATGGTGATGGTAACGCACCATCTGGATCGTCGCATTCCCGAAGATCTCGCGTTCGCAGAGAGCCGTATCCGCAAGGAAACGATTGCGGCGGAGGATATTCTTCACGACCTTGGCGCGCTTTCCATCATGTCGTCCGACAGCCAAGCTATGGGCCGCGCAGGAGAAGTGATTATCCGGACCTGGCAGACCGCCGACAAAATGAAGAAGCAATTCGGGCGGCGCGCCGAAGAAAAAGGCGACAACGATAATTTCAGGGCCCGGCGGTACGTCGCCAAATACACGATCAATCCTGCAATCGCGCAAGGGATTTCAAATTACGTGGGCTCGATTGAAGTTGGAAAACTTGCGGATCTCAGCATCTGGAATCCGGCGTTTTTTGGAGTGAAGCCGGCCCTGGTGCTGAAGAGCGGAATGATTGCCGCGGCAATAATGGGGGACCCCAACGCTTCGATTCCTAATCCGCAACCGGAATACTACCGCCCCATGTTCGGTGCGTTCGGCCGGGCCATGACGGAAAGCTCGGTTACGTTCGTGAGCCAAGCCCTCGTTCAAAAGGGTGAGTCACTGGGCCTCGCGAAGAAGCTGCTCGCCGTCACCAACACCCGCAAGATCGGCAAGCGTTCGATGATGCTCAATGACGCCACGCCACGCATGGAAGTTGATCCGGAAACGTATGAAGTACGTGCCGATGGCCGTTTGCTGACCTGTGAACCCGCGAAAGTGTTGGCGTTGGCGCAACGCTATTTCTTGTACTGAGGATGAACAATGATGCAAAGTGCTTCCATTCATCGCCCCGCTGGCCATTGGCCGAAGGAACGATCCTCAGGCGCTCTCACTCTCGATTTTGATGCGCGTCACCGCCGCCGCATTCGCCTGACTGCTGACCAAGGAGAGGATGTCCTTCTCGACCTGCCGAAAACCATCGCGTTGGCCGACGGAGACGGCTTGCAACTGGAAGACGGGAGGTGGCTGGAGGTCCGGGCCGCTGCGGAGACCATCGTCGAAGTCCGTCACAAAGATCCTCATCAGCTAGCGCGCCTTGCTTGGCACCTTGGCAACCGGCATTTGCCCACAGAAATTCGAGACGAGGTTCTTCGCATTCGTCCCGACCATGTGATTGAGGATATGCTCCTCCGTTTCGGCGCCGACCTCGTGAAGGTCCAGGTCCCCTTCCAGCCCGAGGGCGGCGCATACGGCGGGAACGGCCACCACCATCACAATCATGGCGACGGCGGGCATCATCATGAGTAAGGAACAGTACCGCTGCCCGCAGCTGGCATTTCTGAGACTGCAAAGCTGGCTCTCGCCGGCATTCCCTACCGGTTCTTACAGCTATTCCCACACCCTCGAATGGGCTGTCGAAGCAGGTTATATAAAGGACCGCGAAAGTCTCGTCGATTGGCTGGAGGCCGATCTTTGCTTCGGTTCGGGACGAAACGAAGCGATTTTCTTCTGCGAGGCATGGTGCAGCGCCCGAGATAACGATTCTGCGAAGCTATTTGAAATAGCGGAACTCGCGGCCGCTTTCCGCGGGACATCGGAATTCGCGCTTGAGTCATCGCAGCAGGGGGCCGCGTGCCGCGCGACGCTCCACCAAGTGTGGCCCGACCGCCTTCTGGATTCACTTTCGCAATTGCTCTCGGAACGAGAGGTTCCGCCCGTTCTTGCCGTCATTCTTGGAGTCCGCTCGGCTAAGGAGGGCATTCCGATCAGCGTCGGCTTGCCGGCCTTTCTCCAAAGTTATGTCGCCAATTTGGTGACCGCCGGAGTGCGACTTATTCCTCTGGGTCAAACGGACGGGCAGGTCGCGATCGCCTCTCTCGAGGAAGCAGTGCTTGCCGCCAGTGTGCGAGCCAGCAACGCCACCATTGACGATCTTGGGTCCGCCGCGTTCATGGTGGATCTCGCCTCCATGGCGCACGAATCCCAATATACGAGGTTATTTCGCTCATGACTCTTTTTGTTAGCACGCCATCACAAACTCACCCTTTACGGGTTGGGATCGGCGGTCCGGTTGGTTCAGGCAAAACCGCCCTAGTGGAGGCGCTGTGCAAGCGGCTGCGCAACAACTACGACATCTACGTGATTACCAACGACATTTACACGAAGGAAGACCAGCTCATTCTTACGCGGGCGGAAGCATTGCCTGCTGAACGCATCATGGGCGTTGAAACAGGTGGCTGTCCTCACACGGCGATTCGGGAGGATGCATCCATGAACCTCGCTGCGATTGACGACATGAACCGGAAATTCCCGCATGCGGAATTGTGCTTCATCGAGTCCGGGGGCGATAACCTTGCGGCAACCTTCAGCCCCGAGTTGGCCGACTTGACCATCTATGTCATCGATGTCGCGGAAGGCGAAAAAATACCGCGCAAGGGCGGGCCCGGCATTACGCGCTCCGATCTTCTGATTATCAACAAAATTGATTTAGCTCCTTTTGTTGGCGCAAACCTTGCAGTAATGGAAGCGGATACGCTGAGAATGCGCCCGAATCGGCCTTTTGTTTTCACGAATTTGAAGAGTGGCGAAGGTGTCGAGCAAATCGCAAGCTTCATTATCCGGAACGGCGGCTTGACCAAGGCGGCGGCGTAACCGGCAAATCGCGGCTAAACCCAAGACTAAGCGGAGCCTTTGGTGCAAATGGGCCGCTGAGTGAGGAGGAATGCACATGGGTATGATCTCTCGAGGTTTTTCTGGTCGACGTACCCCGACGGATGTCAAGCTGCCGCCAGGGCAGTACCTCACCACCGATTTTCCGGTGTTGTCGGCAGGCCCGACTCCGCACGTCCCACTTGAAAAATGGGAGTTTGTGATCGATGACGGCAAGAATGTCTTGCAGCGATGGGATTGGAAATCGTTTCGCAACCTGCGTAGCGAGACGGTTACAGTTGATTTGCACTGTGTCACGCGGTGGTCGAAGCTGGGCACATCTTGGGAAGGCGTTCCCCTGGATACTCTGCTCGCAGACATAAAGACCGACGCTTCCTATACTCTCGTTCGTTCGTATGGCGACTACACGACGAATGTGCCTCTGAAGGACCTCTTGAACAAGCAGGCGTGGATTGCGTTCCGTTATGATGGCCAAGATCTTGCGCCCGAACATGGCGGCCCGGCGCGACTGCTTGTGCCACATCTCTATTTGTGGAAGAGCGCTAAATGGGTGCGAGGCATGACGCTGATGCACGAGGATAAACCTGGATTCTGGGAAGGCCTCGGCTACCACATTTACGGAGATCCGTGGCGGGAGCAGCGATACTCGGGCGACAGGTGATGTGGCGCGTTGGAACCGTCGTCGCTCTGCACGACGAAACCGCGACGGCGCGGACAATCACGCTGGAAGTTCCCGATTGGCCCGGTCATGTCGCAGGTCAGCATGTCGACGTACGGCTGACAGCCCCGGATGGATACTCTGCAGTCCGATCTTACTCCCTCGCCTCTGCGCCGAACTCCGAGCGACGAGTTCAAATAACCGTCGAACGACTGCTGAACGGTGAAGTGTCCCCGTATCTCACCCAAGAAGTCATCGTCGGCGATCGCCTGGAGTTGCGTGGTCCGATCGGGGGCTGGTTCGTGTGGCGCAGTCAACAGACTGGACCGGTGCAGCTCGTAGCAGGAGGTTCAGGAATCGTTCCGCTGATGGCGATGATTCGGTCACGGACTTCGGCCGGTAGCACCGTACCGTTTCGACTGTTGTATTCGGTGCGTGAACCGGGAGCGGTCTTTTATCGTGATGAACTACGGACGTTATCAGCGGAACATCGGTCCGTCGTTGTGACATACGCATATACACGAACTGTTCCGAAGGATTGGCCGAGACCACCTGGCCGCATCGATGCCGCTTTGATCACAGACACAACTTGGCCCGCAGATCTTGGCCCGGCTTGTTATATCTGCGGCCCTACCCCATTCGTGGAAACTGTGGCGAACCTCCTCACTGCCTCCGGCAACGAGCGCGACAAGATCAGGACGGAGCGTTTTGGCCCGACGGGAGAACGGAAATGAGCTCGCATATCGCTTATCTTGACGGCAACGCTGCCGCGGGTGAATTAAGCAAAGTATTTGCCATGGATGTAACCACTGCGCAGGGAAAATGTAAGCACTGCGGAGCAACTCGGCGGTTTGCCGAAGCCCGTTTGTACATGGAAGGTCCTGGCGTCGTTGCCCGGTGCTCTGTTTGCGAGCACGTGCTCCTTCGAGTTGTAAGCGCTCGCCAGGGTGTGTTCCTGGATGTTCGTGGGCTGACTTACTTGCAATTCAACATGATGGGATAAGCGTCGAAAATCTATTGTCCCCGCTCCCAACTGCTGTCTAGGCGATGGACTGCCCACACTTCCCAAAACGCTTCTCGCAGTGCGGACCTACTTGGCAGTTTGGTTCTGCGAGACAGAGTGATCGGGTCTTAATGGCGCAGCACCGAAATTCACACTGAAGCGTTGGCACCAAATGGAAACGGCGCGGTATTTGGACAAATCCACATCGGAGCCCAGAGCATAGTTTTGATCACCGACGTTCCCCTTTATGGGCCCCAAATCGATAAAGCCGGCGGCCTGCACCGTTTCGCTATTTTTTGCGTCATCGGCGGCCACCAAGTAAACGTGAACGTTGGGTCCGTTGGAAGTTCTGAAATCCGTGAAGCGGAGCATGAGAGCGCCGTCTCCCATCCGGTAAATGGTTGCTGTTCCCCCAGTAGGATGGGCGATCCCATAGAAAACGCCGGACTCGATTGCCTGTATTGAACTGACGTTCGCGGCCGGCATTGCTTCGTGAACGGGTTGATTGATGAACAGCCGCTCCGGCCGAAAGGCATACCAGGCGACGAACAAAACGGCAGCGATCGCAGCAACCGCTATCTTCCATTTATTCATTTTCATATCTCCTCTGACTTAAAAACTGCCACGAAATCCTCAGATGGGGCAGACGCTTATCTCCTAAACTCCCCACGTCCCACTTCAACGAGCGAAGCGTCGTGCTGAAGGAATGCTTTATCCGACCGCAACGATTCTGGGGCAGGGAGCGAAACTCTTTTTACGTCCTCACGTAGCAAATAGAATGAAACTGCCAAAAGCACGAGATCTTTCATGAGGAAGGCAACGTGTTCGGTCATTGCTGGGAACCCGCCAGCAGAGGCTTCCCAGCCGTTTGGGAAGAATGGGATAATCGTGAACGTCGCGATAAACGAAAAACAGGAACCGAGCGCACCAAGAATTCCTGCTTTCTTGTTCCAAAAGCCCCAGAACAGGAGTGCACCAAACAGCCATTCGGAAACTCCCAAAAACCAAGTCGCGCCGCGGACACTGAACACCGAATACATCCAGAAGATCAGAGGACCATGGCTTATATAAGGGATTAGGCCCTGCGCCTCGTACTGAAACCACTTCTGATAACCGAAGAACAAAAAGATGATCACCATTGAGGCGCGAGCGAAATGGTAATCGACATTGTCCTTGAGGATACCGAGCTTTATCAAAATGCTTGTGATCAGATTCATCGTGCAGTCCTTTGGTGTGTTTCTGTGTTCTCCAGCGGCATATAGACATGTGCATGTGACGTTCCAAAAGAGTCCTCTACATCAATGCTCGAATTCCAACGGCTAACCTCGTAACGTCTTTCATCCTGCTGTGAGATGGAGTCTCGGTGTCAGGGAATGACCGTGCTTCGACCGAGGGTGTCGAATGTGTCGACGCGAAGACAGTCCCTTCCTCTAACGAGTGGTCGCTTGGCTGAGTCCGTTTGCATTACAACCCTTCGTGAGGTGCGATTGGATTCGATCAAGCATTGCGAGGCGCACACAAAAGGGGTGGAGATAAAGTTGCAATAGAAAGCTAACGAGTACCGCCAATGAATGCCGATGAAATCAACTGGCTATTGCAAACGACCGAGCACGCGAAGACCTCAAAGCGCTTCGTCCAGGCGCGTACGCGCGCACCAGAATTCCTCATGAAGGGACGGCGACCCGTCAACCCAGAGCATTTCGACACAACCTTCGAGACCAACGCGCGCGGCATCTATTTCACCGCACACTCGCTTTCGCGTTTTGCTGCCGGTGCGAGACGGGTACCTTGGCTTCAGGCGCGAGTTGTTCGAAAGGGATCGCGCCGCGGGAGGCAGACATATGCAGGTGAACGAAAAGCCATACCTCGGGACGACCGGGACCAAGGGCGAGCCAATGACCTACGAGTGCTCGCTGTGTGGCCACGTCTTCCTAGTTCGCGACGACCTAAGTCCGAAGGACGCAGCCGAGGAGCTCGTGGCGGCGTTTGGGGAGCATGTTGGAACATGCCTAGGATTGCCATGGGTTTCGTTTCTGTGAAGCCATCCTGGCTCTACTCAAGGTTTCCCGGTGGCAGCGTCGGATTGGCTCTGCTCGTCTTGAGATTGGTCGATGGACGAGAACTAGTTGGGGAGGCCTTCCGCCTGCCAGTCCCTGCGGGGGCCGCATCGGAACCAACGAGAGTGCTGCTTTCAGAAAACACTGCCATTGATGAACGACGGCTCCATCATTCTCAGCGCCTCGTGCAATTGGCCCAAGGGGTTTCCCTTGCATAGCACGTACAGCGCAACGAAGGCGGCTCTCCGCTCCTTCGCCCGCACCCGGAGTACAGAACTGCAGGACCGGAAGATTCGAACGAACGTCATCAGCCCCGATGCTCACTTGCGGATACTATCCCTGGAAGATGACCCGAGGGACGTAGAACTGATTCAGGCGTTGTTCGAAGCAGAAGAGATTACATGTGAAATGAGACGCGTTGAAACCGAGGCCGAGTTCGTAGATGCCCTCGGACAAAGTGACGTTGACCTGATTCTGGCAGATTACACCCTACCCTCCTTCGATGGTGTCTCCGCACTGAAGATTGCTCTACAGAAGTGCCCTGACGTGCCCTTCATCTTCGTTTCCGGAACGCTGGGGGAGGAAGTGGCGATTGAGGCGCTCAAGGTAGGTGCCACTGACTATGTTCTGAAGACGCGGCTATGGAGGATAGTGCCCGCGGTGCGACGTGCATTACGGGAAGCCAAGGAGAGAATCGAACTCAGCGCCTCCGAGGAGGCGCTAAGGCGGAGCGAAACTTACTTGGCCGAAGCGCAGAAATTGAGCCACACAGGCAATTTTGGCTGGAATGTTTCCAGCGGAGAGATCTACTGGTCTCAAGAGACCTTTCGGATATTTGAATATCGGCCGAACGCCAAGGTTACGATTGAGATGGTAGTGCAACGGACGCATCCCGAAGACAGATCAGCTGTGCGGCAGCTCATCGAGCGTGTGTCGCGCGAGAGGACGGAGTTCGATTTTGAACATCGGTTACTGATGCCTGATGGATCGGTCAAGTACCTGCGGATCATCGGCCGGCCGTCTGACGGCCTTGAGTTTGTCGGAGCAGTGACGGACATCACGGCAGCGAAGCAAGCTGAGGCCGCCGCACGCGATAAGTCGCGGATCGACCATGAAATTGAAATCGCGAGCCAGATTCAGCAAACGCTTCTCCCAAAATCGCTGCCGGATTTGCCGAGCGTTGCGGTTGCCGGATCGACGTTTGCGTGCCATTCGGTCGGAGGGGACTGTTTTGACGTGATTTCGCTTGAAGGCGGGCGCCTGGGATTTTTCGTCGGCGATGTCGCCGGAAAGGGGATCTCCGCGGCGCTGCTTGCTACTTTGCTCCAAGGCGTTTTCTTCACCACGGCCACGATGGATCTCCCGCTGCCCGATATTTGTTCGCGCGTGAACAAATATCTCAGCGAGCGGACGGCAGATAGTCGCTATGCGACCGTCTTTTACGGCGTTCTCGACAGGACAGGGCAGTTCGAATATGTGAATGCAGGTCACGTTCCGGCGCTGATGTTCCGGCAAGCGGGCGGAGTTGAAGAGCTTGGTTCGCTAAATTTTCCCATCGGGATGTTTGAAGGAGCGGAATATCAGAGTGCGAGCGCGAAACTCGATCCCGGCGATTTTCTGGTGATCTACTCGGACGGCGTTTCCGATGCGGTTAACAGAGAGGGAGAGTTATTCGAAGAAGCGCGGCTGCGCAGAATCATCGGAGAGTCTAAGGGGGAAATGGCTCAGGAACTCGCCACCGCAATCTGGGAAGGGGTAAAGACTTTCACTGCAGGCGCGCCGCAGTCCGACGACATCACTGTTTTGGTAGTTCAGTACAAAGGTGGCGCTTCCGATGGCGGCAGTTACATAGCCGGCATTGAGCTGCCCGCCGACGACGGAATCAAGGCTGTTTAACTCCGGCCTAAACGGCTGGCGCGGTAAGTCTCTCTCGAAAGGAAGGGATACATGGGCAACGAAAAAAGCAGTCGTTCCACTCGGCCGCGTCTAGCGGAGGCGGAAGAAGGCCTGGTAGTTCCCGCCTATTTCACAGCCTACCGCAGCCTAAGATTAACCCGAGATGTCCTGGGTGTGTTGGTAGCCGAGTTCCACAGCAATGGCGGTCCGTTAACCTTTACAGCCCCGGACCATACGGATTTTGTCGAGGCCTTTTATCGGATTTCGCAGGATCGGGAGAACAAGATTGTGATCCTGACGGGTGCAGATGGGGAATTCATCCCGGCGATCGATTTTTCTTCATTCGGCAATGTTGCCGACCCGGGCGTGTGGAGCCAGGTTCACGACGAAGGAGCTCAGATCCTTGAGAATCTGGCCAATATCCGTGTGCCGATGATCGCTGCGGTCGAAGGCCGCGCTCATGTGCACTCTGAATACGCGTTGCTTGCCAACGTAATTGTGGCGGGAGAAGGGGCGACCTTTAATGATGTGCCTCATTTCGCAGGGGGCGTCGTGCCAGGAGATGGAATCTTTACCGCATGGAGCTACCGTGCCGGGGCAGGAAGGGCGGAAGCGTTCCTGCTAAACCCGCAGCCGCTGACGGCGCGTACCGCGCACGAATGGGGAGTGGTAGCCGAGGTCGTGCCGAACGGTAAGGCACTCAGTCGGGCACGGGAGTTGGCCGCGCTTTACTTAAAAGCTCCGGAAGTGACGCGCCGCAACACACGCGTTCATTTCGTTCAGCCATTAAAGGAGCGCATCGTGCGAGAAGTCGGCTACGGGCTCTCCGTCGAAGGCGCTTCGGCAGCGGCTTTGGTCAAAGCCATGCAGGCCGCGCATTGATCAACGCGAGATCATGCTTGCGCGAAATGGTGATTGAAGATTGCCAAGCATCGAATCGGTCGTCACAACGACAGGCAACCAAAACGATTTGAACCTTAATGAGGAGCAGGTCATGTCTAAGAAATTTGCAGGAAAAATAGCGGTCGTTACCGGCGGCTCGACAGGCATGGGCCTGGCTACCGCAAAGCGCTTCGTTCAGGAGGGAATGGATCACGTTTTCATTACCGGCCGCCGCAAAGATTCATTGGATGCCGCTGTCGCGAAAATTGGAAAGAGCGTTACCAGCATCCAGGGAGACGTTGCAAACCTGTCGGACCTCGACCGCCTGTACGACACTGTGAAAAAGCACAATCGACCGATCGACATTCTCTTCGCCAACGCTGGTGTCGCGAAACTCGCGCCTTTCGGGACGGTGAATGAAGAATTTTTTGACCTTCACTTCGACGCGAACGTGAGAGGCCTCTTCTTCTTTGTGCAGAAAGGCCTTCCCTTGATGAGGGATGGCGGCTCGATCATCCTGAATGCTTCGATCGCTGATATCAAAGGGTTTCCGGCAATGAGCGTTTACAGCGCCACGAAAGCGGCTGTTCGTTCGTTTGCGCGAACCTGGACAAACGACCTGCGAGACCGCCGTATCCGAGTGAACGTCCTTAGCCCCGGCCACATCGATACTCCGATTATGGAGAGCCTGCAACAAGGTGAGGCGCTCGAAAAGATGAAGAAAGAGATGACGAACAACGTGCCGCTCGGCAGGATGGGAGACCCTGACGAGATCGCCAAAGCAGTCTCATTCCTCGCGTCGGATGAGGCCAGCTATGTGGCGGGTGCGGAACTCTACGTGGATGGAGGCGTGGCGCAAATCTAAGCCCTACAAATGGCGATGAATTTGCGGCCTCGAAACGGAAAGGGAAAGACGATGGCAGATCTTCAGTCCCGTTTAGATGAATTCAAGAAAGCGTTTGAATCCGGAGCTCCGCCGTATAACGCAACGCAGGAAGCCATCGAAACGATGCATCGCGCTACCGCCGAGCTCGAGGCTCCGGGGCTTGCGAATAAAGCGCTGAGAGTCGGAGACCGCGCTCCGCAGTTCAGGTTGTTCAATCAAGATCATGTCGAAGTGGATTCTGCTGACCTGTTGCGGCAAGGCCCCGTGGTGGTTAGCTTCTTCCGGGGACACTGGTGACCCTATTGCAATATGGAGCTGGAGGCTCTACAGGGAATCGATTCTGAGGTCAAGGACTTGGGAGCGCAGATCGTGGTGCTAACTCCAGAGCTCGAACGGTACACACGCGCTCTGCACAAGAAACTGAACGTAACTTTCGACATCCTGACCGACCTTCACCTCAAGATTGCGGAGCAGTTTCGCCTTCTGTATGTCTTGCCGGATTATTTGCGCGAGCTTTACACGTCTGTTGGTAACGCGCTGGACAGGTTCCACGACGAGCCAGAATTCCGGTTGCCGATGCCCGCGCGGTACGTGATCGACAAACGCGGGATCATTCGTGCAGCCGCTGTGAGCGCGGACTACACAATCCGACCTGAGCCTTCCGACACGCTCAACGTGTTGCGGGCACTGAAGACTAAGGCGCGCCAGGTCGCCTAAATCTCATTCGTCTAAATTAGGAGCCATGACAACCATGAATACCATCCAAGGCAAAACTGCTCTTGTCACAGGCGCGTCGCGCGGTATTGGGCGAGCGACCGCGCTAGCGCTTGCTGATGCTGGCGCAAGCGTGCTCGTGCACTATCGTAGCGCCGCTGAGGAAGCCAATGCAGTTGTCGCACATATTCGCAATGCGGGAGGACGTGCGCATGCACTAAAGGCCGATCTCGGCGCGGCAGACGGGCCGGCAGTGCTGACGCAAAACGCGCGTGAGTTCCTTGACGGCCGGCTCGATATCCTTGTGCTGAATGCCGCGATTTCGAAAGCTGCATCCGTTGAAAACCAAACCATGCAGGATTTCGATAACCTCTTTGCGACGAACGTCCGTAGCCCATTCTTTCTTGTACAGGAGCTTCTGCCACTGCTTGGTGAAGGCTCAAATATCATTCTAGTTTCCTCGCTCGTTGCCCGCGCCGTCCCAGCGAGTCCAGGCCAACCGGGTGCGCCATTCATCCCCGCTTATGCATCCACAAAGGGCGCCGTGGAAGCCCTCGCAAAACATCTCGCTGCGAGTCTGGGGCCTCGTGGCATCCGCGTGAATACCGTTGCGCCAGGCGTGATCGACACAGACATGTCGAACTTCACCAAAACGGAGGTCGGTCGTGACCTCGCGCTTGGAATGCAGGCATTGAAGCGCATCGGCAAACCCGACGATGTCGCGGATGTAATTGCGTTTTTGGCCTCGGACGCAGCCCGCTGGATCACGGGCGCGAACATTCCGGTGGACGGCGGATCAAAGCTCTGAATCGGTTAGCGAATTTCAGCTTCTTCCGGAACACTGCTTACAACCGAGGCGGTCTCATACAAAGAGCAGCTGCGATCGCGTGCGGGCGGGAATCCGCGAGGCAGCAAAGTGCGACCAGCGGAATCATGGCAGAGCTCTGCACATCATCCGGGCATGATTCTCTGGTCTGGCGGACTGGCTCGGCTCTGCGTTCAAACCGACCTAGGTGTTGGCTCAGCTTTTATCTCTGGCGCAGCACGTAGTTCCGACAGCTCCTCATTGAAATTGAAGTCGGAGGGAACCGCACCGGTGATCAACCGAGCGCTGCGATTAAATGTCAGATCTTGGATCGCCCACTGAAAAAACACCAGAAGCCGGCTCTGAAACGTGACTAGATACATTAGGTGGATGCATGCCCAGACAATCCAGGCGAGAAACCCCGAAATGCGAAGGCCGAAGACGTCGGCTACTGCAGCTGCGCGCCCGATCACTGCTAACGACCCCTTGTCAAGATAATGAAACGGGCGAAGCTCCGGCTGGCCCTTGACTTTTCGCAATATCACTTTTGCTGCGTAGGTTCCTCCCTGCATGGCTACTTGGGCCAATCCCGGCAGGGGCTTGTCCTTGGAGTCCATAGCCGCAGCCAAATCGCCGACGACGTAGATGTCTGGGTAATTGGGAACAGTCAGGTCGGGTTTTACCTTGATTTTCCCTCCCCTGTCTGTTTCAGCTCTCGTGCGTCCCGCCAGAATTCTTCCCAACGGCGAGGCCGTAATGCCGCCCGCCCAGATTACGGTCTTGGCAGCGATCGAATCGGTTCGCTGGTTAGATTCGATCGTCAAACCCCCTTCGTCCACGTGCTTGACCATCGTTCCACAATTCACCCGGACGCCGAGCTTGGCAAGCGAACGGCTCGCCTTGTCAGACAAGTCTTCGGCAAAAGGCATTAATATGCGAGGCGCGCCATCTAACAGAATGATCTGCGCCTCGTCGGGGTGTATGGAACGGAAGTCCTTCTTGAGCGTTTGCCTCGCGATCTCAGCTATCGCCCCAGAGAGTTCAACTCCAGTGGGGCCGGCACCAACGATTACGAACGTGAGCCAAGCGCGGCGCTGCACCGGATCACAAATGCGTTCGGCGACTTCGAATGCGTAGAGAATCTTGTGGCGGATGGCGGTGGCTTCTTCAATGCTCTTCAGACCGGGTGCGCACTTTTGCCACTGGTTGTGTCCGTAATAAGACGTCTCGGACCCGGCAGCAACAATTAGCGAATCGTAAGGAATGACGGCCCCGTCGGACAGAAAGACGCGTTTCGAATCGGGATCAATGTCCGCCACGGTACCAAGCCATACACGCGCATTTTTCTGCCGACTCAGCACGCCCCGCAGTGGGTAGGCGATTTCTCCCGGCGAGAGCGAGCCAGTTGCAACCTGGTATAGGAGGGGTTGGAAAAGATGGTAGTTCCTGCGGTCGATGAGCGTCACGTCCACGGAACCGGACTCTAGGCGCTTGGCTGCAGAGAGTCCCCCAAACCCGCCACCTACGATAACCACCTTCCAGGGTTTGTTCGCCCTACTAACAAATGAAACAGCTGCGGGAGCGATTCCTAACGCACCCTGTTCGTTGCGGAACGGATTTGCGGCTTTGAGTGTCATAGTTTTGTGCTTTCTCGGAAGGGGCTATCGCCCCCACAGCAGGGATCCCCAGGGCACACCGATGGCGAGAAAGACGATGAGGTAGACCGCGCCGAAAATGGTTCCGAGACGCCAATAGTCTTTCGCCGGCAGGTAGCCGCTGTTCGCATAGATCGGACTGGCGGCATCCGCGAATGGCGTAATGATTCCCATGATTCCCAGCTCCATGCAAAGGAGAAGGGCGAATGGCTTCACTGGAATTCCGGGAATGGCAGCGCCCGTAAACAAAATTACGGGCAGCAAGGCCGTCGTGTACGCATCGACGCTAGCGAACAGATAGTGGGCGACGAAGAACACGACCAGCAGGATGATCATGGCAAGACGGGGCGACAATCCGAGCATATGTGTGGCGATGCCATCGGCGAACCACTTGATGAAACCGACACGGTTTAGTCCATCACTCAGCGCAATCAACGCTCCCAGCCAAGCGAAGGTAGTCCACGCCCGTTTGTGCTCCGCAACGTCGCTCCAGGTCACTACACCCGCTAGCAACATCAGAGAGACGGCGATCAACGCAACGGTTGCGGCGCTGACGTAGGCGCCTCCCAGGACCCAAAGGACAAGGGAGAGGACAACAATGACCGCCAGAATGATTTCGCGTCGCGTGAGAGGTCCGGCCTTTTCGAGTTGTGCCGCCGCCCACGCAGTAACTTCGGGGCATTGCTTTACTTCGGGAGGATAGAGCCAGTAGGTGAGTAAAGGGATCAGAAGTAGAAGAGGAATGAGGGCTGGCGCGGCCGTCACAAACCAGTCGGTCCAGTGCACGTCGATATGGGAAAGCTTTTCCAGGAATCCGGCGGCCAGCAAATTAAAGGAGGCCCCAGTTAGGAACAGAGAGCTTGTTACACATGTAGTGGCGATCGCGACCCACATGACATAAGAGCCGACACGACGCGAGGAAACATCGTTTGGTTTCGACCCATAATCGAGCGCGAGATCATTCGCTATGGGGTAAATGATTCCGCCGCTGCGCGCGGTTGGGGAGGGTATGAATGGGGCCAAAAGGGTATCGGCCAATGCGACGCCATAGCCAAGGAGCAGAGTGTTTTTGCCCATGCGCTTGACGATCACGAGAGCAATGCGCTGGCCCAAACCCGTTCGCTCATAGCCAAGTGCGAGCAGGAAGGCTCCAAATATCAGCCAGACGGTTGGATTGCTGTATCCGGACAACGCCCAGCCAAGGGCAGCGCTCGCGGGGCGAAAGCCAGGCTCGGACAACTGTTGCGGACTGAACAGAGCAAAGCGGTCGAGCGCAGTGATTAGCGTTATGCCGATGACGGCGATGGCAGCGCCGGGTAGAGGTTCAAGAACCAGACCGACGATGACCCCAACAAAAATGGAAAAGAAATACCACGCATGGTGAGGCAGACCGGCTGGTGCGGGAATTATTGCGAGAACGACCGTTGCAGCGAGTGGCGCTAGCGCCTTCCACGCGGGGCTTCCGCTTGGTCTTGCGATACTCTCACGGGGCGGGCTCGCCTGTTTGGTGGTCAAAATCGCGGTTGAAATTTCTGTCCCCACTTTTCATTTCCTTTCAAAAGGGAAGTGATCCATTCGGGCCTCAATACCGGATGTCGAGCCATCCAGTCCAGTAATTGAGGTTTCTGCCAGGCGTCGCCTGTTTTAGGAAGTCGCCTGGAAAGAAGTGACCATATTCCGTGAACCAGCTCAGGTTGCGGGTCATTTGCCAGTGGACTTGGGTGGAAGCCTGGCTGGCGATATACCGCGCGTTACTGTGCAGGCCTGAAACGATCACCGAACCGCTGATGTTGTAGAGCCCGTCTGCTGTACTCTCGCGCCAGAAAAAGGCGGGATTAAACCTGAGAGAGACGGAGTTTGTGAGTTTCAGCTCGGCAGATGGTTGCAACGCGATCAAGTTACGCCGGGCGAAGAGTTCCGCGTAGCTGAAATAAGGGCCCTTTTCGTATATCGAATTGAACGTCCCTAGAGTACGGCTGGATGGATTCTGATTCCCGCTGAAAAAAACGGCGCGAAGGCCAAACCGCGGACTCGAGGGAATCGAGTCAATACGATAACCAGTCTCCGTCGAGACAGCCCAGGCGCGAATGTCATCGGAACGAAAGGAGCCCCACTGAAAGGTTAGCTCGTCGTTGTAATCCCAGTGATCCGTCGTTCCCCAAAGCCGTGTGCCGATGGTTTCCCTTTGTTCCCGGCCCGTCCCTTCACCGTCGAACGGAACGCTTTTGTTATCGAGCCCCATGTAGTACAGATCCACGTTTCCCTTTGGCAGAAGTCGAAACGGGTGAACCGCGTAGACGCTCCAAAAACCGATTCCGTGATTGGGAGGATCATCGAAGTAGCCGGGAGTGTCCAAAGTCGGCCGCACGGCGAGCAAATCGACAGTCCAATCCCCCTTCACCCAGGTAAGACGAGCCCCATCGAGGCTGCGCCGGATATTGCGGCCGTCCCGTGTTGACACCAAGTTTTCCGATCCGAACGCAGCCTCCTGACGACCAACTCGTAAAGTCAGGTTATCGCGACCGGAATTCCAGAGACCGAGGTCGACGAAGCCTTGATGAACGTACATTTTCTCTTCGTCGATGGCGGGACGTGGCCCCCCGTTCCTGCCGTTTTCAAGGCTACTCGCCACTTCGCCGAAGAAGCGGAAACGATCGCCGAGGTGCAGGTCCATATGCAGAAAGTAACGCTGCAGCAGATAGGCGTTCCCTGAAGGCTGGTCTGACCAGTTCGGGTTGCTGACGAATTCGCCGCGCTCCCGAATCCAGAAGCCAAACGAAAGATAGTCTTTCTCGTTTTGACCGAGCGGAATGAATTGGATCGGATCCGGGAAGCTGGTTCGGCAATCAGGCCGCAGAAACTGCGCGTCCTCGTCGTACGTCATTTGCGGAAGCTTGGGACACGGGGGCGTCGGGTCCGACGCCTGAGCCGAAGAAGAGCCACTTGAGACAAGAAGGAGCAGGGCCGAAAGCAGGAACTTATTATTAGCGTTCATGGAATCCTCAGCTCATTCGGAAAAATTCGGGTAAATGGGAGTCCACTGCGTCTCCTGCACTCGCCGACGCAGTTCGTCCTCACTGAGGTTCGGGGCGACGCCGTCTCTTTGTGCCTCGATGCCAACGGCGACCGCGATATCCTTGGCTACCCACCTGATGTCTGGCAGCGGGGGAAGCAGGGATGCCGAAGGGTCTTTAAGCGCAGGTGAATTGGCACCGAGCGCCCGTGCAGCTGCCAGCATCATCGGCTCGGTGACGCGGCGAGCGCCGGATGCGACAACGGCGAGCCCCATGGCGGGGAAGATGTAGACGTTGTTGCATTGCGCAATCGGAATCTTGCGTCCCTTGAAGCTAACGGGGGCGAATGGAGAACCTGAGGCCACCAGAGCGCGTCCGTCGGTCCAGAGAATCAGATCCTCGGCCTTCGCTTCCGATTTTGAAGTCGGATTCGAGAGGGGGAAGATGATGGGCCGGTCGACCTTGCGGGCCATTTCACGAACAATCGGTTCTGAAAACGCACCGCCAACCGTCGAGAGGCCGATGAGAATTGTTGCTTTGATCTGTCCAATCACGTCGGCCAGACCGATGTGCCCGTTGGAAGTTCGAGGCCAGGCGGAAACGCGACCCTCCGGCTGAGCATAAACACTTTGCTCCGAAGTCAGGTCCTTTCGGCCTGATTGTAGGAGTCCATTCTTGTCGATAACCCAGAAGCGGCTGCGCGCCTCGTCTTCAGTTAGTCCCTCTCCCTTCATCGCTGCACGTAGTCCATCAGCAACACCAATGCCCGCGGAACCTGCACCGAGCATGACGATCTGTTGCTCTTTCAAAGTCCTTCCGGTGACTTTCACGGCGCCCAGAGCTGCTCCAAGGGCGACCGCGGCGGTCCCCTGGATATCGTCGTTAAAGGTCAACAGTTCGTCGCGGTATCGCTGGAGGATTGGCCGCGCATGTGGAGTCGCGAAATCTTCCCATTGCAGGCAGGTGCCGGGAAGTTCTTGCTTCACTGCTTGCACGAACTGATCTACGAAATCAAAGTAGGCTTGACCCGTGATTCGTTCATGGCGCCAGCCAAGGTACTCAGGATCGTTGAGTCGTTCCGAATTGTTGGTCCCCACATCCAAGACGATCGGTAGCGTACGTTCGGGGCGAATGCCGCCGATGAGCGTGTACAACGAAAGCTTGCCGATGGGGATGCCGAGTCCGCCCGCGCCCTGGTCACCGATCCCCAGAATGCGTTCGCCATCGGTCACGACGATTACATCAACGTCTTTATTGGGACGATTCCGTAGCAATTCGGCCAAGGAATCGCGGAGAGGATACGAGATGAATAGTCCGCGAGGTCGTCGATAGATGTGGCTGAATTGTTCGCACGCCAGCGCGACTGTGGGGGTGTAAACGATCGGCGTCATCTCTTCAATGTGATCTAGAAGAAGTTTGTAAAAGAGGACCTCATTCGTGTCCTGCAGCGCTCGTAAATAGATGTGCCGCTCCAGATCCTCGTCTTTTCTCTGGTAAGCCTCGTAAGCACGCACCACTTGCTGTTCAAGCGTTTCTACTTCTGCTGGAAGGAGCCCGTGCAGACCAAATCCTGTGCGCTCCGTTTGCGTGAAAGCCGTACCTTTGCTCAGCAAAGGGGCGTCAAGAAGGTTCATCCCACGAGGAATATCCGACCCACCTGACTGAGTGATTGTTCGTGCTGTGGCCATTTGCTGTGTTCCTTTCTATTTGTGTCGGTCGATTTGGGTAGTCAGCGAAGTAGATTGACTCGTGCTAAGTCGATAATTTCGTCGCCGCGCCCGTTGAGAACTGCTTGGAGCATGAAAAGGCTGAAGCCCTTGGCTTCTTCGTAGGTGATCGTTGGTGGCATCGAGAGTTCTTGACGTGAGACGAGGACCTCGACTAAGGCAGGACCGTCATGTTTGAGAGCTTGCGCGATCATGGGCGCAACCTGGTCCGGAGTTTCCGCTGTAAGGCCGATAAGACCGGCTCCCTCCGCGATTTGTTTAAAGTCCGGATTGTGCAGGTCCGTTCCGGAGCCGAGAACCCCTGCGGCCTTGAGTTCCAACTCGACAAAGGCGAGCGAATTATTCTTGAAGATAATGATCTTTATCGGCAATTTGTGTTGTCTCAGCGTGAGCACATCCCCCATTAACATCGCGAAACCGCCATCGCCCGACATGGTGATTACTTGCCGGCCGGGATAGCTTGCCTGCGCCCCGATGGCCTGAGGCAATGCATTCGCCATCGATCCATGCGTGAAGGAACCGAGGAGTCGACGCTTGCCATTCATGGTGAGATAGCGCGCGGCCCAGATCGTCGGAGTTCCTACGTCACATGTGAAAATCGCGTCCTCCGCTGCGAGTTGATCGAGCACCCGGGCGACATATTGAGGATGGATCGGCTTCTTCCCGGAATCGCCTGTGGCAAGTTCGTCCAGGCCGCTGCGGGTCTTTCGATAGTGCTCTAGCGATTCGTTCAAATGATGGTCGTCCCGATTTTGTTCCAACTTCGGCAAAAGCCCCCGGAGAGTAGTCTTCGTGTCCCCAACAAACCCGAAGTCAACCTTCGTGCGGCGTCCGAGCTGTTCCCCGCGAAGATCGATCTGCACGATGGTTGCGTTCTTAGGAAAGAACTGCTGATACGGGAAGTCCGTTCCAATCATCAGCAACGTTTCGCAATTCATCATCGCGTGATAGCCGGAGGAGAATCCGAGCAGACCAGTCATGCCCACGCTAAAAGGATTGTCGTGCTCGATGAACTCTTTTCCGCGCATGGCATGAACGATGGGAGCATTTAGCTTGCCCGCCAGCTCGATCAGCTCAGCGTGAGCTCCAGCGCAGCCTGCGCCTCCCAGGATCGTTATTTTCTTCGAGCGGTTCAAAATCTCGGCGAGGATTTTGAATTCCTCCTCTGAGGGACGCACGGTCGGCTTCGGCTCAGGGAAGTGCAGGCGTGGGCCTTTTTCGACGGCGTCGCGCAAAGCCACGTCGCCGGGCAGGGCAACTACCGAAACGGCGCGTCGAGCAAGTGCTGACTGTATGGCGATCTCCAGGACCCGTGGCATCTGCTCCGGTTGCGACACGAGCTCGCAGTAATGGCTGCACTGCGCGAAGAGATGTTCCGGGCGAGTTTCTTGAAAATATCCGCTGCCGATTTCGTGGCTTGGAATCTGAGCCGCGATGGCAAGGACTGGAACCCGGTTGCGATGACAGTCGTAGAGACCGTTAATCAAGTGCATGTTCCCGGGGCCGGAACTCCCGGCGCACACTGCCAACTTGCCAGTCAGATGGGCCTCAGCACCGGCCGCGAACGCTGCCGTCTCCTCGTGTCTCACGTGAATCCATTTGATTTGCTTGCTACGCCGGATCGAATCCGCTATTCCGTTGAGGGAGTCACCCGTGACTCCGTAAATTCGCTCGACTCCTGCCTGCTCCAAGACGTCTACCAGCAGGTCGGCCACTTTGTTCTTAGCCATGGTTTAGATCTCCAATCCTTTGATAAAAAGCTGTGGTTTCATGAAATTGCTCCCGCGCCGCCGAAAATCACTGCCTGCACTGTGGCGTATTCGACTGAAGTGGGAGGCGCTGTCCAGACTCGAACTGGTGGGTAGTCAGTCCAACCCCGTTGCCGACCTAGATCCACAACCAGCTGATAGGGAATTCTTCCGAGCTCGTACTGTGCCTGGACGAAGCGCTTTGCTGTCTCCGGCTCCTCGATCGTTTGCAATAGCCAGTTCATTTCATCGGCATTCATTTGCTCGCGCTCCTCAAGTGGGTATTGCAAATACATCTCCATCCCTTCGTTTAAATCGAGCTGCAGTTCAGCGAAAAGAATTACAAGTCATCGGGGCCTCGAATGCCGCCTTATTCAAATAAATAGGTACTGTTGAGAGGCGCCGACTGCCTTCACATCGACACATCGACACCCTCCGTCGAAGGAGAGTCAATCGCGACAGCGAAAAGGGAGGCCTGAACAGTTGGTGCGCACCGTTGCAAAGGCGTTTTTGTCGAAGTTTGTTTTACCGGATCGCTCAAAATCGGGCATGGTCCTAATCTTCGAAGAGAACCGAAGGGAAGATTTCGTGCGAAACAAAGCCAAACCGCGAAATTGGCAGGGCGAATGCTTCAGCAGAAGTCGTCACAACAACGTGATGGAGATTACGGCAGCGGTTTCATCGAGAACGAAAGGAAAGCTGAATGCGTGCAGGTAGAAATCTGAGACCAGCCGATGTCCGAAAGGAAACAGATACGTTGGACCACGAAAACTTTCTGCGGGCAAGCTTTGGGGCCCGCAGACGCAACGCCGAAATGCCACCCACAGGCTTGCGGGTCAGGTTTTGCAGGCGAGTAAAAGGAGAATCACTCATGGGCAGATACGTGAAAAGGTTTGGATTTCCCCAGGCCGCGGCAACGTTCAGTTTGGTTGTCGGTCTCATCAGCCTTACCGGTTTACCGCTGCTCGCGACGAATAAGCCCTTCAGCGTTCCCGATGACATAGCGGTGCGGATTCGCCTTGACGACACGCTGACCAGCACCGATTCCCAGATCGGTGATCCCTTCAGCGCGACGGTCGTGGATAAAGGCGATTACCAGAACGCCCGAGTCTACGGCCATGTCGCGCAAATCGACATGTCCGGAAAAATCAAAGGCCATACCAGCATGATGTTGCGATTCGACCGCCTTGTCATGCCCGATGGGCGGCGCGCGGAAATTCACGCGGAAATTATCGAGCTTTATCACGCGCCCTCAGGCGAAAAGGTCGACGTGGAAGGAGCAATTGAATCTGGCGGGCGAGGCCGCAAGACCATTGCGCACACAGCCATCGGCGCGGGAGCAGGCGCGCTGCTTGGCGGCATTTTCGGCGGCGGCAAGGGCGCCGGTATTGGTTCCATCATCGGCGGCGCAGGCGGGCTGGGAACAACGGCTTTCCACGGACGCCAGAAGATCAGTCTGAACAGCGGCCAGGAAATGTTGATCCGCATCACCGGAGGGTGAGGGTTCTCGGACTCGGGAGTAAGACCTGAGAAAAGCGCTGCCTGCGTTGAAAGCGAGGAAAAGAATGAGTTCGAACACGGTTGCGGCGAAGGGCCAGAAGGTTCGCATGGAAACCGACAGCCTGGGCCAGGTGAATGTTGCTGCAGACAAGCTCTGGGGCGCGCAGACGCAACGCTCGCTCGAACATTTCAATATTGGGCAGGACTTGATACCGCGCGAGATGATCGCAGCGTATGCCACGCTAAAAAAGGCCGCGGCAAATGCAAACTACGCGGGCAAGCGGCTCGACGACAACAAGCACAGACTTATTGTTGAAGTTTGTGACGAGATTCTAGCCGGCCAGCATGCCGACATGTTTCCCCTGCACGTGTGGATGACGGGAAGCGGCACGCAGTTCAACATGAACGTGAACGAAGTCATATCCAACCGGTGTTGCCAACTCGCCGGCACTCCGATCGGCAGTAAGACGCCCGTTCATCCGAACGATCACGTCAACATGTCGCAGTCCTCAAACGATTCTTTCCCGACGGCAATGAACATAGCGGCGGCTGTCAACGTGAAACAACGGCTCATACCGGCCGTGAAGGCATTGCGCGATGGAATTTCGGTGAAAGCCACTGAGTGGCAGAACATCGTCAAGATCGGTCGAACGCACATGCAGGATGCCACTCCTCTGACACTCGGTCAGGAGTGGTCCGGGTATGCGGATATGCTTGACGATAACGTCGAGCGCATCGAAAATGCCTTGGGAAGCGTTTATCGTTTGGCGCTAGGCGGCACGGCAGTGGGAACCGGGATCAACGCCGCTCCCGATTTCGGCGATGCAGCCTCCGCCGAAATCGCGAAGCTGACCAGCCTACCCTTCGTCAGCGCACCGAATAAATTTACGGTCCAGGGCGCCCACGATGCGCTCGTTCAGCTATCTAGTGCACTCCGGACTCTCGCGGTTTCCCTCTACAAGATCGCCAACGACATCCGTTTGATGTCCTGCGGCCCTCGCGCCGGTTTCGCGGAACTGGTTATTCCGTCGAACGAACCGGGCTCTTCGATCATGCCGGGCAAAGTCAATCCCACCCAGGCCGAAGCACTCACTATGATCGCCGTCCAAGTCATGGCCAACGACGTCGCCGTTGGATTCGGCGGCGCTGGCGGCTATCTGGAGATGAATGTCTACAAGCCTCTCATCATTTTTAACGTCGCGCATTCCATCACGATCCTGACGGATGGGTGCACGAACTTTCGAAGGTTCCTAGTCGAAGGTACTAAGCCGAATCTGAAGAAGATCCAGGAATACGTTGACCGGTCGCTGATGCTGGTAACCGCGCTTTCTCCTGTCATCGGCTACGACAAAGCCTCGAAAATCGCTCACTTTGCGTTGGACAACGACCTCACACTCAAGCAAGCCGCGCTGAAGCTCGCATTTGTAACGGAAGACGAGTTCGACCGTGTCGTCGACCCGTTGAAAATGGTGCACCCGTACATTGCAAAAGCCAGCTGATGGGAATCCAAGTGTGGCGATGCGGTAAGAACGCTCGAATGCACAGAAGGAAGGGAGCAAGGAAAACATGACTTCGTATCTGCCCTAGCCTTTTCGGGTGCCGAGGCGCTGGAAGGAAAGAAAAATGGCTTTGCACGGACAGGATTCTGCATCCAGGAAACTACGGTTTTGATGCTAAGACCTTTGACATTGACGACGAGGAATGGCGCACTCCCCACCGGGAGCAGTCAGGAATGGGCATTATGGCCGTTAGTCGTGAACTCTGCTCGAACGGCTGCAGCTGCAGTGGTGTCATTGATCGTCGCGCGACTATTCCGCTTGCCAGAGGCGTATTGGGCGCCGATCACGACTTTGGTGATTACACAATCATCACTCGGTGCCGCTCTTTCCGTCTCCTGCGAGCGGTTCATGGGAACGGTGCTTGGCGCAGCAGTTGGAGCGATTGTAGGCAGTTCCTTCGGACCGAATATCCTTATCTTCGGTGCCGGCGTTTTTATCCTGGGACTCCTGAGCGCCGCTGCAAACTCGAATCGGAAT
>Ga0207086_1008_pt2 | contig 58356 bp, 61 predicted proteins | sample Alteio_BWMinHeat_54_FD_153540 | JGI IMG/M metagenome (GOLD analysis project Ga0207086, IMG submission 153540) | Enriched cells from forest soil in Barre Woods Harvard Forest LTER site, Petersham, Massachusetts, United States -... | ecosystem: Environmental > Terrestrial > Soil > Temperate forest >... | reverse complement strand
GTGGAAGAAGCAAAACGCTGGGGCATCGCGGTCCGGCTGCCGTCGGTGAATCGCTCGCGGATGGAGTACACAGCCGAGGCCGGCGTGGATGGAAAACGTGCGCTGCGCGTTGGCTTGATGCAGGTAAAAGGCCTGCGAGTGGAAACGATCACAGCGATCCTGCGAGCGCGGGAAGAAGGCGGCGTGTTTCAATCACTCGAAGATTTTCTGCGCCGCGTGCCGGTCGAACGGGATGAAATCGAATCGCTGATCAAGTGCGGGGCCTTCGATGAAATAAACAATGAAGCATGCAGGATAACGCGGCCGGAACTGCTGTGGCGGTGGAATCTTTTGCAAGCGACCGGAAAAGGCATACAGCCGAGCGGTTCTCGACTTCGCTCGGGACCAGGGGCCGTGCTAGCGGAAAAGGCGAAAACATTGTTCGCCGAAGCAAACGCCTCGGACGCCATCAGCGTGGCATTGGCGGAAATGCAGACGCCGGAATACACGCTGGAACAGAAGCTGCGCTACGAACGAGAGATTCTGGAAGTCTGCGTGAGCGGCCACCCGCTGGATTTTTTACCGCGCAACGGCGAAGCCTGGAGCGATGAGCTGCCGGGACTGCGCGGAAAGCGCGTGACGCTGTGCGGCTGGGTGGTGACCTACCGCCACGTCGGAACAAAAAATTATCGCAACATGATGTTCGTCACGCTTGAGGACCAGCGCGGCGTATATGAAGTGGTGCTCTTCCCCGATGCCTATGACCGATGTGGCGGCCTGGTGTTTGAGACGCGTTTAATGCGCGTGACAGGGCGCGTCGAGCACGATGGGCAGATCAAGGGAGAGAAATTGGAGGCGTTGAAGAAGTGAATTCATGATTTGTGGGTAGTGATTGGTAACTGCAGCAGTCAACGAAATATGAATTTCATGATCAAAACAAAACCGAGAAACCCGGCGCCGGTGGCGGAGCCGGAGACAGGCCGCCCTGCGGGAACCGGCGAGGAGTGGCTGGGGCGAAACCGCAGCAGCAAGCGCCGGCTCTGGGAGCGATTGAACCCGCGCAGCCGAAGGCAGATTCGCTTGATTGCCGAGGCGCTGGCGCTCCAGCAGACGCACGCGCAATTGCCAGATTCGGTGCGAGGGCGGCTGAGCGCGGCAATGGACGAAGTGGAACGGCTGGCGGGCCGCTTGAGGGCCCTGCTCGCGGAGGTAGCACGACGGACACCGCCGCGCGAGTGAAGGTTGCAGCCCACGGTAGGCGGCGGGATACTTTCTCTATGGCTGTCCCCAATAAGCGCGGCCCCTTTCTGCTTGCGATATTTGTTGCGACGTTCGCCGCGATCGCTCCATCCGCACGGGCGGACGAGATTCGCCTCAAGGACGGCAAGAAGCTTTACGGCGTGATCGTGGCCTACGAAGACAACATGTTCAAGGTCAAGACCGACTTTGGATTTGTGCTCGTCGAAAAAGACAAAATCGAGTCCATCATTCCGTCGACGCCGGCGGGAAAGCCGGAAGCGGCATCCGCGGGGAAGAAAGATGCAAGCCAGCATCCTTCAAAACCAGCGGCCGATTCGCAGCCACAGGCGGCGCCAGCGGCCGCATCTTCGTCAGATGCTTCGGCCACGCCAACGAATGCCAGCGCAAAAACAGTAAGTCCGAGCTCGGCGGGGAAAACCGACAAGGCACCGCCGAAGATGACGAATGCCGCTGTGAAACCCGAAGTTCCAACGAATACAGCTGCGGCCAATGTCGCAGCGCCGGCGATCAAAGGATCTCCGGCGGCAACGGCAAATGGGCTGGCGGCGTCTGCGGCATCGCCTGCCCCGCCGAAAGAACCGGAAGTTCCCGCAAACCGCGAAGAGATCCAGGGCAATCTCTATACGAATTACACTCACGGCTTTCGCATGTACAAAGCCCCAAGCTGGAGCTTGATCGAGGAAGCGCGCGCCGCACTTCCGAACGCGATCGTGGCGATGGGCACGTTCAACGAATCCACATTGATGGTGGTCGGCGAGGAGAAAACGAAAGAACCATTGGATGCGGCGGCCGCGGCGGTGGAGAAGCGGCTGCACGAGGTCTATGCCAATTACCAGCGATTGTCGGAGCACAAAACGGTGGTCGGTGGATTACCAGCGGTGGAGTATCAATATCGAGGAAAGGCCGACGACCACGATTGGTCGGGAAAGCTGGTTGTTGTTGCGCGCGGCAAAGACATGTTCACGGTGCTGGCCATGACTTACGCCGATAGCGACCTCATTCAGATTCAGGAAAACGTGATCGCTAGGGCCATCGCGAGCCTCGACTTCAGTGCGCACTAGATGAGTTTCTGCGGTTCTTAGTTTTTAGTTGTAAGTTGTTAGTTAGAAAAAAAACGCCATCTTCCTTGGTTCACCCCTTCCTGGTTTTTTGTAAGTGTTGCTGATAAAGGACTTAGCGTGACTGTAAGTGGTTTAGAATCAACAGTTGTGGGGGTTTGTGTAAGTGTTGATTCTAAAAGGGTTTGCCGTCTATGTGGAGACGGCAGTTGTGGGGGTTTGTGTAAGTGTTGATTCTAAAAGGGTTTGCCGTCTATGTGGAGACGGCAGTTGTGGTCGAAGTGGAGTGCGTGGGGGTCCCTCTTTGGGGCAGATTGCGGAGTGGATGGACCGGTTCGTGGTGGGTTGTCGGGCTGAGCGGCTGGCACAATCGACCGAGCGAATTGGGTTGCGGGAAGGGGATGGGGCTCGGTGGAGGTTGGTGCGGCGGGAGCTGGGGGAGTCAGGCAGCCGGGAAGAAAGAAGTAGTCAGGACATGTCATTTTTCTTGGAATTCTGGAGCCGAGAGTGGGAGTTGAACCCACGACCTGCCGATTACGAATCGGCTGCTCTACCACTGAGCTACCTCGGCCCTGATTGATAACAAAAGACTTATTGATCTGTACGAGTCTGCTTTCCATCAACTGCCATCAATTTGCCATCAATTTCACCAAAACGCTTTTCAACCTTCGCCATGGCCTCGTGCAAATCCGTCGAGTCCACAATGTTATACCTTTCGAAAGTGGATTCCGTCAGATGCCCCGAAATCTTCATTGCTATCCTCCGAGGAACTCCGGACCGGATGAGATTCCTGACGCCGCTGCGGCGAAAGTCATGAATGAGTAGCCCCTTGTACTGCCAATCTTCGGGACCAGTCTTCACTCCCAATCCTACCTTAACGCACGCAGCTTGAAAAGACTTCCGCAGGTTTCTTGCATCAAATAACCTTCCTTCGTGCGGCATTTTCTCGAGAACCTCGTTGAGCTCAAGTGGCAGGGGAAGGAGCAGAGGCTCCTCATTCTTCGTTTGGTTCCCCTCGATACGAAGCTGGAATCTCCCGTTTTCGAGCTCTATTTGGGACCACGTGATGGCTAGCGCAGCCCCAATTCTGCAGCCGGTAAAGTACAGAAAGGTCATCAACGGACGCAGATGTTCCGGCATCGCGTCACGCAGTTTTGTGAATTGCGCGGGAGTCAAAAATCCTTTTCGGACGTTGTTCTCTTTCAGCATCGGAAAATAGGGAAACTGCACTGACTTACCCTCTCTCCGCGCCAGATTCATCATCCTTCTCAACAGGCTTAGATTCCGGTTTATCGTCGCGTTCTTGGCCCCTTCTTTCTGGCGCTTCTCAACAAACTGATAGAGCAAGTCGGTGGTGATTGTCCTGACCAGGCGGTTCTTGAAAAACGGATCGAGATGTTCAAAGCCCCAAACGTAGGGATTGCCACCCTTGTCTTCTTCGAGCATTTTGACACCGCGCGCCCGGTAATCCATGATCAGGGTCTTGCGGATGTCTTCGTACTTCAACTTCTTCATTTCCGCGACAGGGAGTCCTTGTTCCACCTTCCCGAGCCGATCGCGGAGAAACCTTTCGGCGACCATGAGCGACTCAGACTTCGTACTTTCCTGGCGAAGCTTACCGTTCCTGTCGCGGTAGCTTATGTAAAGGAATCTGCTCCCGTTCTTTTCAAAGATGCCGCCTGTACCGAAGACCCTGCGTTTAGCATCGGCCCGGCTCGGACTCTCGATGACTGCTGAATTCTTAGACTCCGGGCTTGGCGTGCTGCTTTTTGCCTTTGCGCCCGCCTGTCTCATCTTCACACTCCTCATTCAAGCTGCGGGTTTGCGCCACGTCTGCGTGCGAAGTATTGGCCATCCTACTCGCGCCCTGCGTAACACGTCGGGTGGCAGAGCCCGTCCCTTCGCACCTTTTCTCTCGATCAACCAATTCATCCAGATCTTGCCGATCCACCTGGAACCTTTTGCCAAATCGAGTGTAGGGAAGCTGGCCCTTCCAGATGAGTTCCCGGACGGACCAAATCGTGCAGCCAAGATAGAGTGCGGCTTCGGGCAAGGTCAGTAAGCGGTGTTGGATGACAATGCCTTCATTGGCTGTTCCATTTGTTCCAGGCATAGGACACCATGCAACTTTCACTTTGGGACGTTGATTGAGTTTGCCGCCGTGCAGAGACTGCCGGTCAGACTTGTCCCACAATTCTGTCTGCACCAACCTTACAGCCTCAGCTCGACTGATGCAGCCATAACGAGCGCCGCTTCCCCTCCCCGGGTTGACCCTGAGTGACCTGGCTATAATCCAAAGCCAATGGATTCAATCGGACGAAGCCAGCAAGCGAGCCAGATGAAGTTTTCTCGCCAATCGCATGATTTCTGACTAACATTTCGGGGAACGGTCCAGGGCAAGTTTGAGCGTCATCTTACCGGGCTTTGGCCGTCTGATGCGTGCCCTGCTCGAGGCGAGGCGCGCGACTTATCTCCAGCTGGTCTCCTCTTAGCCCGCAGCTCTGCATTCACTCTGGTGGCGATCTTCGATGCGTCTACTTTGTAACGGGCCGCCGTTCGCGTGAGATTCTCTTCCGCTGCATGCGGCCCACTCCGACTCAGAGGATGTCCACGAGGCTCACATGTTTGGTGTGCTTGGCGAACACGGGCGTGAAACGTCCGAGACAATATCGCCAAGCTGAAAGTTGCTGTAGGCTGTTTCGCGGGGTGATACCAGAGCGACGGACGAAATCCTGGTAAGCCGGGAAACGGAAACAGCTGATTCTCCGGGGGTGACTCGGTCGGTCTTATGGGCTAAAACAGTGCGAGTGGCGCAATTTTGCAGGTAAGTTGCTCAGCGGAGCAGTGGCAGCTTTCTGATCCTAACTCCACTCTCGGTCACGGAGACTACAGCCCCTTGCATCAGGTCGTCCCGCAAACCTTCAGCACGTCAACCAGCAACGTAGCGAGGCCTTCTGCCCGCAGACCCTCGATCCCAATACGAATTACGGATGGCCCTGTTGCTCCAGACAGTGCCAACAACGCGTGAAAATCGGCATCCAAGGTGACCACAATCCTGCTTTCCAGACGGCCGAAGTCAAGAATTTTCGAATCGCTTGTTGTGGCTAGACCTCTGTCTCCCACGTGGGCCGCTTCGATATCGGCGTTTTTGAGATGATGGACAGCTGAACGTGGGAGGCCCTGATGAGCAGCAATCTCATCGGACGTGTGGTAGCGGCAAGACCTTGTCGTCAACTAAAGCGGCGGCGAACGCCAGCGCCTGCCGAATGTCTTCGTCCTCAAGTTCCGGGTATTCCCGCTTGAGTTCGGCACGGTCGGGATAGATGGCTAGCGCCTCAAGCACCCGGCGGACGGTAAGACGGAGGTCGCGTATGCATGGCTCGCCATTCATCCGAGCAACGTCAATAGTGATTCTGTCGAATTTTTCCATCTTCGTTTCTCTCATTCTCGAACTGATCCGACAAACTCCGTCGAGCCCTAGTCAGTGAGTGCCATCCTAACGGGGGCCTTCTTGAGGATATCCGAACTAGTCGCCGAAAGCACCAACCTGGTGAGCGTTGCCCACATGCGACCGTCGAATTCATGGGTTTTTTCGGAGTTCCAATCGCGCTCAATCGTGGCATAAGGCCTGATTCCGCTCGGCCTGATGACATCCCGCCACGAGGGCATCGGACGGAATGGAGGCCGTGTCTCGAGCGCGACACACGGCCCGTTGCACTGGCAGGTCGCGACTAGTTCGCACCTGCGGCTGCGGACTCGATAAAAGATGCGAGCTTCGCAGTAGCCCTGAACTGTGGGATCGGATCGAGTTCCTTGAACGCGCTCGTGAACGCATTGGAGAGACTCCAAGTCGTCCGTGGGGCGAACTCCTCGATCTGCGGTTTGAAGTACAAATCGTGAACACGGCGGGCTAAGTGCTTGGGAACGTCTAACTCGCCCTCCACAAAAGCCCGGTAGATGACCAGCTTCGCGGTCTCGTCCGGAATGCGCGTCCCCTTCCACGCCTCGACTTGTTTCCTCATCGGCTCGAAGTTCCGCTGCATGCGGTCCACTCCAACAGAGAGGGTGTCCACCAGGCTCAGATGTTTTGTGTGCTTGGCGAGCACGGGCGTGAAATCGCCATGGAATGCCATGTTGTCGCACACCAGTACTCGGTAACCTACGGTGAGGGCGAGGCGCATGGACTTGTCGTTGGAGTTCCGGACGCCGATTGAGAATCGGCATCCGTCGAAAGTGGTTTCAAGGTCGAGCACGCCGAACATCTTCATGCCGTCGCCTGTAACCGCGTATTCCTCCCTCACCACCGAGATCTGTCGGAAGCTGAGCGTTTCTACTAGTGCCCCGACGATCGCGAAGTGGCTAAGAGGTTGATGGGTTGCGCTCCCTGCGGGCGTCGGGATCACCTTCAATTCTTCTCGGGTAATTTTCGAACTGCCGCAGTGCGCCAAAAGTTGAGACTGCTCCATGTGTGTCAAACTCCTTTCTAATTCAGTCCCTGAACTCCGAGATCCGCGAGGCGAGATGATCTTCACGACAGGGACCGCGGATTTCGTTATGAATTTGCGTGGCGGTGTTCAGCTCAGTTCGCGCCGGACATCTGAGAACCTGCGCGGAAGGAGACACTAAGCGATAGAGCGCGAAGTGGACACGCGAACATACTGGTGGCGCAGCTTGTTTTATCGGGCGGTTTGCACGGTCTTGTACATTGGCAGGCCCTGGCACCCGACAGCGGCGACCGGAGTGGCAAGGTAATGCGAATGCGAGCATCCGACACAACTCACACCCTTAGTTGCGGCCCCAACCGCTGCAGCAAATACTGCTGGGATTCCAAGCACCTCCCCGGCGCGTGACCAAAACTCGGGCGTGACCGATCGCCCCGCCAAGTCACCTCCTGTACGTAAGAGGTCCTGATCAACGAGGCCATTCACCCCACGAAAGAGAACTCTGTTCTCCAGTAGAGGCCGTCTGTTATTTTCGACCTTTCCAGGCTCATGCTGCGTGATGAGTAATTGGCAGGTCCGACCCGCTCGAAACAACTCGATTCGCACAAGAGCAGGAGCCACGACCACTGCGTGAACTCCGTTCACTCCGATGGCATCGATTGGATGGAGATACGGCAATGGCTCACCATCCGGCCCACAGAACGTAACGTACCGGCCGAGTTCCTTCACAGCTCCGCCTGATTCGGTCCCGCGCGCCACATAGCGTTTGGCCAGATGCTGGTGTTCGAGGCTCACCTGGGATTGCACAAAAATGCCGACCTCAGTCAAACGTCGCAGCACTCGCTTCGACAGGGTGAGCCCCCGACGCGCCAAAGAATCTTGCTTGTCCGGCATGTGCCACCTCCTCAAGCGGATTGCCGAACGGGGATCGGAGAACCCACCGCCCGACGAATCATTTCTTTGCGACAACCTGCCCAGCACAGGTACTTTCGCGGGTCTTCAATAGAGATCGCCAGGTTGTCACCACTTCGATCCTGACCGGCTTCGGCACAGGACGGACACTGCGCAACATAGTTCCTGCCAACCTTGCGAACCTTTCCTACATGATCGAGGATTCGAAACTCGCGACCGGACGCGTGAACGAAGGGAGCAGACTGGTCTGCCGAGGGGCGTTTTCTATCAAACTCAGGTGGCATGGTTTTGCCAGCGATAAACGTCCGTATCTGTTCCTCGCTCACTTTGCGAAGGCGGTTAACATAGGAGATCTGTTTTTCCAGGTCGTAGTCCGCTCCGTAGAACCAATATCGTCGGTTTGCCCCACGGTGTATTCCCAGCGGGCCACGAATGGCATTCCCAAATTCTCCCTCTCGCAACTCATCGTGCTTCGGGAAGACTTCAATTCCTTCGGCCAAGCCGGCGCCTCTGATTCGCACTCCGAGTTTCAACGCCAAGTTGTAAATGTAGATTCGGCACTCCCGAGCTAAGACGGGCTTCTCCGTGAAAATCCACAGATGCCCACCGCGCTTGCTCATCTCCAAGGCGGCCTCCACGTTGTCTTGCTGGAGGAAGTACTGGAGCTTCAGCAGGTCCTCCATCGCCCCGTCATAATCGGCATCAATCGCGACCCACTTCGATCGTTGTGTTGCGGGGTTGATCGCGTACAGCCCGATAGTGAGTTCGCCTTCCAGGTGACGGCGGATCGTGGCCGCGGTGAGGCTCAACTCCGCGCCTGTTCCCTTTCCCTTCGGCCGAAAGTAGTAATGGCGCCCGCTATCAGGATTGGGTCGGAGGGATTGAAGCGTATAGGCTCCACGGTTTACGAAAAGACGACTGTAGTCCATCACGACATGGGGGCTCGCCTTAACTGCGGTATCCACGGCTCCTCCTTCCCAAGCAGTTCCTGGGGCGCAAAGCTCGCGCTCTACCTAAACCGGTACCCAATCTTTGTCAAATAAGTGGGATTAGGCCCTAAGTCTTTGCTCCGATTGGTATTACTGTCGATGAAACAGCGCGGATTAAGGTCGTTTCCCGTTAGGCGGGTTTATTCATTACTGGTCCCGCGGCACCACCGCTTTGCTGCGGTCGAAGACCCGGCTCAACGGTCCATCGATTCTTGCCCACAAGAATATACGGCCGCTCCACGAGGTCGAGGAATCGGCACTCCCGTACCAGCCTGTCAAAATCGCTGACCGTATAGCCTCCGAATTTCTCGTCGTCAAAATCCAACCAGAACCAAATCATCGCACGGCGGTCGTAGACGTAGAAGGCACCAGACTCGGGGTCCTCGGGAACGACAAGGAACACGAACAGGGCCTGCGGGAACTGGATCCATCTTTCGATCTTGGGGTGCTCAGCCACATCCAGCAGTCTCTTCACGGCTCCATCCGAGCATCTGCCAACCTCGTCTGGTGCGTTCCGAAGATCAACCACTGGGACTACGTTCATCTTGCCGAACATGGAGTTCCTCCTCTCAAATGCGAAGTAGAGATAAAAGATATGGGTTACGCATACCAAGGGTCCGAACGAGACCTCCGATCCTGTAACCAAGGGGCTTAAAATGACATTTCGTTTTGCTGAAGGGCTATGCTAGGGTCTACAGTCCCCGACGACTGAAAGCTCTAGAAGCAAGGAGGGCGAAGGTGCTAATCAGCGATCGCTTGCGGTCCATACGTGAAGAAAAGAATCTTTCCCAAGGGGATATTGAAAAGCGCACAGGCTTGCTCCGCTGCTATGTCTCGCGGGTTGAGAACGGCCATACGGTCCCAGCCGTTGAGACCATTGAGAAATTCGCGCGAGCTTTAGAGGTGCCCGTCTACCAACTGTTTTATGACGGCGACAAGCCTCCCGAGCTTCCCAACCTTCCCAAGAGAAAGACAGCAGACATTGCCTGGGGTGCTACCGGCAAAGATGCTCGCTTTCTGACGAAGTTGCGCCGTCTCTTAGCCAAGACAACGGAGCGGGATAGAAAACTTCTGCTGTCTCTAACGCAGAAGATTGCAACCCACAAGATCGCGCGTCCCCGCAGCCCAGTCCAGAGCTAAACAAGGAACTGGCACAATCCTACCCTTTCGCTTTGAGGAAAGCAGACGTTACTTGGAAAACTTCCGCACCATCAGTGAAATCGGTAAGCCGACCATGAACATGTGTACAGCGACATCCACCATCGATGGGCGCGCAATTTTTGTGTGATAGGCGGAGATGGGCAGTACGATGTAATACATAAAAATGTAGACCGCAACTCCGTAGAGCAGCCCCGATGGGATGGCGTGCTGTATGAGGAACTTCAACTTGCGGCTTGCCAAGTAGAAAACTGCCGAAGCCGTAGTGGCAATTAGAAAATGAAAAAAAGCACCCAACGCCGCAGTCGCCAGTCCTCCCTGAAAAGAAGACATTCCTAACAGTCCACCAGCGATGGCCTGGAAGAGATGGACGGGGCCCTTTCCCTGCAGACCAGCTTCAGCAAGCGCGGTCGTTATATCAAGAGTTCCTGCCAGCAAGCCAGCCCACCAGATGGCACGGTAAGCCTGAGAGGATCGCGGTAGGAGCGATGAAGGGGATGCCGTTATGGAGCCCATGCGTAGACCCTCCCGATATGGATGTGTTTGGCTAACAGGGCTGCCCGTCTTTCACTGTGGCAACTCGTGAGCCTGAAACGTGTTCAAAACAAGGTCAGAATGAATTGTGCCAGCTGAATTTGTCTTGTATCCATTTGACTTGCCTCACGCGGTGTACACCAGACTACCTTCCACGTGTCTCGTCGCCTTAAGCATTTGCGTGTCGCCCCTGTCAACGTCGATCTTATTGATCATGGACATCGCCTATGCCTTGCCAGAGTTCGCGAAAGCCGCTCGCCAGATTTCAGCGATATTTTATTGGTCGAATCGCCTTCGGCCATCATCGCCTGCATGACGCGCCTTTCTGGAAGGCCGGGGTAATACCAGTCACATACGCTTCAACAACTTCGATATTCCGAGGGAAACTCCCCAACCTGGAGGAACCCATGGCCCGGAGTTTCATTTGCGGAATTCGCTGAAAACGAAATCATGGTCTTTTCGGCTGGCGTGGCAGGCAGCACAGGCTGCTTTTCGCTCGGCCGTTAACGTCCCACCAGTCGGGTTGCCACCTGGGAAACTCAGATATTCCCAGCCGCCGGTTGTGCGATAGAGCTCGGCCTGCTTCACCATGACATCAACCCGGCGCGTTGGCCCTTCTATGGTGTTGCCCGCAACCTCCTTGGTTTCAAGCAAGTCATAAACAATCACTGAGCCGTCGGGAAACTTGCTAGTCTGATAGCCCTCAAAGCCTTTTTCGTTTGCGTAAATGTGATGGATTCCCCCTTCGGTAGCAAAGGCGGGGCTTTGCGGCCCGACCAGTACACTCTTGACGTGGGCCCACTTGCGGAATTCTTTAGGAGATGGAGCTGTATCGTCGGATTGCGCCCAGAGAGAAAACCCACCAGCGGAAACCGCGGCTGCAAGTAGCAAAACCATGTTTTTTTTCACTTGTCACCTTCATCCAGGAGGCAGCCTGTGCCCCACGCAATGGCTTTTTTGTAGCGACGCGATAATGATCTCAGCCGTGCATCCGCCTGTCTTGAACGAACGTGATCTTGAGCATCGTCAGCAGGCGTCACCGTCGCTTTGAACGCAGCCATTCCGCACTGCAGCTTTGGCCGCCGGAGCTCCCGAGCACAGCCCAGTAGAGGAACACACGGACGCTACGATTCCCGCGAGCGTTGCTGGTAAGCTCACAGGTGCCAGGGATTCCCCGGTGGCGTTATCGCAGACATCGATGAATCGTTCTACGACAACCTCGAAGCGTCCTCCACTCGGAGCTTCCTTCAACGATTCTCCAAGTTCCTGACGCCGGTGGCGCATGCTGTTCTGGACCCTCCGGACTGCTAGGGGACCCTGTGTGGAAGACTGTTCGATTCTAGGCGAAACTCGAGAGCGAGCGCTCGCTCGAATCGCAACGACAACGCCGTTTCGTTCGTCCCAATTCTATGGGCGAAAAGGCTAGAGGCAGTCATTCTAAGCATTATGAACACGACGAGCGCAGTTACTACAATCACTAACGAACTCCGCGCAGTTCAAACCATCCTCTTAGCTGGCGTGACAGCCGGTTTGTTGGACATCACGGCGCCCTTTGTAACGTGGCGGATCAAGGGGGTTACGCCAATTCGAGTCTTACAAGGCATAGCTAGCGGGATACTTGGTCCACGGTCTTTTCACGGCGGATTGAAAACTGCGGTGCTTGGAGCTGCACTTCACTTCGTCATCGCTTTCTCCGCGGCAGGTGTTTTTTATGCGGCAAGCCTCGGATTCATTTTTATAACACGCCATTGGACCCTCTCTGGCGCGGTCTACGGCATCGACGTCTATGCATTTATGTATTGGCTCATTCTGCCCATCTCGGCTGTTAATCGACGGCCGCCCTCGCTTACGGCAACCGTCGTCGCGATTATTACGCACATCGCGTGCATAGGTCTTCCGATCTCACTGATTGTTCGAAGCTCGTCGAGGTAAAGATCCGTCGGCATGAGGAGCCGTTTCGACAACGATGTGTAACCGCCACCAATGATCTCACCACACGACGTCTTCGGAATTCTTCTGGTCTCGCCTCGCTCAATCGGGTCCGCTTGCGGAGGCGCGAAATGGGCGATTCGTTTATGAGCATCAGAAAGACACGCAGCAGACCGCTTGTGTATGTGTGCGATACTGCGAGTCGTCGCAGAGAGTTGTTGGTGAAAAGCACTGTAACCATTCAACTTACAAAATTGGTAGTGCCTTAGTTTCATGGAATGGCCATCAGAGGAGCGTCGTTATGCGCGAGGACCAAGGCCACAAGCTGGCGCGTGATCCTCAGGATTTAGAGCGGCTGTTGGTTTCCCGAGAGAGGGCGGGGGACGTCGATGGGATGGCGGCCCTTTATGAGCCCCATGCTGTCCTCGACTGCGGTGACGGGCGGTTGGTGTCAGGCAGAGAAGCAATCCGACCGTTCTACGCCGAACTGGTGACAATGGGTCGGAAATTTGACTTCGGAGATCAACGCGCGGCCATTGTCAGTGGAGACCTGGCACTCACTTCAACGCGCCTTCCCGACGGCAGCGTGACGGCTGAGGTCGCCCGCCGACAAGCCGACGGGACATGGCTATGGGTCATCGATCAGTTCTCCATTGGGTAGCTCGTCGAACCAATGGTCTGCGCCGGTAGCCAGAAATCCAAATTGAGGCACTATCACCCAACTTCGATATTCGAGGGAAAATGCTAAGGAGTTCTGAGTACGCAGAACACGCGCCAATCGCGGGGCTGGAATCACTCAGTAGGCGGTCTGATCCGCATTAAATCCGCGCCACAGCCATTTTTTCGTCCATCGCGTTCGCCAACAGCAGAATGGCTCCGCAGAAAAGCAGCGTATCAAAGAAATAGTTCAGCGCAACCACGTCTGTGGGCGCTCGGAGGAGCATCGGCAGGTAAATCCACAACACCGTCAGCAGAATCGTAAGCCCTAAAGATGTGGCTGCCACGCGCGTTTTTTTATTCACGAGCAAGCAGGCCCCTGCGACAATCAGGATCACGCCAACAAAGTAGCTCAAGACAATTCGCCCGGGAATCCACTCGGGAGTGAGTTTTTGCAGTGGAACTCCCGGCGCGTATGCCGGGTGCAGCAGATGCTCCACCCCATAGAAGAGCGAAGCAATGCCCACGAAGAATCGCGGAGAGGCGGCCAGTGTTGCGATCGGCCGTGCGGGCGACGGCTGTCTCGCCCGAGTGCTCCACGGCGACATAGCGAAAGCGAACGCGCCGCCGCTGAAGGCAAGTTCTCTCAACATCAGGGCCCAAAAAAATCTGTTGTGTGGCTGCGCACCGACGGCTGGTATGTCCATTACTAATACAAAGATCAGGAACGTCATTCCGACCAGAGCAGCTGCCAGCCGTGCTTGGACGAGAACGGCAATACTGAGCGCCGCGCAAAGAAAAGCAAGGCCCACCAGATAGACCCAAAACGTATGCGCGGGAATCCAGCGTGGAACGAGGGTCGCAACATCAGCCGTGGAGGTGAAATGCTCGGAACCAAAAACGGCCATGGAAATCGCAAAAAACAGTCGGCCAAACGGCATGATCTTGTCGACGCCATGTTCCTGCGGCAGTTCCCCGAAGATTTTGATGACGCCGATGATGAAAAGCAGCGATGCGCACACATACATCCAGAATGCCGTCGCCGGAATGCCAAATGGCGCAGCACGCAGAGGAAGTACCACGACACCGAACTGTTGAAAACAGCACAGGAGGATTTGCAACGCTGGGCGCTCCCACGCGTGACTTCGAGTCGGTAGATTCTAAAGCTGCCAACCAAAGGAAGCAATCAGACTGTGACCGGTGAAAAAACTACCCGATGTGGCCGGAACCCTTCCGGCGCCACACTGCGGGGGGAGCACCTGTAGTGCGGTGAATCCACCTCGTCATGTGTGCTTGGTCGGCAAAGCCCGTCTCTGCGGCGATTCTGCAAAGACTCTCGGACTCTCTTGTGATGCGCAACCACGCCGAACGCGCTCTCAATTCCGCACGCAAAACCGATGGGGCGATCCCGTAAGCGGCTGTGAATCCTCGAGACACGGTTTCCCGTGCCAGACCGTTCATTTCCGCCCACTCTCCAATTTCCGTTGCAGCATTCTGCGCCAGGTCTTGCAGCAACAGATCAGGCCAATCATTTCTACGTCCAGGTGAAGGCGCGCCCTTTTTTCGAAGAGCTTGTTCTAACAGATGCGTCGCCTCAATGAGGTCCTTTTCGGCAGTTCGGGCAATTTCGTCCACATCATCCAAATGATAAAGCCCGCCGATTCCGCTATCGTCCGTCCAATCAAGCCTTATCAGCTTGACGCCTGCGGACACCATTTGATTTCCATGACAATCTAACGCGGGGTGAATGAGGACATCTCCTGCTGTGGCGAGTATACGGCCGTTATTTCCCGATTCCTCGAAGGCGCCCGCTAACACGACGGTTGCGTAGGCGCGAAGATGGCGATGCCGCGGCAAGCTGAATTTGCAGGGTAATGTCTCAATCCCAGGCGTGATCTTGCGAAATCGTGAGTTGTCGATTGTTGGCGACATGTTGAATGGTTAGACGGCCATCTCACGGCCAGGATAGCCCGTTACGTACGGTTTTGCTCAAGTCAAATGCATTCAAGACACCGCCATCGTGGCGATTCATCCTTCTAAAAACGCCTCGGACATCTAAGTCGTCTGGCGGAGAGAACAGTCAAGGTTTGTTTGGTACGCGGGGTTCTGAGAGCAAAGTAAGTGACAGTGATCACAAGACGCGCGTTCATGGAAATGGCTGCTGCGATGGGTGCGACCGCCGCATGGGGGCGGCTCACCGGTGCGCGATCCGAGATTACATGGCACGAGCGTCGCGACATCTATCCCGAGGGCGTTGCGTCAGGTGACCCCGACAGCAACAGTCTTCTGTTGTGGACTCGTTGCCCCGTAAATGATGGCACGACTGCGGGGAAACTTGTCGTAGAGCTCGCTGAGGATGAGTCTTTCCATCGGGTGGTCGCCACTACGGACGCGCGGATCTCAGAGGCATCTGATTGGACCTGCCGCGTGCTGGTCGGCGGACTAAAGCCGGCTCGAATTTATTGGTATCGGTTTACCGATGCCAATGGAAACGGAAGCCGCGTAGGTAGGGCGATCACCGCGCCAAACGACAACGATACGAGGCCCGTGCGCTTTGCCTTCGTTAGTTGCCAGAATGTCAACCAGGGAGCACAGAATGCTTACCGGCGAATGATTTTCGAGGATGAACGTGCCGCAGAACAAGATCGGCTCGGCTTCGTCCTCCACCTGGGCGACTTTATTTATGAGATCGTTTGGTACCCGGAGGACCGGCCCCAGGGTATGTATGACCGCCGCTTACGGGATATCGTTCGCTATCAGCACGGAGAAAAGATCCACGACTTTCATATTCCGACCACGGTCGCGGACTACCGCGCCGTTTACCGCAACTATCTTCACGATCCGGATCTGCAAGATGCGCGTGCCCGGTGGCCGTTTGTCTGCATGTGGGACAACCATGAATATAGCTGGCGCGGCTGGCAGGGCCTGCAAAGTTTCGGGGCCGGGACGACCGATCGGCCCGCTCAAACGCGTAAAGTGGCGGCCAATCAGGCATTTTTTGAATATCAGCCTGCGCGCTTGTTCAAGCCCAGTGGATCGTCGCTTGACCAGTTTGATCCTCCCCGAGTTACCGACGCGCCGATTACGCATTTTGACGAGCATGGCCTTGGTCAGGAACAGAACAACTTGGCGGCCATTCACAGTCTCAGGGGTTATCGGGCGCTGCGCTGGGGGCGCAACGTAGAGCTAATTATTACTGATCAGCGGAGCTACCGGTCGGAGGAGCCCACGTATCGATCCGAAGCCCAAGTCTTTTCAACCGACACCTTTCCCGGGTTTATGCCTGAAGAAGTGCTTGAAATATTGGATTCGGGGAGCGCCTTTAACAGCGGCCAGCCCCCAGTGTCCATCGTTTACGGCGGCATCGAGGTTGCGAATTTCCGTAGAGATCAACCGCCAACAACCATTCTCGGTGCTGAACAGAAAGCATGGTTTCTGGAGCGATTGGGACGCTCGAAAGCGACGTGGAAAATCTGGGGCGACACGGTTGCTACGCTTGACATGCGAGCCGATCCACAAAATCTGCCGCCGGGCTTGACGCGGCCGTGGCCTGGTAAGGGATACGCAGGTTTCGAGGCTAGCTTTGGAGCTGGGGATCACAGCACCGCTTACGTTGAGCGTGGCGAAATCTACGATTTCGTCCGTGATAACGGAATCACAGGTTTCGCCACGGTCGCGGGCGACCGGCACAGTTTTTGGGCAGGTCTCGCTGCTAAAGCTCTCCCCCCAAAAAAATTCGAGCCCGTCGGCATCGCTTTTATTACGGGCTCGATCTCCGCGCCCGGAATGGTGGAAGCGCTTGAGCATGGCCTTCCGAAAGAACATCCGCTTCGAGCGGTGTTTGTGGGCCAAGGACCAGCCGATGTCCGCCCTCAACCTACGCTCAATCTATTGCTCCGACACGGTATCAAATCTTGCCTAGAGTATGCGAGGAGTGGAGACATTAACAAAGCGCGCGCTTTGTCCAATCCCGATTTGTCGCCGCATGTTTCTTTTGTGGACATGGGTGGACACGGCTATTCAGTCGTTCGCGTCACTAGCGAAGATTTCGAGACGGAATTTGTTTGCATCCCTCGCCCGCTTGAACGCAGCGAGCGCCCTGATGGAGGCCCATTAGTCTATCGGACTAGACATCGAGCCAAGCTTTGGCACAAGGGTGAAAGGCCGAGGCTCGACTTGCAGATACTTGACGGCGATCCACGGTTTTCTTTCTGAGTAGCAAATGCCAGGCTACCCTCTAATAACGGCATCACTCTCCGTCTCCAGAAGTCGAGAGTTGGAGGAATTTGGCGCGCTATCAAAAATCGATGCTTGGTTTGAGTTAAACAGTCAATTCCGCAAAAGTCTCTCACTATCGACTGCGCACGCTTCGGATGAACAATGAACACGCTGGTACAAGACTTGCGCTACGCGATTCGGATGCTCGTTAAATCCCCGGGCTTCGCCACGATAGCGATCCTGACGCTGGCGCTGGGAATTGGCACGAATACGGCGCTATTTTCCGTCGTCAACGGTGTGCTGCTCAATCCGCTGCCATATCCAAATCCCAGTCAACTCGTCGCGCTCTACGGAGAAGCCCCCGGATACGCCCAAGCGCCGATTGCCTATCCCAATTTCCTCGACTGGCAACGGGACGCGCATTCGTTCTCATCCATTGCCCTTTACCGCAATGCGGACTACAACCTCACCGGAGCGGGCCAAGCAGAGCGTGCAAGCGGCTACATGATTTCCGCCGATTTCTTTGAAACTCTCGGCGTGAAGCCGGTTCTTGGCCGCACCTTCCGGGCACCTGACGATCAAGTGGGCGCCGCGCCGGTTGTGATTCTCGGCGGGGGTTTCTGGAAGCGGAGATTCGGGTCCTCCGCGGATATCGTAGGAAAATCGGTCAACCTGAATGCCAGACCCTACACGATTGTCGGCGTAATTCCCGTAAGCTTCAGCTTCTACGGTCACGACCGAGATGTCTACACCCCCATCGGCCAATGGAACGATCCATCCTTTCATGACCGACGTTTTGCGTTCAGCTCACGAGTGGTTGGACGCCTAAAGGCGGACGTGACAGTCTCCCAAGCGAAAGCCGATATAGAAGGCATCGCTCGAAATCTCGCCGCAGCCTACCCGGAGGCCGATAAAGACGTAGGCGCTACGCTGGTTTCCATGAAGGAAGATATGGTCGGTGATGTCCGGCCGCTCCTTCTGGTGCTTCTGGGTGCGGTCGCGTTCTTGCTTCTGATTGCGTGTGTGAACGTGGCAAATCTCTTGCTTGCACGCTCGATAGGGCGCTCGCGTGAGTTCGCGGTTCGCACGGCGCTTGGCGCGAGCCACAGGCGCGTCATTCGGCAGCTTCTCACGGAAAGCATCTTGCTTGCTGGCGTCGGCGGAGTGCTCGGCCTCTTATTTGCTCTTTGGGGTACAAAAGGTGTCTTAGGCGCTTTGCCCCATGCATTGCCGCGTGCTAATGAAGTATCGCTGGACTCCCGAGTGCTCCTGTTCACTTTCGCTGCATGCCTTTTTGCCGGACTTTTGTTCGGCCTCGCTCCTGCGCTGAAAACTTCGCGCGTGAATTTGCAGGAGATTCTCAAGGAAAGCGGCCGAGGTCTTAGCGGCACGCGCCACCAGCTTCAGGGAATTTTCGTCACCATCGAAGTAGCCATGGCTTTGGTTTTGCTCGTAGGCGCAGGACTAATGGTTCGCAGTCTGGCGGCGCTTTGGCGTGTCGATCCAGGCTTCGACCCCAACCATGCGATTACCTTCAGTTTGTCGCTGCCGCCATCTCCCACGACCAGCTCTGCGGAAACGCACGCCCGCCTGCGCGAATTCGACGACAAAATGATGTCTATCCCTGGGGTGGAAGCCGTTTCCGTGACGCTTGGGTCGCGCCCGATGCAGCATGATTCCTCCGAGGCCTTCTGGATTGAAGGCCGTCCCAAGCCTGTGAATCTCAATGACATGAGCCAGGCGATGTTTTATCTCGTCGAATCCGGCTTCCACCAAGCCATGGGAATCACCCTGGAGCGCGGACGTTTCATCACGCCGCAGGATAACGAGCACTCTCGAGTCGTCATCGTGATCGACGAAGTCTTCGCGCGTACCTCCTTCCCGCACGAAGATCCCATCGGCAAGTACATTCACCTTGCGACCTTCAACATACAAGCCGAGATCGTCGGCGTGGTCGGTCACGTTAAGCAGTGGGGTCTTGATGGTGACGCAAAATCGACCATTGAGGCGCAATTTTACTTTCCCTTTATGCAACTCCCCGATCAGATTATGCGGCTAGCTGCAACTGGCGTGTCCGTTGTACTGCGAACCAAGGGCGATCCTGCCGCAGTGATGGGCCCCGTTCGCAAAGCGGTTGAGGAAATCGATTCTCGCGAAGTGATCTACAACGTCATAACGATGAACGAAGTCGTGGCTAACTCGTTTGCGGCGCGGAGATTTTCGACGATTCTTCTAGCGGTGTTCGCGGGGTTGGCGCTGCTGCTTGCATGTGTGGGAATCTACGGCGTAATTTCGTATCTGGTCGGTCAGCGCACGAACGAAATCGGAGTGCGCATGGCCTTGGGTGCGAAACGCAAAGACGTGCTGCGCCTTATTCTCGGCGAAGGCGCTCGAATGGCCATTCTGGGGATTGTTGTCGGGACTGTCGCAGCACTTGGCCTGACACGCTTCATTACCCATCAGCTCGTCAGCGTCAGCGCACACGACCCGCTGACCTTTGCCGCCGTCGCCTTCCTGCTAATCATTGTGGCCGTCGCGGCATGTTACGTCCCGGCACGGCGCGCAATGCGTATCGACCCCATGATAGCTCTGCGATACGAATAAACCTTTCGCGCCGATGATGCGCACAACATGTGGGCCCTTCGAGCATTCCTGACGATCGTTCCCGGGTGACGCGTCGTTCGAAAGCAATCCGCCTGAATATATCTGTGTATTTGACTACGAGGTCGTCGCGAAAAAAATCACAAGACCACCACACCTCCACCACCTTCTCGCTTGGCCCTCTGATAGGCGAGATTGGCGGCGACCATATCCTCCATGGCGACGCCCATACCCTTATATACGGTGATCTCGACGTCGCTGAGCCGGCCTGCCTTCCGGCCAAGAGCCACTGCTCCGAGAGTCGTTGCCTTGGAGGGATCCAGGCCCTCGAGTTCACCGCAACCAACCGGAGTTGGCTGAAAAGCATCCAGTGTCTCGACAAACAGGCGATGCTCTTTTGCTAGATTCCTAGGGAGTTCGCCGTTCGGTGGGCAATAGCCTACGGAAGACACATGCGTACCGCGCTTTACCCACTCTGGCCTGATGACAGGCGTGGGTGAGTGAGCTGCCAGGCACACGACGTCCGACTCTCGCACAGCTGCTTCCACGTCGGCCACGGCACGTGCGATCTCACTCCTGGCAGCCAGCTTCTGAGCGTGTTCGAAGCGCAGCGAGCAAATATTGATCCGTTTGAACCCCCGAATTAATGGAAGCAGTCGGATGTGTTCACGCCCCTGGACGCCTGCTCCAATCACGGTGGCAATCTGAGAATCGCTCCTGCTCAGCATGCGGGCTGAAAGAACCGCGGCCGCGGCCGTTCGGATACCCGTGATGTACGTGCCATCCATGATGCAAGAAGGAGCACCGGTATTGGGATCGAACAGGTTAATCAAAGCTAGGTGGTTAGGCAGATCGATATTCAGATTATCATTGAAACGTTGACAACCTTGACCGTCATTTGCATGCCTTGACGCCAGGCCGGCATTGCCAGAGAGAAACCCTTGCCGGCAACCGACAGTTGAGGGCGCGGCGGAGACTGAACTTCTCCCAACTCCAGTCCGCGAAAGCCGCCTTCAAGGCCATTTAAAAGCTCTTGCAAGCCGAGATACTTCTCCACGTCTGCTTCACTGAGAATCATCACCCGGCGCGGGCCTTTTTTGATCTCGATAGCGGCCCTACCTGGCTGCCTTTCCACTGCGCTCATTCAAATCCCTCTAGACATCCGTTTAAGTCCCAAGGTCCGAACATCCGCTCTCCCAGCGAGACATCGGCTACGCGGTCGAGTGAAGGCATTCATCACCGCTAGCCAGTATTGCCCACAAATGCCCGCGCATCTTGCAGAACATTCCTGTGGAGATAGCTCCCACTCTAGTTGATCCCGCAGCCGCCATTCCCGGCAATGAGGTCTCTTCTCCTCATATATCAAACGATGGATCGGGGAGAACGACTAAGTCTTGAACAAATCTGACATTTGCGGGGTCGATTCGACGGAACGGAGCAGTAGAGTTGGCCCGATGTTGACGAAACGATGGACGTCAGGTGCTTGATTGGCGTAGGCGGCAATCGTAGCATCAATTGCTGCGTCCACCGGAACCGGCTGTCTCAGCAGGATGCGCGTAAACGGCACGCTCAAAGTGCTCGACAATAGAGTTTGCTGCATCATCGCTAAACGGCAGTATCTGCATCAAGATTACAGCGCAGGTTTTCGTGGTCGGGTCAATCCAGAAAAAGGTGTTGTAGATGCCAGCCCACGCTAGAGAACCGCCGGAGCGGCCAGCTTCGACTGGTTTGGAGTTGATTGCAAATCCCAGACCAAACTTGTCCAGCGAACCGGGGATGCGAATGGGGTCTTTGGCGAACTGCGGTACTAAGCTCCTTAGCTCAGCGAGCGTCAAGACGCCAATCTGGTTTCGGCTCATCTCGTCAACCGTTTCGGGCCGCAGGATACGCTTATTGCCGAGTTTTCCCCCGCCGAGCATCATGCGCTCGAACTTTAGGTAATCGCTTGCTGTCGAATAAAGTCCGCCGCCACCACTGAAAAATCGGGCTGGTTTGAAAGGCTGCACAGGTTGCTCCACACAACTGCCGTCGTCCTGGCGCTGATGAACCGCGACAACCCGCGCTTGCTTCTTTGGGGGGACATCGAAGAATGTGTCCGTCATGCCGAGTGGATGAAAAATGTGCTGGCGAAAGTAGGCCTCCAGAGTTTGGCCGCTGAGTTTTTCCACTAACACACCGAGCCAGTCCGTACTGATTCCATATTCCCATCGCGTTCCAGGGTCAAACAGAAGAGGCGCCTTCAGAAACCCCTCGTCTCCTTGACGCACAGAGGAGACCGCTCCGGCAGACATATAGGCGTGCATCTGCGGATCGAAAGACTCGTAGACAAATCCCGATGTATGCGAAAGCAACTGCCGGATCGTGGGAGCTGTTGTAGGAGGTCTGAATTTTGCTTTTCCCGTGCTGACATCGAATTCCTCGAGTACTTGAACCTTGGAAAGCTCTGGCAGGTAGGTCACAGCGGGTTCATCCAGCTTCACGCGTCCGCTCTCAACGAGTTGCATGATGGCCACGGATGTGACCGGTTTGGTCATTGAAGCTATGCGGAAAATCGAATCCACGGTCATCGGGATGTCTTTGACGGTGTCCCGTTTTCCGAACGCACCTTGATATGTGAGACGATCTCCTACTGCAACCATCGCGACAATACCCGGAAGCATCTTCTGATCGACGGCCTCTCGCAAGACTTGGTCAATTGGATTGGCGGATTTCGTCGAACTACCAGCAAACGCGGGACAAATCCTGCTGTCGCGAGAGCTGCGATTATGACGCGGCGCCCAAAGTAGACTCTGAACAGTAGCCTGTGTTTCGATTGCACAGCCCACATCGGGATTGACCTCGACGGACTTCTTTGCGTGCGCAGTATATCCCATACTTATTTGCAAGGGTCATGTTTGCAGGCAGTCTCAACCGGATGCAGAAGTAATGCATAGCGACCTGCAGGGCCTCAGAACCTTCGGATGGATCAGAATTACCTTCATTGTTGGCTTTGAATCGAGTCATTGGCGGGCCGCCTTTGCCGGTTACCCACGCCGTCACACTCGTTCAAGACACAGCGAGTGAGGTACGGGACCCTAAGAGCGGTCTCCTCGCCGAACCTGTCTGAAAGTTCGGGGCCTCCATCGGCGTGGATGTCATGGATCAATCTGGATTTTAGGCCATGAAGCAGCATATGTTGGTGACCAGTGAACTCGTGGGTGGTTAGCAGCACTAACTATGGACCGCAAGAAAGGAAGCCGATGAAGACATTTCTGGTTTTTGGTTTGCTGGTTTGCAACGCTATGATGGGGACTCTTGCATTGCCCAAACCTCAAGCGAAAACGCCCCAAAAGGCTGAAGCTGCGTCTCAGGAGTCTAAGACGACAATCGAGGGCCTGGTTCGGGATATTGCATGTCCGATTCAGAATCTCGAAGCGACCGCCACCCACTTGAGTATGAAGTGCTTGGTGGCATGCGCGAGGAATGGCTCGCCACTGGTCATTCTCACCAAGGACGGCGAACTGTATTTGCCTATCTCCCACAAAATGCCCGACACCGGTCAACGGCAGAAGCTTATGCCGTTCCTAGGGAAATACGTGCGCGCGAGCGGCACCATGTATGAAAGAAAAGGAGCGCACGCAATTATGATCGATCAGATCAAGGAATTAAAGGATGTGCATCTGACCATCGAAGACCAGTGAGGCAACGTTGCAGCAGCGGATTGCAAAGACGGTTGACGCTGGCGAGCATTGGTCCGAGGTCTTGACCTTCTTTACTTCAGACGAGTTCTTTCAATTAAAGTTGCAGAAGAAATGTTTTTTCGCCCAACCGGGTTCTCAGTGGGTCCCAGGAGCCAGGTGCAGACCTCCACAGTGGAAATAGATCGCGTTGATGAAGTTCTGTATGTCGCGAAATCCTCGAGCGGTATATTTCACCCACTGAATTTTGGCGTTGATGGATTCGCCGGTGGCGTTGGTAATCGGATGGGTTAGGTAGGTAATGATGTTCTCGAATCGCCGTTTCAACAGGCCGGCAACTTTCTTCATCGGCTCTAACCGACTACGGGCCGCCCAGTTATACCACCACTGAAAATGCTTGCGCTCGGTCCTATAATTGCAACCCTGGCAATTTGGAGCAAGCGAGGATGATGGCGGAGTCGCAGTCGCAAATGGCGGGTGGCACGGTAGAGAGCCGTGAGGAAAGGCACCTTTGTCCGATGCTGGGCGCGACCACGATTGTACTCCTGATTGCCGCGTGCAAGCTGGTGGTGCATTTGTGCGCCGGACACAGGTATGGGTACTTGGGTGACGAGTTGTACTTCCTGGCTTGCAGCCGTCATCTCGCTTGGGGCTATGTCGATCAGCCGCCGCTGATCGCGATGATTGCCTGGGTGGTGGGACATACGCTGGGTCAGTCGCTGCTCGCGATCCGATTTTTGCCGGCGCTCGCGGGGGCGGTGGAGGTTGTGCTAACCGCGCTGATTGCGCGCGAACTCGGTGGGAGGCGCTTCGCGCAGGTACTTGCGGCGATTACCACCCTCGCTGCGCCCGGCATTCTCGGGTCGGACAGCATCTTCACGATGAATGCGTTCGAGCCACTGTTCTGGATGACCTGCGCGTATCTCGTGATTCGCATCATCAAAACCGGAAATGAGAGGCTGTGGATTTGGTTCGGCGTGGTCGCGGGCATCGGTCTCGAGAACAAGTACTCGATGATGATCTTCGGCGCTGGGATTGTCCTCGGACTACTGCTCACGAACCAACGGAAGCTGCTCGCGAATCGGTGGTTATGGATTGGTGGGGTGGTCGCGTTTGTGATTTTTGCCCCGAATCTCTGGTGGAATGTTCGGCACCACTTTCCATTTCTCGAATTGCAGGCCAACATTCGACGCAGCGGGCGGAACGTGCCGTTGGGCTTCTTCAGTTTCTTCGGTCAGGAAATTGGGTCGATGAATCCGTTGACCGCGCCCTTGTGGCTAGCAGGCCTATGGTTTTTCTTGTTGGCGGAGCAAGGGAAGAGATTTCGCGCGCTGGGCTGGGCGTGGGTGTTTACGGCGGGCGTGATTGTTACGATAAGTCCGCGCGTGTATTACCTCTATCCCGCCTTTCCGCTGGTGTTCGCCGCCGGCAGCGTCATGTATGAAATGTGGCTCGAGGCGCGGCAGCGAAGGTGGCGGCGAGTGGCCTACCCGGCACTGCTGATCGCGGCGGGCGCGATTTCTGCTCCGTTCGCCACGCCGGTGCTGCCGGTCGAAACGTACATTCGCTACACGCGCGCGTTGCACATCACGCCGCCTGCAAGTGAAACGCACAAGTTGGGCCCCTTGCCGCAGATTTATGCGTCCGAGTTTGGCTGGCCGGAAATGGTCGCGACGGTGGCGCGCGTTTACAACAGCTTGCCGCCGGATGTTCGAGCGAAGACGGCGATCTTTGTCCAGAACTATGGCCAAGCCGGCGCGATCGATCTCTTCGGGCCGAAATATGGATTGCCGTGGGCGATCAGCGGTCACCAAAGCTATTTCTTCTGGGGACCGCGCGATTACACGGGCGAGAGTATGATCGTCATGGATGATAGCCAAGAGCGCCTCGAGCAAATGTTTGCGAGCGTGCAGAAGGTCGCGAGCGTGTACCACCCATACTCGATGCCGTACGAGCATGTCGACCTGTTCTATTGCCGAGGGCTCAAGCAGCCGTTGAAGGAATTGTGGCCGCAGCTGAAGCACTGGGACTGAAGAGCCCCTCAGCGGGAAGGCATCTAAGCGTTAAATCCTGGGGGTGCGGGGGCAAAGCCCCCGTTCGCTTCCCACTAAAAAACCGGAATTCCCGTTTTTTTTCCACAAGCTGCTAATCGCGTTACGTCAGAGTTGCCCGTGATACTTCCGCAGTGGGCAACGGCAAACAGAGAAAGGCAAGGAGCGCTGACAGAGAGCCGCACGACTATTGCGGGAGACCCGTTTTATAGAGAATGGCTTTGTGGTGCGGGTCAGGGCTGTAGCGGTCGTATACTGGAGCGCCTTTACATCGATCACTGCTTGCCTTTAACAGTGGAATTATTTCGTCAGCTTGCCTTTTTCATTCTGAGCTGCAAGCCCATATCGTATTGCCGCTTCAAGCGTATCGATGTTTATATCCTTTAGAGCTTTAAACCGAATGCAATATCCGGTCACGCTCGCCTTGCCTAGTTTTTTTCCATACGTTTTGGCTAAGTACTTCTTATCTTTGAGACCAAGAACATAGACAGAGATTCCGGTTTTGTTTCCGCTCACACCAATTTGAAAAAACTCTCTACTTTTTCCATTGGCATATTTTATTGTGTGAAATCCATATCCAATCGTCGGGTTGGAAACAGTATAATTTTTGCTGTCTTTACCATCGAAGAACCATAATTTGCATTCTGGTGACACTTGAAGTGTGATTCGATGCAACTCTCGCATGTCAGTGCGTTTTGGCTCCGGTTGGCTGGTAATATACTTCTTGATTTGTTCTTGTACGTTCATATGTTCTGCTCCCCCGTTGCGCGCACGAGAGTATACGACGTTTAATCCTTCTCCCCCTTGCAAGGACGGGCGGCCCTGACCGTTGAGGTCACTCGACCGCGAGGGCGGCCCGCAAGCCGTTGTTGCGTGGGGGCTTTTCAGAATTCCCAAAGGCTTGAAGTGTGTGGAGCGCCGAGAAGCGGGCAGAGGGGCTGGAGTACATGCACCCCAAGCCGAGTTCACATTCCGGACCTATTGTCGGCCACACGGAAGTAATCGAGACCAGAGCCACGGATTAGTAAATGGGAAGTCGGCTTCCCACCAGCGATTGGTTGGTCACTGCTGGCGGGTTTATCGGGCAAATCGACGGGCATTACTTCAGAATTGCCCGTGAGGAAAGCCGATTGTTAAACTTGAACCCGGTTATGCGTATGGTCAGAGCATATCTCTGTCGTTTCGTACCTTCTATCTCTGCTTCTTGTAATTCCGGATACAATCGGTTGCATGGAACCCAATTCGCGAAAGGTCTCGCGGGTCGCTTTTGCCTACCTGTGGTCCATCTTGTTTTGGATGGGTCTTGCCTCTCTGGCAGCAGGGGAGGATAAGGTCCGCTTCTTGGAGAGGGGGCTCCGCACATCTTACTGGACCGCACTCCTTGTCGAAGGCGGACTTCTACTGTCCGCGGCGCTGTTGACGCCTCCCATTTTCGCGATAGTTCACCGCTATCCGATCACCAAACCGATTCGGTTGGGTCGCGTAGCTGGGTATGTTCTTGTCATCGCCCTTTACATCGTCGCCTGCGTGAGCATCCGTTGGGTTTTAGTGCCGCCTTGGAATGTTCCTGCTCAGAAGTTCGAACAACGCTCGTTGCACGCATTGGTTACAGGTTTTGACGTTTTTGCCGAGATAATCTGGAACTTCATGATTGTTCTGGCAGCCGCGCATGCATACGAGTATTTTAAGCGGGCTAGGGACCAGGAACTTGAGTTGCAGCAGGCGCTGGCCACCAGCGAGCTACAAGCCCTGAAGAGTCAGCTTCATCCGCATTTCTTATTCAATACTCTCCAGGGAATCTCAGCTCTGATTGATACAGAGAAAGAGCGTGCCAAAGCGATGGTTCTCAAGGTCTCTCACTTGCTTCGGACTGCTTTGCAGTGTGCGAGCTCCGATGTCATTAGCCTCGATGAAGAATTGAAGTTTGTCGGCGATTACCTCAGCATCGAGAAAATGCGCTTGGAAGACCGACTTGAAGTGCGTTGGCAAATTGACCCCGCCGCGCGGCAATTGCTGGTGCCAAAACTGATCATGCAACCTCTCGTGGAAAATGCGATTTTCCACGGCGTGGCTTGCTGCCGCGGAGGAGGATGGATCGAAATTTCGTCTCGGCGGGCGGGAGGCATGCTGGAGATAGTCATTCGCAATAGCGTTGGAGGAAACCGGCAAGCAGGGATGGGGCTAGGTCTCCAGAATGTGAGAGCACGATTGAAGCATCTTTACGAGGACGAGGCGACTCTCTGCTTCGACCAAGGCAGCGATGGCGTTGCGATCGCGACTCTTGTGTTGCCGGCAATCGGTCAACAGAAGGAGGCGATGAAAGAAATGTTGGCCTCGAATTTACACGCTTAGTGGAGGGAAAGATTGTGCGGGTATTGATTGTCGACGACGAACCACTTTCGCGAAGTTCCCTCAAGAATGCGTTGAGAGCGAGAAACGACATTCAAGCCCTCGATTGCGCGAACGATGCTGTTGACGCCCTGGAATTACTACAAAAGAAGCCCTATGACGTTCTTTTGCTCGACATTCAAATGCCGGAATTATCGGGAATCGAGCTGGCCGACCGGTTAAACAAGCGACGGCAACCGATACCATCGATAGTGTTTGTAACTGCGCACCATCAGCACGCAGTTGCTGCATTTGAGAAGCATGCCGTTGATTATGTCCTGAAGCCCTTTTCAAACAATCGTATTCATGAAGCGCTAGATATGGCGATCCGCAGAACGGAAAGCGAGCGGGCCGCACAGTTTGTGAAAATACTGCCTCAACTGGAAGAACTGTTGTCGAAGTCAGCGAAAATCGCCATCAAGACGAAAGGAAGGATCCTTTTTGTCGATCCGGCCGACGTGGTGATTATCGAAGCTCAAGGCAATTACGTATTGTTGCAGCGGGCTTCAGGATCGTACCTACTCCGAGAATCGATTTCCACGATGGCAGAAAAGCTCAAACCGTACGGATTTATAAGAATACACCGCTCCGTATTGGTGAACGGTTCCTTCGTTGAAGAAATTCAGCCTTGGACTACGGGAGAGTACGTGCTTCGCGTCAAAGGAGGCAAGGAATACACGGTGTCACGTACTTACAAGAGCAGTTTGAAGTCCCTGGCAAAATTCTGGATTGGTACTGACACTTTCGTCGCGGAATAGCGGGACTCAGTTTCACATCGAGAGAGCCGAGTATAGAGAAAGAAATTGGCTCCCCATTGGCATTCGACGCGCTCAGGATTCGCCGCTTTTTTTCTTACAGAAAACCTACCAAAGTTAGATTGTTCCGCGTCCAGTTCGACTCGCATTTTGACGCGGAGCGAGCCTTCCGATGAGAGTGATTTTTCATTTACGTCCGAGCTTGTGCATCGCGAGGATCTACAGAATCTGGAATTCGTGGTCATGCGGCTTTTTTTGGTGTGTCTTCACAACCCAGCGTGACTGAGTTTCGAAAACGTGATGCAAGCCTCCGGGATATAGGGTTGAAGGCCGACTAACTCAACTCCACAAACTCATAAGTCATCATGAAGCGCTTCACGTAAATCATTGAAAAATAAGCTCGCTCAATTTGCGTAAACGTTGGAGTCCAACGTGCCTCACTAAGTCACATAGCATCGATTCCGGCAATGCCAGGTGAGCAACGAAATCGATGTCTTTTTAAATGGGGGGGAGCACATGAATTGTGCGAGAAAGTATTGCTGTGGTGTGTCTAAGGGCCGCCGAAATCCTTCCGTGCGGTTTTTTCTTTATCTATTTGTGGCATTGATTCTCGCTGGAGTTTGCAGCGCACCAGCGATGGCGCAAAGGCTTGATGGAACGCTGCGCGTAACGGTGACAGATAAGATGGGTGCTGTGATTCTGGACGCCAAGGTCACGGTGACCAATGAAGGGACCAGTGTCGGGATCACGGCGACGGCTTCGAGCGCCGGGACGTATGTGTTCCCGGACCTGCTGGTAGGTTCGTATACAGTCACGGTGGAAAAAGAAGGATTCAAAAAGACCGTGAGCAAGGGCGTACAGGTGGAGTCCAACCAGGTTGCGGAGGTTGCCACGACGCTCGAAGTCGGCGACGCCACCGCTGTCGTCGAAGTCACCGCGGGCGCAGAGCTCGTGAAGACGGAGTCCTCGGAGCTGGGCTCCACCTTTAGCGGACAAGCGGTTCACGACCTCCCCTTAAACACCTTAGGAGGGGACGTAAAGGAGTTTGCAGTGTTCGCTCCGGGAACAACGACGCAGCAGGGTGGCGTCTTGGGCTCGGGAGGCTCGATTGGCGGGACACGGCCGCGATTCAACGGCTTTTCGATTGACGGCGTGGATGACAACAAGGTGGATACAAACGGTCCCACGCAGCCCGTGATTCAGGAATCGGTCGCAGAGTTCACGCTGCTCACGAATCAATTCAGCGCGGAGTACGGACATTCTGCCGGCGGCCAATTCAACATTGTCACCAAGTCCGGCACAAACAGCTGGCATGGCGCGGGCTGGGAGTACAACCGCAACCGGGATTTGAACGCGGCAACCAACCAAGAGATAGCCGCTGCGGCCGCCCTGTCGACTCCACCTTCCGATGTGAAGAATCGTTTTGACTACAATCGGCTGGGCGCAAGTGCTGGAGGTCCAATCCTAAAGGACAAATTCTTTATCTACGGCGCCTACGAATTTCAGAATCAAGGCTTGGGTTCGCAGGGCGCTACGGTAATCACGCCAACAGCCACCGGAATGTCCCAGTTGATGGCGCTCAATCCCGATTCGGCGGTAGTGGCGATTCTGAAGCAATTCCCTATCGCACCTGTGAGCGACAAGGGTACGGTACCTGTGAGTTTGAATGGCAATGCGCAGAACATCCCAGTCGGCTCATTCGCGGGGGTTGCTCCGAGCTACACGCGGGAACACGATTTTACAGTCAACAGCGATTTGAACATGGGGAAACACCAGGTCCGCGCGCGCGTTCTTTATGACCGGCAACGCTTGCCACAGGTGAACCCTATTCAGCCGCAGAGCCAGTTTACCGGCCTGCAGACGGATGACGCCCGTAAGTACATTCTTACAGACGCCTGGACGGTTAGCAGCCGGGTAATTAACGACTTTCGTCTGTCCTTTTCGCGGTTAAACGGGCCGAACCTTGTGGACCCCAGCCAGTTCTCGAATTTTCCGAACGTGGAAATCGATCCTTTTGGGAGCAATCTCGGACCCTATAGTCTCGCTCCGGCGGGGTATGTTCAGAACGTTTATCAGGCGGTAGAGAACGTAAGCTACATTCGGGGAAAGCACACGTTCAAGGTCGGAGTCGAAGGGCGGAACTACATCACGGAGACAACCTCTCTGCCGCGGGCGCGCGGCGAATGGGACTACGCCTCGCTCAACTCGCTCATCAATGACTCTGTACCCGATGGCGCGAATGGAGCGCTCCGCGGCGCGGGAACAGCAAGCTCGGCGAACAACAATCCAGCTGTTTACTGGTTCGTTCAAGACGATTGGAAGGTTCTGCCGCGGCTTACCGTCAATCTTGGATTGCGGTATGAATGGTCCGGAGTGCCGCGTGACGAAGGAAAACAAGCGCTGAACGCGATTGCGAATGATCCGGCGGTTGGTTTGATCTTCCGCAAGCCAACATCCGACACTAACAACTTTGGTCCGCACGTGGGATTTGCCTGGGATCCAACAGGGCACGGCAAGTGGTCCATCCGGGGAGGCGGGCAGATCGCCTACGACGTCATCCCGCTCAACTTTGCGATCAACAGCCTGCCACCGCAATTACAGACCGAACAGAACTCGACGCTGACTTGCAAGCTGTCGGGCGCGCCAGCATGGTGCACCTCCGGCCCCGGCGGCAAACCGGGCCCAGGCTTCCTCCAAACCGGCGGCCTCCTGCAAGTGAACGTGCCACCCACGACAACCGCTGACGCAAGGGCAGCTACGCAGGCATTGATCCTCGACATGGTGGACCCGAAGGTAATCACGTGGTCGCTCGGTGTGCAGCACGAGCTATTTCGAGACACAAGTATTGAAGTGCGTTACGTAGGTACGCGCAGCTTAGAATTGCCCGTGCAGATGCGCCTGAACTCGGCCTCGGCATTTGATCCCAACGTGCCGGGCGGGGGCATCGCGCCTCTCCCGACTTACTTTAGCGCATCGGCGATTCCTGCGACCGTCGCGGCACCCGCTAGCACGAAAACAAATTTCGCAAACTTCTTGGCGAACGGCCTGTTCCAGCCGTTGGCCACAGAAGGGTTTTTTGGCAATCTCACCGAAAACCCGCCCATAGGAGCGGGGATTTACCATGCCGGTTCGGTCGACTTCATGCACCGGTTTGCGAAGGGATTGTATTTCCGGACGAACTACACGTTCTCGAAGAACATCGACAATTCCACCAACGAACTGTTTAGCAGCCGCGTGAATCCGCGGCGAGCGCAAGACGGCTTTAACTTTGGCGCGGAGCGGGGGCGCTCGGCGCTGGACCTACCCCATAAGTTTGCTTTGACCTGGGTCTACGACTTCCCGAACGTCCATTCCGACAACCGTTTCGTCCGCGGGCTAGCTCACAACTGGGAGTGGAGCGGCAGCTACCTGGCACAGTCGGGCCAGCCGGTGACTCCGCTCTCCAATGTGGACTCCAACGCAAACGGTGATGGCGCGGGCGACCGGACAATCATTAACCCAGCGGGCCTCGGCCTGACCGCCACAACCGTTCAACAAGTTTGCAATGATGGCGCGGGGGGAGCGACACGGGTTGTCACGTCGACGAGCCTTGCGTGCGCTTCAAGCCATGTAGTTGGCTATGTGGCGGTGAGCCCGACCGCTCGCTTTGTCCAAGCGGGCCTGGGCGCACTGGCCAACGCCGGGCGAGACACAGTCAACTCACCCGGGCTCAATATCTGGAATATGTCGCTGTTCAAGACTATGAAGTTTACGGAACGCGCATCGGTGCAGTTCCGCTTCCAGACCTTCGATACGTTCAACCATCAGAATTACAGCATCGGCCTGCCGAGCAATAACGGGACGCTCGATCAGAACACAAACACCAACCCTTTGAACACGAGCTACATTTTCGTAACTTCGCCACAATTCCTCAACAAATTCATCTTCAATGGCGGAAGCCGCACGGTGGAGCTCGGCGTGAGGTTTAGCTGGTAGATCGAACCGCCAACGGATCAAGAAGAAGTGGAACGAGGGGGGCCTGCGGGCTCCCCAGTTTCTTGGCATCCCGCACTTATTGATAGCAACGTATTTGCCAAGCGGCACGAGGAGGAAAGCTTGCCGCAGCGGTTCGTATAACAAGGAGAATCGTATGTCTCACGAGAAATCAATGAAGCGAAAGGTTCTCAGGGCGATCATACTAGGAAGCATCGCGCTGGTTGTGTTGCTGGGCGCAGCATGGCAAGAGCAAGCTCAGGACAATAAAGCACCGTATCCCAACATGGCCCCGCTTGAGCAATACTTGATCTCGGATCGGAATGCCGAGATAGCTTTGGCGCGGAGCGCGGCTCCGCCATCCATTTCCCACGACGCCACAGTTATGGTCCTCGGAAGGCATGGCTATGAAACTGCGGTCGAAGGCAAGAACGGCTTTGTCTGCGTCGTAGAACGCGCATGGACGAGCTCATTCGACAGTCCCGAGTTTTGGAACCCTAAGAATCGGAGTCCTCTCTGCCTCAATCCGCCAGCCGCTCGGACGGTGCTGCCGATCACTTTGATGAGGACAAAATTTGTATTGGCTGGAAAATCGAAAGATGAAATCCAGAAGAGTGTCAAGGCCGCGATTGAGAACAAGGAGCTGCCGGCGCTCGATCCTGGCGGGATGACCTATATGATGTCGAGGCAAGGGTACCTGAACGACTCCGCCGGGCACTGGCATCCCCATCTCATGTTTTACGTTCCCCTGACAGACAGTATGACTTGGGGTGCAGGCATGCCTGGCTCCCCGGTTCTGCTGAATCCACACTTTAATGGTGCTCCGGAGCCAGTGACCGAATTCATGATTCCGGTGCGCAAGTGGTCGGACGGCACGCCTGATCTCCCGACTGAACACTGACGTCAAAGTCCGCAGGAGAATTACGTGATGCCAAGTACCCACGCGTCGGCTAGCGGCCAGTCTTCACATCGAATGCAGGTATGCCTTTTCATCCCGAGCGACGAGCAACCCCCATGAGAATGCCGCCGCTGTCAGCGCCCGTTTCATCTAGTATTGTGGCCATTATCTTGAGTTCCATTCGGGGCACGTGCGATCAGTATTGGGAAGGAATCGGCTTGTAGGCAGTGATCTCCGCGCTTCGCTTCCACAGTCTTCCTTTGCGCCGGCGTATAACTCGAAGACTTCATTCCCGAACTCCAGACACCGGTTACATCGAGAATAGTAAACAGCTAACCTCTGGAAGCTCTATGACTTGCAGCCAACCAGAAAGGCCAATGGCCATTCAATCAGCGTCCATAGAAAGGTCAATGAAAGGGCAAACGGTAACTAGTCGCGGCCGGCATGGACTCGACTTTCGGTGTGCCGACATTCAAAGCTTGCTGCAACGGAAACGCGCGTTTCGTAAGACCGTCTAAGACTGGCATTTCAACCAGATGGGAATGCCAATCCGTAAGCAGACCAAAGAAGACCGGGTACACCGCGTTCGTAAAGAAGCCTGAAACGAATCGCAGAATGTCGTAGTTCGCAACTAGATACAGCAATCGATTCACGTGAACTTCCTGGCTCAAGGAAGCCGCGATTGCTCGGTAGCATTTCGCTGGCTTCGGGGTTCGTTCGTACTCGAGTGCAAACCTGCGCTCCCCAACATCTGTGCGAACCGTCACAATTGCGTCGTAGTCCTTTGCAAAGCCGAATGCAGTGAGCTCATTCTGAGAACGGATCTCCATCGATCCCATCCAGCGCACGAGCAATCCGGCGCGCAACGCGCCGAGTTGGATCTCGTTCAGTCCGATGGCATGCAAAACGTTTCTGTCCGCTTTTTCCGCGTCCGTTCGGCCACACCCAACCAGGCAGTACTCGCCCATGCTCTGCAGCAACGTTGCTGCGCTGCTTGCGACCGAATACACAGCATCTCCGGTTCCGGCTACGAGCGTCTGCCGCAGCACCAGTCCGCGGTCAACTAATCTTCTCATCCTCCAGTGGAACGAGTTCCGACTCCGCTCATGGTGGTTAAGTCGCGTGAACTCGAACAATTGAGAATGGGTCACGAATTCCGAGCGCAAGATTTGGCGCAAAAGTGGCAGGTCGCGCGATTGGTTCAGTTGAATAGAGCCTTTCGGATACCGCATTGCGCACCGTACCTTATGCAGACTCCAACTGAAGCCGCGCACTCCAGGGCCAAGAGATGAAGGGCTTAAGGACGAACCTGCCGAGATCCGTGCGCAACCAGCTGTCAGCTGGCATCAACAGCATGCCCTCCTGTTTGTCCCGGCTTTCGCTGAAGGAGATCAGGAGCGTGCCCTCGGATCTCCATGATGGCGACCCAACGTCTAGGTGTCCGACCTCGGAGGAACGGACAACGACCAGGAAGTAATCAGGTTGCTGCGGCGTCGGGAGCCTGCGCTTGAAGAGCACTTTATTCTGCCCCTGCCATACGCACGGCTCCGCGCACTCAAAGACGCTATTGATCATTCCCAGCAGATGATTCGGGTCGAAGCCTCCGACGCCATTGAATCGCACATGACCGACAATCCGAGGCCGGGTCCGGATCTGCCTACCGACGCGAACTCCCGTTGTATTGAAATATGCCGCGCGCGCAAAGCGCCTCGGATCGCCCTGGTCCTTTCCGAAGCGCCGGCGCCAAACACTCCCAAAGCCTGTCACGGTAACGAACATTTCCGTCATGCTCCCTTCAGGCGCTTGTTCTTCTGCCGTTCGGCATACAACTCTTCCTGCAGCCGGTTGATCTGACCGACAAACCTGGCGCCATCTCCATGGGGGCCGGTTGACATCGGATCCGCGGCGCCACTGCCTGTGTCTCGCGGCCCGTTTACCTTCTTTGACAAAACATCGAGTCGTATGGAAAGGTCGGCGACGATTAGCGCTTTCTGCCGAAGCTCTTCCTCAAGCTTGTTGCGGTCCTGCGTCGTGACTTCGAGCTGACTCGCGACGCGCTGGAGTTCCGCTTTCAGACTATCGGTCTGCGTCTCGCCCCAGCCGGGCCGCGCGTCTCCTGCTTCCGAGGCCTCAATAGCGCGATTGCACTGCTCGATGTGCTGGTTATATTTCTCGATGGCCTCGGTTGCCGCCTGACGGGACAGGAGGTCGTGGCTGTAGACGTCGGCCATCATCTCCGCGGTGACTCGCATGCTCCGGCGGTGGTCGAGATACAGCTTGGTGTAGGCGGCCATGAGGATCAGCATCCCCGTCGTTACTGACAGGCTGTACCAGAAGTGCGGTTCCTTCACGGTGGCTTCGAGGAAAGCCTCACGCCGTTTCTCAAGCCAGGCCCCGTAGTCGAAATTGTGCGGATTGAATTGCTTCAGCAGGAATTCGTACCATGTGTCCGCGTCATTGCGTGGTTGCCGCGGGCTCTGTCCCGAGACACGAGGAGCGGCGAAGAAGAGGACAATTATCAACAGGCCGCTGCAGGTTGCTGGTTTCATTTTGCCTATGCTCAGTGCTTGCGCCTCCCATGTCGTGTGTCCGTCAATTCCGCACTCTTGAAACGAAGATTCGCACCGATAGACGCAGCGCGGGACTGCTTCAGTCTCGGGTAAAGTACGGCCTCAAAGTGAGGCACTCGAACGTCTGCTGGAGGACGGACATGCAGGTGGGCGTGCAGCGTTCCGCGGGTATCATCGGTCATCAGAATCTCCATTTGACCTTTCGGCAGATTCTTGATGTGCTCGTCGAGCGCGCGGGTTTCCGTGGCTTGGACATCAACCGCCCGGCCTGTCTCCTCATATCTTTCATATGCGAAGAACTTCCAACGCTCCATGGAAAGATTGCGGCGTGTGACCTGATGTTCCGCCGAGGCCCGCAGAAAATAGCGCGCTGTTTCCTCGTCGCGGGTTCGCAGCGTAATCGTTGTGTTTGGGGCGGAGGCAACATCCTCTTTGAACCCACGGCCTACGTGCATGAGCTGGGGGAGGCTTTGCATGGAGAAGAGAAACGCCGTATTGGTACCTCGCGCGGTCTGCAGGATCTGCGGAAAGTTCCGGTATCCGAAGGGTGCGAATTCGTCGAGCACGACGCTGAAGAGCGGCCGGTTCGCCATGCGCCGCTGCTCGTTACTCTCATATCTTTTACCGACAACCAGCTGCAAATTTTGAAGCAGCATTTTTCCTAGCGCGAGCACCGGCTCCGTGTTCTTGTTCACGTTCAACGTCACGAATAGGATGAGTTCCTGCTCGATTACTTCGTCGAGTGAAAGCAGATCTTCATATGGCCCGGTGATGATGCTCAGTTCGTCGTCGAGAAACGTCATGCACTCGTTCAGCAATCCCTGGATCTTCGGCACACGCTCCCGGTCCTGGAATGACTGGTACAAATTCTTCACGGACATTTCAAAGTTCAGCTTTCGTTGGGTGCTGATGCTCGTGTCCTGCTCTAGGCGTCGCGAGGCTTTTGTCACTTGCGCCCGCAACACCTGTTCATCGATCGCCATGACCAGCACGTCATAGAAGTTGAATTTCAGTCCCGTGTAGGCGAGGACGCGGACGATGTCCGCGAGATAATTCAGCTGGTGCTTGCCGAAGAATTCGTCGTGTAGGTTGAAAGATCCGAACACCATATTGACCACCGGCATGTAGTTGTCATCGCTACAGTGAAACGGGTTGTAGCGCACCGAGAGGTTTGGACGGCTTGGGTTGATGACGCGTAATTGGCCAAGTCGGCCTGCACGGTGGATGTGCGGGAGGAGACTGTAGAAGAACTCCATGTCGGCTTTGCCATCGAGAATGATCATGGGAATGCGGTGTTGATCCTCCGGAGGGCCAACGACCCGAAACAGATCCTGCGTAATGATGTTGCGTAGCAGGGTCGTCTTTCCTGATCCGGTCATGCCCAACACAATCGCTTGCATCACCCGAACACGATCGGGCCAGAGCCACGGACTCCCGTGTACGTCGTAGCCAAGCACAACCGCACTTTGGTTCCACGCATGCCGTGTTGCCCGTTCATCCCGGCTCGCACGCACAACCAATGGTGGATGCGGCCACTGCCTTTCCCGGCGCGAACGTTTCGTCAACAAGAGGTATGCGGTCGAGTAGAGCGCGGTCATCACTACTGCGAGATAGCAGGCCAATTCTGCGATTTGCCCGCCCGTCATGTGGTACCGCTCGCGCGCCAAGTACCAGGCGAACCAGCCGCCAGCGAGTACGAACGCTGCGATGACAATCTCGTAGGTTTCTACAAGAGGAGGATGCTCGCGCGGCGCTGAATACGCAGAGTTCATGACTCGGTGACCGCGTTCTTGTGTCCAACAGGTTGTGGCCTCAGGGTGGCTGGCGATGACTCGCATCTTGCTTGCTCGACACGCGACTTCGACTGAAGCACAGTCGTGATTGTCGATCGTGCTGGAGTCAACAAAGATCCAATGATGTTTATCGCGATGGTGACCAAATACCCGAGGGCGAGGGAGACCTGAAGCGCCGAGTCCGTGTCTAAAGTTCCAGCGACATGAAGCGTCTTTGCGATGCAGTAGATATTGAAGAACGCAAGAGTGACCAACCCCAGTGTGAGAAAATCTGGGATGAGAACCGCGATCGCCTCCAATAGTCTGACGAAGAAAGCCATCGAGTCACCACCATTAACGTGAGAAATTGAAATAGCAGAAGCAGCCTAGGAAGGCGGCAAATAGGATCGCGCCAAGCAAGAATCCAGTTTTCGGTTTCCGTCGTGCCCTTACGTCGAATGGGTTCCGAGGCTCGAGAATCATGTCTCTTATTGCATTCCCGAAACCGATGTCGTGCCGCTGCGCCAAGGACTCTTTGACCCGAGCGTGAAGCTCACAGGGTGCTACAGGCGGCAGCATCTCAAAGCACCAGCGTGGCGTTAATCGGCCCCTTGGGACTTCCAAGGAATGTCAATCGAAGCACCGTCGGCTTCACGTGCATTGGAGGCAGTTTGATCGCCACAATTCCAGTCGTTTCCTGGCCCGGCTCGATTCGCGGGGAGCGAATTTCGCCCTGTGCCACCTCGATAGGCGTCTCGCCACGGCACTTCAAACGTGTCGCAGCGTCTGGGCTCAACTGAGAGCTGGAAAGAGGGTAGAGCGACTCGCGGTACCACGGCGCATTGAGTGCAACCACCTGCGGTGCCCCGGGCACGTAGGCTCTTGGGGACTGGTTCCGAATCGTGTAACGGATGAAGACCTGCCCATCGTGCTCGAGTAGATCCGTCAAGTAAACAGCAACTCGATTCTTCTTAGGAATCGACCCGTACAAATGGACTGGCTTGGCTTCGAGTAACACTCCTGCCGGCGAGGGATCACTGGGCTTGCCCGACGGATTCACAGTAAGAGCGGCTGCTGGTGGGTCGGCAACATTTTGGTCAATCGCGAAGTCCATTTGCGGCACAGATCCCGCAGGGTCGAGTTCATAATTGAAGCGCCCGGACGCCGTCCACACAAATAGATTCGTCGCCACACTTGGCTCTGTCGGTTGGATAAAGACTTTGTTCTCGCGCCACTCCACTTTGAACACGCGGCTACCCACTGCGACCGTGTTGACCGGCTCATTCATCTCGAGAACCGTCAGGTGGTTTAGCGCTGTTTGAACGTGGAGGATCTGTCCGCGATCCGGCTTCTGCACTTCCACCTTTTGTCCATGGGTAGGCCCCGCGAGGGCTGTAACTGCAACAAAAGAAAGCCAAATCTTGTTCACTTCCGCTTCTCCTATCCTTTATATACGGGGTGCCCAGGAGGCCCTGTGATTGAGCCTCCTGGACAGCTGTTGGTTTACGATGGAGTTTCTCCTTGCGCTGAAGTCGTGCGCCTGTCATCTGGCGACTCGCACACGTTCCTGGTTGGGCGTTTTACGGTGGCGCGCTGGCGAATGTCCTTGAACACCAGCTTGCCGTCACGGATCGTGCCGGACCCGTATCGCATCGTGAATGGCTGCACGCGATCGACAACCTTCCCGTCCATGAGCACTTCTCCCTTCTTCAATATCTGAAGGAGGAAGATCTTGCGCTCGTGGGTGCTGCCGTCGCCGTTGGGGAATTGTTCAACGAGAAAGACGCGGCCATCCTCGTCAAACTCGATTTCACCATCCACTAGATCGGGCACGAAGACCTGCACAGGCGTGCTGCCGGTCTCCTCCGCAATCTTGTCGATGATTTCCTGTGGAAAGGCATGGAACAGCAGCGAGCCGTTTCCCTTCCCCGCACAGATGGCTGCGTGCAGGGACTGGCACCAGCCGCGTCGGTTCTGCTTCTTTCCGTCTCCCCACGCTCGGACGATCGACCGCAAAGCCTGAAACTCTTCGCGAGACCGCTCTTTGTAAGCGTGGACGGCACTTCGGGCGGCGTTGCGCCGGGTGCGTGCTTCGTTCCTGGTTGATTGGTCGTTCCGATTGGCCTGATATTCAGCCTCGGCGTTCGCCAAGGCTTCATCCAAAGCCTGTTTTTCCTTGATGAGCTTTCCGACTTCCTCAGCATAGATGCGGTTGACCAACCGGCACTCCTGGGACATTTCTCGCGTGAAATGCTCGTTGGTAATCAGCCCATGGAAGTCGGCGATAGGCAATTTCGCGGAAAAGAAGTCTTCGACTTCCTTTCTCGCTAGGTTGTAGAGGTACCCGATCTTGTCGGTTGGCAGAACTTCAATATGCACCGGCATATCGCTGACTCTCTCCTTGTCCTTCAATTGCAGCCAAGGCGCGAGTGGCACCTTCTGGCGGATCTCGGCGATGAGCTGCTGGTTCACCTGGGTGCCCCACTTCAGGCTGTCCAAGGCGTGTTGCAGTTCATCAACGAGCTGGTAGGCTTCTCCTCGAAAACCAGCGGCGTAACAGGAGGTTTTCAGGTCAGTGATCGAGCCAATCTGATTTCCTTTCGCCTGATTCGCCACTAGTGCGAGATTCCACCAAGGGCTCTGCTTTTTCGTGCGCTTAGATTTCCCCTTCTCGTGCCGGTCCTGGTGTGCGAAACGGCTCTCCACAAAATGAGGGAAACGATCGCCTTCCACCACAGCTACGAGGTCGAAGTCGAAGTCTCCTCCATTCTTGGCAGCTGTTTCACTGTGCAGGGTGAATGCTCCGTCGAGTCTGATCTGCTTCTCCACCAAATCCACGACCGCTTCGCCGTCAATCGAGCAGCCGTTTTGGTCTTCGATGACTTGCGTTACGAGGGCGACCGCCTCTTCGGTGGACACCCGCGTATAAGGAAGCAAGTCTTCGAACATGCGGATCGGGTAGCGCACAACCAAACCCTTCGGGCACGGAACCGAACTGATCGCTCGGTCCTGTGGCAGCCAGTCGGATGCGGCGACTACCTGCCCTTGATAGAGACTCAGGAAGCCGTCGTCGGCTAGGGCAAAACCGGGGATCTTGAAACCACCCGCGGTGCAAAGCTTGAATGCCCACTTCGCCAGCAAGCGGTTCAACGCGTTGTTGATGTAAGGATGTTTGATGAGGTAGCCACTCGAATCCACCTTGAGCACAGCCTCAACAACGGTGTGCTCGAAGGAGGTGTATTCCGAGTCGTTCGCCTCTTCCCATGGAGCTTGGGCGTGGGACGTGCCTAGGAGTTCGATGACTTCATCGTAGTTGCCGTCCTCGCAAGCCGTCCGCAATTTGCGAGCCTGTTCCATGGCGAACCCTGCGATTTCGAGTTGGATGGACTCCCACGGCGCGTGTTCGATAAGCGTGTAGCTGCTATGGAGATCGAATGTCCTGGAAACCTCCCGGATGCCGAATACAACCGGTCCCCGGTAGCTCCTGACCTCGATCTTCGGTCGGTGCCAATGGAGGAATTCCAAGAATCGTGTGGTTTGTCTGTACTCAGGTTTCACACACGACTCTGGCAAGATGATGTCCGCCCCGAGCTTCTGGGCTACATCGTCCGGCATCACCTTGCACGCTCCTTTGGCCTGGGTGTTTTCGAATGCCAGCCGGAACTGATAGAGACGGTGTCCGGGCAAATGAAAACGCTCGAACACCGACCGCGAGATCCAACCCCGACAGTCATTCGTGCCCAATGTGCGGTCCTTCACGACCATCACCTTTGCGTCGGGCAACTGGATTCGCTGCTTGCACGGCGAGACCAGGATTCCGAAGTAGGTGATGGCTGCTTCGGGCCATTTACGGAAACGCTCCGCAATCGCCGGTTCGTAGCGCTCGTCTACGGCGTAGAACTTACCGCTCTTTGCCGATGCGCTTGCTCCTATGAGCCGGAACCGCACGCCATCCAGATCGAAACACCTCATGGATTTCTGAACTTCGTTCTCCTGGTGGTCTTCGAGCTTTCCGGGTGGGACATTGAGTCGTGCGACGCGAATGCCGGGATAGAGACCCTGGAGGAGTGTATTTTCGAGCTGCTCCTCTCGGGCTAACCTCGGCAACCGTCGCTTCATCTGTCCCATCTCGTTGATGTCGAGCGTAATCACGGGCATCCCATTGCTTATTTCAGTCGGCATTTCCTCCTCCTTATTTCCGTTCGGCAAAGAACAGACAAGGAGGCCGTTGCCGCCGGTCTCTTCGCTGTCCTGGGCCGAAAACGAGGTAAGGTTTCCGGCCAGGTTCGCGAGGAACCGGACCAGCTCAGTTGTTATGGGCAGTTCAACGCTTTCACCTCTTCGTTGCTGCCCTTCTTTCTCCTTTGTTTGCTCGGCAAAAACAAACAAGGAGTTTGCTGACTCACTGTTATGAGCCCGACCGGACACACATCGAGCGAGCCAAGCACTGATCCACAATCATTGGAGCTTGTGGACAGCTCTCGACAGACCAACTTCAGTCTGTAAAGAAACTCTGCTTATCCCGCCTTGGGTGCGCTGCGAACGGCTTCTCGCCCGAGTTGCGGCTTCTTACCAGAGAAATCCGCAACGCCACGCCACTCGGAAACGACGAAGTAGCTCAGACCAGTCTTGAGGGACTCCACCATGGCCTCCGATTCCCGCGGGACCTCCTTGCTGAATTCGGGAACGCCGTTATTCCCTACTGTTTTTGAAAGGAAGAAACGCTGCACTTCCACTCCCTGGCCCACTCGCACCTTGCGTGTTCCACGTGAGGAACTGCTCGCTTCCGGGCCTTTCCCTTGTCCAACTGCCTCGGTCGCACCTGCCGCCACCATCGAGACCTCCTTTTGTCGACTCCCGCCGCCTTCAGGTGCATATTTCCTGGCGGCAAATCATCTACGGCCTGTCCTTATCGAGCGCGCTCTTTTGCAGCAGTCCGGCCTCTCGCTCGCCGACCATCTGTTGTTCGCCGTACTCGGCGACGAGAAGTCCGCTCGGATTTGTTTCCGAGCGTGCCGTCTCGACCAGGCGCACGTTGTATCGCCCAACGATTTGATCCGTCGCTTCGGTCGCGTTCTTCACGCGGTGAACTTCCTTCACGCCGAAGACGGTGTAGGTCCACGGTGTCCCCTTGACGCGCTCCATCGAGCGGATCTCAAAGTCCAAAATCATGTGGTCGTTCCTAATCTTTCCCACGGTATCGTCGTCGCGAAGCTTGTTCATGGAATAGACGCGCAGGTTTGCGGTCATCATGTTCAAAGCCTCGGCAAGGTTTCGGTCCACCGAGTCCGGCGTGTAAGCAAGGTATCGACGGAGGAATTGGCGCACAACGGCCCGGCCTTCGAGGTCTGTAGGGGCAACGGCAGCTGAAAGATCCGCAGACGAGGCGTCCGCGGATACGCTGAACGTTGCCACCTTACCGGCACGGGGCCCGCCGACCACGAAAGCGTTTCCATCCTTATCCACACGAATCACAGTGGGCGGCTGTACGCGAACATACATCGTGAATCCTAGAGAGGCCATTGCCAGCACGCCGAAGATCATTGCCAGGAGCATGGCGCGGTTCGCGTAGGCGCGGAGCATGCCGTCGTGCTCGTAATACTTCGTGTAACGAGTGATTTCTGGACGCTCCGACATCCGATCCGTCTTTCCCATCTGCTATTCCCCTCCTCTCAGTCCCCTGTAAGCCGACCCGAGCGAGTAGCCGACGTACCACGCCATGGCGTGTGGAATGTTGAACCCGCGATATTGGCCAGGTCTCGAGAAGGAACGCCCTGCCGAAACGGAGGAAGGTGCAGGAGATCCTGTTGTTGTCGCAGAGGAAGCAGCGCTGTCTCCGCCGGTAGGTACGGCAGCGCTCACCCCACTCATCGCGATGCCCGATGGCGGTGTTGGTGACATCGATGTGGACGCAATGGCCGCAGCCGCAGCACCGCCAGATGGAGAGACACTTGCGCCAGCGGCAAGCGGCGCGGACAACGCAGTTCCTAGTCCTGCCGACGACGGAGGAGGCGGTGCCGCTCCTCCCCCGGCTGCATGAGAAGAGAGCGCACCCTCTCCAACACCGCTGAATGACCCGGCTGCCAACCCGGCGACGGCGCTGGCAGTTGTCGTGATGGCGCTGACGACCGTCATCATTGTGCTGCCCACGTCACCACGAACAATGCGGCTGGCAATGAACGGAATCAAAGCGATCGAGAGCGAAAAAATACTTGCGGTGAGGGCCAGCAGTATCATTTGACTCGAACCAACGAAGCTGTTCAGAACTCCGTTCGCATTGAGGACGGCGTTTATGCTTGAGAGATTCACCGCCGACATCAGGACTTGCAGGATTGCGTAAATGAGCCCCCACGCCTGAAACGTCATAAGGTTCACGAGGTAGGTGCGTGACAACTGGCCGAGGCCACGCGCCGGCAACAGCGCCAGGACAAAAGGACCCGTTACGTAGAGAACCGACCCGTACATCGCATAAAATACGGTGAAGATGAGATAGCAAACAGGAAATGACACGAACGCGCACAGGATCAAGAGCAGGCTAATAACTCCGGAAGCCAGGCCAGTCACAAGATTCCACACGGATGTATTCCCATTCGTCTGCCAATACTGAGCCAACTGGTTCATCCAATTCGCGAAGAGATCCCCGACTCCCGTCGAGTTGTAAATGGAGTTGGCAACGGAATTGAACATTCCATTGACGTCGCGAAAGACCGCGCCGTAGTTGGCGAACACCAGTCCCAGAATCAGATATTTGATCCCGGAGATCGCAAGCATCCGGACATCTCCCCCGGAGGCGAACGCCTGATACGCGCTATAGAGGAAACTCAGGAGAAGAATCGTACCGGCGACACCCAGCACCGCGCTTGTAACGTTCGCGGTGTCGATTCCATTCAGCGCTGTTTGGAGGAGTTGCTGAAAATAAAACATGGTTCACTGCCTTTTCAGGAGGTTGTAAATCTGCTGCTGCACGGCGGCGGCATTGTCAGCGCCATTCTTCACATTTGCGCTCGCGTTGGCCAGATCGATGGCGCGCACGCGCATCAAATCAGCTGTTGCGGACTGTGTGTATGCATTGGCGCGAACGAGCCACGCGTCGGCTTGCGCTTCAATAATGGGTGCGCTCCCGGGAGCAGCCGCCTGAATGCTCTGGCTGATCTGGTCGGCCGCCTGAAGTTCGAGGTCCGCCAGAGAATCGATTTCAATGGCTCTCTTCATGGCGGCCTGCGCCGCAGCATCCGTCATATCGATCATGTCGCGTGTTTGCGGTGAAGCGGTGGTCGCGTTCGGGACCGCACCGTAAACAGCCGTATATTGCGCGCCGGTTTGGGCGATCTGGTTCGGATCACGCGAGAGGAGGTTCTGCTCAAACTGTTGCGTTGCCGCCAGGGTCGCGCTGTTCACGGGAATACGCATCACTCCCTGGATCTGGTTGAAGATGCCTTGAACGCTCCCTACCAGCGAACGGGCCTGATTGATCAGGTTCTGCGGCCAGACGACGGATTGCTCAAAGTTCGAGATGCTTTTTTCGACGGAGAGAATGCTGTTAAGCCCACCTCCGATGATATTGCTCAGAGTGCTGCTGATGGTGGTCAGGCCCGTTGCGAGGATCGCACAGCACGGATCGACAAACTGACTTCGAATGGGGTTTGGCGCAAGGAGAGAAAAGATCACCAACAGAACAACGGTACGGATCTTGTGTCCCCAAGCCCACGACACAACTCGCTTCACACCTTGGATCGCATGCCTCATCGACTTTCTCCCCCCTACTTTCGTTGCAGCAAATTCAGAATTTGTGTGTTCACATCTCCAGTCATGGTGGCTCCGCGTTTGCGCAGGGCGTTCTCGTGAGCCAACCGGGCGGCTTCCTGACGCAATTCAGCCGCAAGCATTCTCTGTGTGAGAGACTGGCTCTCGATGCTGGCGACTACAGCGGTCGCGGTCAGAAAGGGCGCCGATCCCGGAGCCGCCTGGCTGGCGGCGTTCTCGATGTTGTCGGCTGCCTGTAGAGTGAGGTCACCCGCAGCATCGCTCTCCTTCAAAGTTTTCAAGTTGTCGACCGCCAAGGCATCATCCATGTCCATCATGCTTCGATCTGCCGGGCTGGCCACCGTTGTGCTTGGAACACCCCCATAAGTGTTTCCAAACGAAGACGTAAGAGTTGCGAAATCAAGGGTTTGGTGATTTCGCATAGCGTTCTCGAGCGCGCTCGGGTTGGGCAAGGTGGCGCTCTTCAGGTTGATGTTGAAAATGTTCTGCATCGCGCTTCTGTATTGGCCGATCATCTGCGTCACTGTGGCCTTCGCCTGGTTGATCAAGGCGACTGGCCACGTGGCTTGCTGGTAGAAATCACTGATTGCGGTTCGGACTGAATTGATCGAGTTCAGTGCGGTCTTGATCAGGCCGTTGATTACATTCAGCACAGACTGAATTGCTGCCACAAGGCTCCCCTGCGCCTGTGCGGGAGGCGGACTGACAAGCGCCACAACAAATACACCCGCCAAGACGACGGCAAGCACTTGTCGCCGTGTTCTTGCACTCACCAACCAGTAGGAAAAAGCGACAAAGAAAAAGCCACACAGCACGTTTGTCAAAAACACCATGGGAACTCCTTCCATGCAGAGAGCCGTTTCATGACTGCATTCCTCCCGTCACCGCGCCGGAGATCTCTTCCGGTAGAGGCGGAACCTCCGCCAATCCGTGAGGAAACTTCCGCGCCAATTCCTGATAGGCATCAAGCAGTGGCCGGTCGCTAAGCTTTTTGAGGATCCAGGCTCTGTACCGTCTCTCCCGGGGAAAGGTTGTGCACACCCAGTAGTCCACCGTTGTTGGCACAATCCGGATCGTTTGCGTCGTCTCGGCTTTTTCACCTAGCACTAGAAGTGCATCCGCGCTTTCTCCTTTTCGTGGCGCACTGAAGCGCTTCACCTCGTTCAGCGCCACCGGATTGAGGTACAGGTGATTCACGAGCGGGCTCATGTCCCCCGGTTGTTGTCCGATGATCTTGGTGCTCGCGTTTTTGAGGATGCCCGGACCGTGCTCCCGCGGCTGGAACTCAGTTCCCACAAAGTCCTCTACCGTCTGGCTGATTCCCCAAACGCTGGCATTCCTTTTCCGCGCCGTCCGAAAGAGTTGAACGACTTCCGGAGCGAGGGTTGGGGAATCCAAGAGGAACCAGCATTCATCGAGAACGGTAATGCTCGGCTGCCCGGTCTTTCCGCCCGAGCGAGACGCCACGGCATTTGCGATCAACATGCTCATGGCGGTTTCGAGCTTCGGGTCCGAACTCAATCCTTCGACGTTGAAGAAAAGCCAGTTGCTGTCGAGCCGCATGGTCGTGTGCGCGTCGAACAGCTTGGCGTAAATCCCTTTTTCACCCGTCCATCCGCGAAGCTTGATTGCCGCCAGGCGGGCCTCGTCAATCGTGCGCTGCATGCGTTCTTCGTCGCGCCATTGCGCCAATTCCTCTCGGAGATCGTTGAAGGTGGGAATTGGATTGGAGTAACGGATGGCACAGCGCTTGTACGTTCTTCCGATGGCATCGCTGAGCAGGTTGTCGACTAGAGAGTTGTCCGAGCCTGGACTATCGCCGATCATGTGCCGCGTGAGATTTTTGAGAAACGCAATCTTCTCCTTGCTCGGCGTAGTCTCTCCTGGGGGCAGGTCCCAAGGATTCAAAGTCTCACTGCCATCCAGCTTCACGTCGATGACCCGCCCGCCCATCAATTCCGCGAGCGGCTGGTAAGAATCACCCCGTTCGATAATGGAGATTTGCGGGTTGGCGCGCGCCATCATGAGCAGGAAGAGTTGCGCCATGAAGGTCTTACCGCCGCCGCTCTTCGCCATGATGAGCATGTTCGCGTCGCCGATGCTTGCGTCGAACGGCGAGAACGGAACGAGTTGCCGGTACGGCGTTTCAAAAAGCATGAGCGGTGAATGCCGGGTCCCCCTCCACGGCATTTCCACAGGCAGTAGATCGGCGGCATTGAGCGTGAGCAGATCGAGTTCCCGCCGATTCTCCCCTCCCATGGCGGGCAGGCCATTAAAAAAGAGACGCTTCTGCGCAAGGGTCTCCGGAATTCCGCGGCCGCCGTTCATCCTCGCAATCGCGTGCAACACACGCTGGCGCCGGTCCGCTAGGATGCGCTCGGCCTCTTCGCGTTCCATGCGGTTTCGACTAGGCCGCGAGCTGCGCGTTGTCACGATCAAGCTCATTTGGCAGGCTTTCAGCGAACTCGAAATCAAGTCCTGCAGTACCTTAATGAGCTGGTGCTCTGCCACTTGCGCATCGACGTTGATGCGAAAACCCCCGTGGAAATCCTTCTGGGCAGCCAGCATCTTTCGCAAGCGGCCTTTATATTGCTTGATCGATTTGCTTTGGTCGGGAAGGGTGATTTCGGCATTGATCACCAGCGGGAAATCCATAACAACAAGCTCACGCAAGATCCCTGGGAAAGTGGCGTCCGGCAGGTCCTTTAGGCTAATCCAGGAATAAAGCAGGCCGGCGATCTTCAGGTAGTCATCTTGTTCGTCCTCGATATTCACATTCGCGGCCTGGCTTCGCGCACTCTCGTACCATAGTGACTCGCTCGCCGCTCGGTACGGCAGGGTGTCATTGCCAAGGGGATGAAGCGCGCGCTTGATCTCAAGGAACAGGTCCTGATGGGTCATCCGGCCAATTGACATGCCGGTGGCCCCGAGCGTGGCTTCCACCCCTGCCAATAGACTGTTGAATTCGGCGAGAAGTTCCTCGTGTTCCCCTCGCGAGCGTTCGATACACTTCGCAGCCGAAAGACTCAAATTTCCGCCCGACTTCATCTTTCGTTTCCACTCGAAGTCCGGCGATTCACGGTGAATCCGGGGATTCCAGATGAAGTACAGATGGAGAAAATGTTGGAGGTAGAAGCCCGCGGCCTCCCGACTCCGCCACAGCTCGATGTGTAGGCGATCGAGTTCGCAGAGCACCTGGCTCTCGTTCCGGCGTTCCCGGATGTAGCGGGATACCAAATCGCCCGTGCCCTCCGAAATCTCAAACCGCACCTGCATCCGCATGGATCGTTCGGGCAACGATCTCAAGAGGGCTTCGAGCAGACCCTTGAGGCGATTCCTTCCCTCATCGCTCGCGTAATACGATTGAATCCCTCCAACCTCATAACCAGCCACCAGCGACCCGTCGATTTGCACCGCAACGTCTTCCAGCAAGTCCCGGATACGCAGTTGCTCACACAACGGGGGCGTGCTCACCGATTGTTCGTATCGTTCGACCGTCAGCGGCATTCCTAATCTCCCAACCGCAGGTATTCCCGAGTGAGTTCCCGGTCCCGCTCCAGGGCGCAGTAGACGTGCGGCTTTGCGTGGAACATGACCCAGTCCTGGAGGTAGCCGCGCTGCTTGCCGTACTTGAACAGCATCAGTGCGGGGACGGTCAGAACGGGCACGACGTACTGCAGGACCATGTTCATCGGCAATCCGAACATCTCCCGGTGAAGAAACCTTCCGAGAATGTTCGCGACGACCGCCAGGGCGAGAATCGCGAACAAATCTTCGGCTTCGAGGCCGAAAAACGTGACTCTCGTCCGGAGATTGCGGTACGCAGGTGTTACCTCAAGCGACATTCGTCTTCTCCCCTCAGGTGACTCCGCCCGTCCCCTTCAAAACAAAGAACTCCGCCATCCGTACAAGTCCGGATAGCAGCAGGCAGAGACCGGCCGCTACGAAGTGCCTCATCCATCCTTCCGTGGGATGGATCCGCGTGACGATGCCCATGCGCAGCGCCCCCGCCGTCACCTGCAACCCTGCATAGACGGGCATCAGTACATTGCAAATCCAGTCCACCAAGCTCACCAGAGACATCCAATAAACGTCAGGATCGTTCCAGGCCCTTTGCGAAGCGAATGTTTCCACGGCACGCAACAGGCCGGAAGTCATCAGGCAGAGAAATCCTCCATACATCGCGGCGCCGTAGGACTCAGATCGGGCAAATTTCAGCACTGCGATCGCAAAGAACAGGCCAGCCAGGGTGGGCAGAATCACGTTCCCCGCCCAATTCGTTAGGTTCAGAATCCCGTTGGTGAGCGACATCGAAGTTCCTACGCCTCCATCGAGAGAACCAGTTTCCAGATTCCTGAAACGCAAAGCATTGCTAGAGCAACAGCGACTAACCGCATGACCGGGCGGCGGGTCGCAAAATTGATGATGGCGCCCACGATCGCTAGCCCTGCTGCAATCGGCATGATGGTCCCGGCCAAGTAAGTCCAGAGACTGTCCAGAACGTCCGCGGTGGCAAACTGAGTACCCGTGTTGTAGCTCTGAATCAGGGAGTACGTTGTTTGCGTGCCGAGCAAGAACATCGCTGCAAGGATCGACGGCAGAGGGTGTCCGCCTGACGCAGCGTCAAGAATTGACCGCAGGACGAAATACGCGGCAATAGTGGTCACCATCCTGCCAGCCACAAAATTCGTTACAAAGCTGGACACATCCGACTGAAATGAACTCAGCCACGAAGTTCCAATCCCTCCGGACGGCAACGGAGCTGCGACTCCGAACGAAGTGAACCATCCGACGAGAGGCACGAGTGTCACGAACACGACCACCCAAAACATCCATTTGGTAAAACCACCACCAATGAGGAACGTAGTTCCACCCTCACGTCTCAAGCTAATGCCCGCCAGCACCAGCGCGACCACGGAGGATGCCGGCGCGAGCTGCAAGAGAACTTGGATGATGTCGTTCAAGAGTTGCGGGACAGTCATTGTTCCGTCTTTCCTTTCTCTTCTACAAAGCGGTTCGAAAGTAAACCTGGGCGGAGGTTGGCAGGCAGCCGGGTTCCTTTCTCTCCTTTCCAGAACTGCCCGCCTAGTCCGCACTTTACGCGTGCCGCCTCGGTTTACCTCACGCCTCCGGTTCCATTGGTGATCCAAAACTCGATCAACCGGGTTATCCCTGAAACTGCCAACAACCCAGCTGCTGCTGCGAGCCATCGGCCAACACCGCGCCCGTTCAGCCAAGAGACAACTGCGCCGACGACAGCGCCTCCAGCCCCTACGGGGGCGATGACGTTGCCAATCCAATTGATGAAGTTCAGGAAGGCGCCTTCCGGCTGCGCAGCGGTTTCCCCCTGGACAGCCACATTCGTTGCTGGCTGGCCTCCAAGGTTCTGCGCCCAAACAAACTGACTTCTTAAGATGAAGCAGATAGCGGAGAGAGCCAGTGCTCTCTTCCATGCCTCGCCTGCTTTCGCATTCATGGAGTCCGGTCCCCCCTTTCTGCTTCGCCGCCTCTCTCCGGTTCAACAGCTAGAGGAGAGAAAAGCTGAAGCGCGGGGAAAGCTAAAACCAGTTTTCCCGTTTGTCAAAAAAGTGAGAGGCGTTGCAGCAGAGACCGAAGTGAGGATCGCTTTACGAGATATTGTGAAGCATCCAGAAGGGCCAAAATTAGCGTGGGTCCATCTGCGAGATCACACGCTGACGCAAGACATCGATAGTTACCGGGAGAATCGTGAACAGGGATCGCGGACTTCCTAGTTTAGAGACAGGTCTTCTGGCTGAATCTCAATTCGCTCGTGCGAAATGCCGACCCTTTGCAAGGCCTTTCTCTTTCGCTCGATATACGACTCATCGTAGACACTTTCCAAAGTCTCCCCGAGTTCAGCGAGAGCCGCCTCCAGCTTGCCGCGTTCTGCCTCAAAGTTGGCTCTCTCGAAATGCCAATTCTCGCCGGACGCGTAACATCGGCCTGAATCATCGAGATTCAAATACATCCGGGCGATGCCATGCTTGTACAGGTTGATCCCGTTCATTCGCCCCATGAACATGAAGCCGACGCAACGCTCCTCGCCGAGCCTGTTCACCAGAGGTTTCCAATTGGGATCCATTCCCCGATCAACCTCGCTACTGCTGGGGCACTTGCGGCATAGTGCTCTGCGTGCCCGCTTGCTGATACATTTCGGTCAGTTCTCGCCTGAGCTGCAAGAGCTGGCGGAGCTCTTCTGCCGTGGGGAGCGATGCATTGTTCACCTGCTGAATTGCAGTTGGTCGCGCCTGTCCTCCGCCCGGGACCGTACTTTTGTCGACTACGATGTAAAACCTCGTGTTTCCTGGCACGGTGACAACGATGTTTTGGTTGAATGCCAGGCTATTCAGTTCCTGGTCTCCCGCAGTTCCGATATTTGTGGAAATCCGGTCGCGCAGGAGGGCGCTCTCCGAAAGCGGCCCACTGAAACTGTTGTTTCCTCCCACCCCCACCAAATATGTCGCCAGTGTCCCAATACCCGTGACGGTTCGCACGAGAAAACGGGTTCCCGTCTTTCTCCCGCTGACATTGCCCTTGAGTGGGCCGTAGGTCAGGCTCATTGCAGCAGCATCGATTTTCTGGGTGGCCCCATCGGGCAATTGAAGTGCATGGAAGTGGATCGTCACGTACCCAGAACGGTCCGCTTGCTGGAGAGTGCCAAGCGCCTTCGCTCCCGCAGGCACAACAATTTGTCCGTCCTTTTCGTAGTTGTACTCGATGGCCGCCACAACCGGCGTTTTGATGGCACTGTTCACAACTGACTCGAGCCGGGCTACCAATCTCGTCCCGGCTGGCAAATCCAGCATCGCCTGATTTTCCTCCAGCGCGCTCGCAGCCATTCTCGCGCCGACACTTGCGGGATTGCTTTGCACGCTCCGAACGAACACTACTGAAGGTTTGCGAAGATCATCTGACGCCGACCCCACTGATGAGGTGGCAGGTCCCGGTGCTTGCTGGTGCGTGACGGGATCTGAAAAATCAATCTTCCCTAGAGCGTACGGCCCCACATTTTTGGTGACTGGCGCGGTTGAAGACTTTGGGTACGCTCCAATCGACGGTTGGGTAGGTCGTGCCGTCCTGCCCACATCTTCGGGAGTAACATCTTGGCTCCCCGGAGCCTCTGGCTGCCCGGTTTGTGCGTTCAGCAGAGGCGTCACCGACCCCGCTTGGTCAGTCGCCTGCTGGCCCGGAGTCACCCTGCGTCCCAGGTCTGGCGCTCCCACCCGCCTCGCGTCCGCCGATTTCCTCGCCGTGTTAGAGGAGGAAAACACACCGAGGAACACGAGGAGTACCGCAATGGCAGCCCCTGCGAGCAGAAAGAGCGAACGACTCCGGTCGCGCCCCAGTTCGCGCCGATTCGTAACTTGATGTTCCTGTCGCGCCTTGTCGAAGGCTTGACGAAAGATTTCACGCCACCCCGGACGAGAGGAAACGTTTGCTTCATCGATCAACGGCTCTTCTGCAGGGCCGGCTTCTGGTGCTCCAATGCTCTTTTTCTCATTCTCTGCCATTTTGACCCTCGCGCGAGGTGCTCACCCCGAACCCTATTGGCGCCAAGGCGGGGCGGTCAACAGCCCCGGACTCCGCCACCTGCAACAAGAGCGTCTCGTTCGACTGCTTGTACGGCGGACGCTCAAAAACTACGATACCGTCGGCACGCTCGGTAGGGTCCAACCGCCGCCTGTTCAACCGAAAATCCAGTACTGGCAACTGCTCAGCGGTTGACCATTTTGGGTGGTGAATCAGTTTTCTCGAAGTTGTTCTTCCCCCGAGTTGCACCTGCGGGGGCATCAACAGGATCGCGTGTTGGGTAGGGTTCACCACAGAAAACAAGACAACGACTTTCTGACCACCGTCGATCACGCGGCTGACACCGGCACGAACTCGGTCGCCACTCTCCGTTTCTTCGCCTACGCGCTGCCCGAACAGAACCGGCAACGGCGCGCGCGCTTGCTGCTCGAGAAACTGGTCAAGGCTGCCACTACTTTCAATATCCTCCAGCGATGAGCCACTCCGAGATGGCAGGGGATCTCCAACAACTGAAAAAACCGAACTCGCCCCGTCCCCATGTTTCGCGAGTCTTTTGATTTCTCGACCCTCGGTCCCAACGGCTTCCATCAACGGGACCGTCGCTCCAACCAATGCGAAAGGGAACGCTGAGGGCGCGACGAAAAATCCTCTGGGCGACTGGTATTTCAGCAGGAAATCAACAGGAGTCCGATCTGGAGAATTCCTTTCTCCTTGGCTAATCAACAGCAAGCTGACTTCGTGTCCCCCCGCTGTCGAAATCAGAAGGTTCGTCTCAGATGGCTTGGCTGAGAGAGCCTTCACGAAGACGAGTCTCGGCTCGCGCTCTGAATGCTCGACTTGAAACGCGGACGGATCTCCTACGACGACCGAGTTCACGGTCTCTGGCAATCGGATGGCAGTGACATACCGGGCTGCCACCTCGATCACCGTGACTTTCCCTTCCAGGTCAGTCTCGGTAACGATCCGTGGCTCGATTTTGGGAACCTGTGCAAACGCCGCACCAGTCCCAAGAGAGAAACACAAAAGCCAAGGTCCGCGAAGCATCTTCATCGTCCACCTCCAGGTCCTGTCGCCAAGCTATGCTCTACGAGTCTCCGGGCAGTCTCGCGTCGCATGGTGCGGTATAACTGGGCCACACGACTCACGTAGAGAAAAACTTCCCGAGAAGAGTATGCTAGGCCCCTCGAAAGAATCTGAGACTCACCCACTTGATAGGCGGCAACAGCAAGTCGTAGATCGCCCTTGAACAGACGGATCAACCAAGCCAGGTAAGCAACTCCACCTCGAATGTTCTCTTCAATGTTGAATCGGTCTCGAACGCCGAACCTTGCTGCCGTAGCGGGCATGAGCTGCATAAGGCCCGCCGCGCCCTTGCTGGAAACCGCATAGGGGTTCCAGCCTGACTCCACCTGGATGACGGCCTCCACAAGTTCTACAGGGACCTCGAAGGCCGACGCGTAGGATGCCGCACATCGTTCGGAGAATTCGTGGACGCTTGCTGGCTCCGCAGCCCAAACTGCCGGTGCACTGAGCCCGACAAGGAAAATAAACGCCTTCGCCATCGTGTTCATCGGTTTAATTCTCAAACCACGGCACAAGCTGAAGCGCCCGCTCCATTGAGCTTGTCTCTGTATATTTTCGAATCCACAATGAGGCCCTCGAAGCCCTCGCGGAGCAGGAGTCTGCCTCGATCTCCTTCCGTTTTTGCCAACAATGGCAAAAGGATGTCTCTCTGTTCCGGCATGATCTCTTTGACTCCGAGAATTTGAAGCGCCTGCGCTAGGTCCAACATTTCGGCGATCGACGGCGGTTTTTCCATGTTCCAGCCACGCAGTGCCTGGGCTAAACCGGCCATCTGACCAAGTAGCGTCGCGTCTTGGTTTGCACTGCGCACGGCGAGGATCTCGACTTCCCGCTCGACCGTAGGATACTCAAAACGCAGATAGAGACATCTCCGGCGCAACGGGTCACCCAGGCGCCGCTCCTCGTTCGAACTTAAGACGACGAGAGGGACCTTCTCCGCCTTAATTGTCCCTAGTTTAGGAACCGTGAGCTGCCATGCGCTCAAGATCTCCAGAAGCAGCGCCTCAAAGGCGTGGTCCACTTTGTCGAGTTCATCGATCAACAACACGCACGGCTTCAACTTGTGCCGGAGCGCACGCAACAGGGGACCTTCAGCGAAGAAATCGAGAGAGTGCAGCCGGTTTCGTATGCCATCCCAGTCCTGGCCCAAATCTTCCTTTTGCGTTTCCAGGAAGAGCTTCTGTAAGGACTCATCAAATTTACCTATGGCCTTCTCTTCCGAGATTCCTTCGTAGCATTGCAGTCGCTCCACTTTGGTACCAGCGGCAGCCGCAACCGCATAGGCCAGCTCTGTTTTTCCGCACCCGGGTGGACCTTCTACCAAGAGCGGTTTCTGCATCTTCGCAGCCAGGTACACCACCTGAAGCGTGACGGGATCGATCACGTACCGTGCGTCACGAAGACCTTCCGCGAGTTCTCCCGCCGATCGAAACACAGTTCTCACCTCCACTACAGGGGCAGAACTTACCGCAGAACCTTCGGACACGCACTCGACTGACATGACCAATCTGCGCGGGCTGTCAGGAAATACCATGTTCCTTCAATTGTGTGCCGGGCCCAGACCTGGACCGTCTATTAGGCTCGCCTGGAGGTGCAACTCTGTTGGAACAAAAGGTGATAGGGCGCACTAGAGCAGACCTCCAAAGGGAGGCATCGACGAAACACTCTCGCTATTTACGAATTTTTAGCCAATTGAATCTTTCATGGCTAACTTCGATCTTGGTCCCCCGCATCGGCCTAGGAAGACCTTGTAACAGACGCTCTCTCTCACGCCCCACGACTTGAGCGCCCGTATGCGAAGGACGTGAAAACAATTTTCACCAATTGCACACGTCATGGCTAACTTTGCGGGGGCTTTCTGCTGTCCTACGAGGCTTAGACGTGCCCTGACGCAAACTCATTCCAAACCGCACGCCAAGAAAAGTAATCTCACCGATTGCATACTTCATGGCTAACAGCGGCTTGGACTGCGATTCACGCTCAACTGTCGCCGCGTTGTCTGACGCTGGCCCGTGAGGATCGGATGTGTCCCCAACTCCCCTGCTCAGCGCGAACAATTGCTTGGCAATCTCGCACGTCATGACTAACTTTCTCGACCGTTTCTCTCCGCACCATTTCAGAGGGGGGCCAGCATTTGTCCAGATGAGTCCTCGAGGCACAAGTTTCGCCGCGACGCGCCGTCTTTGACCCGCTTGAACCCGTGACCGATTCTCTGTAGCTTCGGAAAGCTCACGCCATTCGTTGTCCGCTTTACAGTGTAGTCGGTGCAACGTGCGATCGATCAAATGAAGACAGCGAAGTTTACGAAGCTCGAAAGAAGAGTCGGGCACACTGCTAGTCGCCGAGCCCACCGGCAACTGATGCAGGTTCCCTGGGTTCGCTTCCACAGGGCCTACGAGGAATACATCCGTTGGCAGGCCTTCGCACTCTGGGCCCGCGCCGTTGTTGAATCGGAAGGTTGTGCTCCCTCCTGGCTCAAAGCAATTCTGCGAAAGCGTTGTCCAGGCTTTGCGGAGGAAGCGGCGCGTTCAAACAAGCCGGAACTACTTGGACTCCATCTGCTTCCATGGGTTCACAAGCAAGCTTTCGGGTTTGCAAGAGAGGAAGGGTGGCTTGATGCGCTGGTGTTTTACGGATTCCGAGATGCTCGCTCACAGGGCAATTGGGAATACTGGGAGCATTGCGAAAGCGAATGGAAGAGACGACGGCCAACGTCTTTTCCTACTTTCCCGGAGTGGCGGCGTTCGGCCGTAAACTGGAAGCTCGAGGGCGGTGCCAGATGTGCCACAGTATCGAAGTCTGTTGAGAAGTACCTCGACTTCGAGGCAGTCGTCTACTGGTTGCGCCCACTTTTTCAAACATCAAAAATCCAGCTGCCGACCCATGTCGCCCTGGACTTGGAGCAAGAATGTCCAGGCTTGCTCGAGTATGTGAATACACATATTTCTGCTGTTTACGCAGAACGATCTAGGAGCTGGCAACGCCTGTTCAACTGGGGCAGGGATCACGTTCTATCGCACGCGAAAAAGGAAGGCTGGCTTGACGTCGTTCTATCTCATGCACGCATTCACCCCCGCCATCTACGCATAGTGGATTACGGGGCGCTCTACTGCAAATCTCGGCCCGGAAACACTGCGCTTTCTTATCCTTCTTTAGGACAATGGCGAAGAGATGCGGAGAGCTATGTCAGGGTGAGTGGGATGTGAGGGTGTTCTGGTGTCGTCCACTGCGACCGCATTGACTGGGTCACGACACTGTCGATTCAGAGCGGGCGATGGGAATCGAACCTATGTCCCAAGCCGCGGAAACCTTAAATCGACACCCTCCCGTGAGCTCTCAGCGTCACCGACAGCGCATTTCTTTGTGTGCCGGAAGAAAACATTGCCACGAACCGTTCTCCCGCAGTGTTGACAGGTCCTCACAACTCGTGCGTGCTTACGAAAAGCCTCCAACCCGTCCGCCGCATCCTTGCCCGTACTTGGCGCAAGACCCATTGAGCCAACAAGCCAATCCCGCGTCTCCGCATCGAGAAAGTCGGTTTTGATCAGCGCGCCGTTTCGTGCACAGAACTTCGTGAGAGACTTTTCGGTGACCCGGGGATCATAGAGTTTCAGCACCCCAATGAAGAGAAGTTGCTCGATAACGCCTGCATCTACGCCGAGTTGCTTCGCGACTTCCGCCCAAATTCGTTTGGCGCGACAAGAACGAGGTGGTTTTGAAGAGTCACTCTCGGCGGCTGATATGGAATTGGTCGACGCTGTAGCAGCAGGCCCTTCGTCGCTCGGGATCATAGCGGATTCCTCAGTCCCAGGCTGCTGGTCATGCAACGACGCCGTCAGCCGTCCCGTCTTGCATGCCTCTTCCAGGGACTTCCGCGTGATGCGAGGATCCCGAACCTCAAGGAAACCCTGAACAATCAGGCGTTGGATTGTGCGGCTGCCCAGATGCAACTCTTGCGCCAGAGTCCGTCGAGCATATCCCTCTAGATGAACTCGACTGCTCTTACCCAAGACGGCAAGGCGGAAACGGACGGCATTTTCAGATCGATGTAAGGCTTTGGCGATGAACTTTGCGGTTTTGTAACCTGCCATGGCGAGAAGGATTCGGTCGTCATCTTCGGTCCAATGCTGTCGGGAGC
>Ga0207086_1010_pt1 | contig 59510 bp, 46 predicted proteins | sample Alteio_BWMinHeat_54_FD_153540 | JGI IMG/M metagenome (GOLD analysis project Ga0207086, IMG submission 153540) | Enriched cells from forest soil in Barre Woods Harvard Forest LTER site, Petersham, Massachusetts, United States -... | ecosystem: Environmental > Terrestrial > Soil > Temperate forest >... | reverse complement strand
CTTGGCTCTATCCCGTCTCTGAATGCCGAAGTCCCAATTCAGTTTCCCTGTGGATGGCCCGTGGCTGGCTTCCCCTGGATAGCTAGTCCCGAATTACTCAGAAGAAGTCGAATCAATTCGCCTTGTCGTTTAACTCCAGTCTTAGAGAAAATACTCTTGATCTGAGAGCGGACAGTATTGTCAGCGACGCCAACCATGATGCGACAGATCCTTGGTATTGCAGTGAAGGAGGAACTGATCCAGAAGAGTCCGTTCTTTGGAGAGCGAGTAGAGTTCTTGCATGAGAAAGGAAGGGAACGAACGCTTTCCTTCGATGAGGAACGAAAATATCTAAAGGCAGCGACGCCGGTTCTCAGGGACGTGGCAATGATCACGGTCGAGATAGGTTTACGTCCCGGTGAGATATTTCAGCTTCGCAGTGAGGACCTGCGTATTGAGCCGGATGCTCCTCACGTCCATATCGGGGAAGGGAAGTCCGATAGGTCGGTTCGCGATGTTCCAATCACATGGCGAACGCTTCTCGTGTTCAACCGGCGACTCTCGAACGCAAAAGGCGAGTATCTGTTTCCGCGCATGGCCGGAAACGGATACGACTGGACCAGCTCCCAGCTGAGCTAGACGCCCGTCTTTGTAACCATTTTATTCTAAAACACTTTCGAGCGCGCCGCACTCCCATTCACACAAGAACAGACCACCTTCTTTCCAGGCAGGTGCTCTCCCACTGTGCTGCCCCCACGCTCCGCGCGTTGGTCGGCTTGCCCGAAAAGTGAAGGCGCTTCTCCGATAGCGCGTTTACGGCGCGACGAGTAGACAGGCTAGCTCCAGTGCTTCGCATAGATATCGGCGACTACTTGTGGGTGACCGCGCCTCAGCAAAAGAGTGATTGCCATCGCTTTTCGCATGAGTGTGACAAGCCTATCGGTGTCGGCACCATCGACCTGCTCTGCGAGATTGCCAAGCAATCCGCGGACGCGCGGGTGTGCAATAGTCTGAAGCTCTGTGATGGTGCTCTTTGCCTCTTGACGTGCGTCACCGCGCCCTTTGGCGTAATGACGAACCTCCTTGCATAAATGGGCGTCGTGGAGAAGCATTGTCAGTTCCTCCTATTCCCACACGCGCGAGCCATCGCCCGTGCCCGGAGTTTGATCGATCTCATTCTTCTTGGGGGCGTTGTTGCGGAAATCTGACCACGTTCGCATCGGATTCTGACCCACCTTCAGGTCACCACCTGCGCCGGTCGGGTTGACGTTGTTGAACACGTGGACCTGTGCGCCGTTCGAAGCGTGGAGGCCAACGCCGCCGACTTTCGGACCAGCGCCGACAGAGTACAGCAGGAGTGCACCGGGGCCACTAGCAATGACGGCATCGCCGGGCACGTTGTTGACCTTGAGATGATAGACTTCAATGTTGCCACCGAGGATGGCCCCCGCGGCATCCATTCCGAAAATGAATGGCGTCTTCCTGCATTCGCAGAAGCCGAACTGCCCGGTCAAGCCGAAAGGCATTGCACAATTCTCGATGATGCCCTGTATTCCCGTAAACAGGCCCATACCCGGGGAGCAGTCTGCGATGTAGCCCCATAAATTGCCAAAGACGTTATCGAAGACGACGTCGGTGAAGTTGGTGGCACCCTCGCCATGGATGTAGGTGAATAGAAGGGCGTCACCACAACCTGTCACCCAGGGGTCCTTAAGTTCGCAGAGCGCCGCGATGAATTCCTGGCATCCGGTGACGCGCAGCCCGTTCGCATAGGCCCCCGGCTGCACGACCCTCTGGCCGTTGAAGACAATCGGTGCGCTAACGCCTGACACAATCACACCACCGCTCAGTTCCGCAGCGTAGTCAACGATGCGCACCGGTGTTGTGAATGGGGAATAGAACGGATACGCGGTGTCGAGAGTGTTGGACGTGTTGCCAGCGATGGCGGCAAGCTCCATGACGCCAGATCCAACGAGCCATTTACCCTTGAACTGGTCAACTGCCCAAGCCTTCGCAGTGTCCTGCACCATAGCGAGCCCTGAGACTGGATCGAGCGCGGAGCTGGTAGTCGGATCGTTGAGCGTATCCAACTGTTTCGGTATCGCCTGAAGCGTGACGTAGCCCTCGGCGAAATATGGGGCGAAGTCCGTTCCCAAATCCCACGCTTGAACTTGGCCGCTGATGAATGGTGGGAACGCAACCGGGTTCGCCTCCACGCAGCCTGTGTTATCGATTACGAATCGCATGTCTCCCGGATCAATGACGGGCACTGCTCTCAGTGCCCTCTGTAACGTTCTGTACGGGCTGGTTAATGTACCATCTCCGGTACTGTCATTGCCGGTCGGCCTCACGTAGATCTTCACTCTCATCGACATCTAGACCTCCTCGCAGTGTGTGCCGGACATTCCAGCCATATTCTTGTTTCCTGGGTTACTCCTACCAAAACTGGTCGATTGGATGTCCCTCTCACGGCTGACATGTAGAAAAGCGGTAACACCCCATCGTGCGTATTAAATCCAAGCACTGGTCACCCCGCCCACCTGCGAAGGTTGAAACGGACGGTTCCGAACGTAGTCGCCCCACCCGTCCCCACCGTTACCACCAGTGATCAAGTCTTTCATCCGGGGCTCCCTTTTGGTAGTGCCGTTCAGCCTGAGATCGTTTCATCTCATCGGTTTTCCCCTTTTTCTGTGAGCATACGATGGCGTAAAGCGTCATCAGTGGAGTGCAATAGCAAGGAGCGAGAGCCGCATCCGCGACTTGCCCGATGCCATTCTTGGCTGAGATCTGCCCGAAGATGAACGAGATTCTCCGGATGTGGGTGTCAGCAATGCTTCCGCCCTTCCGGACAGTTTTGAGAGAGAAGCAGCCAGACGTGGTGTCGTGACCGTTCGCCTTGCGCGTAGCATCCGCCGCGCGGGCGGCTTAGTAGTTCTAGAGGGTTCCACACAGAAGCGGCCGCGCCCGCCATTTCGATTCTAGCCACTACGCGATAACTCCCGAATCGTCAACTCGGAAAGTATGCTAGTGCCTTGTGGTTCCTCACTTGAAAGCGGCGGTCACTCAGCTTTGTAGTTACATTACCGGCGCGAAGTGCTGGATTCATTGTGGGAATGCGTGAAACGGAACGTCTGTCTCCAGCACCATATAAAGGACTGCTTTGCAGCAATGAAATTGAAGGGACTGAACTCGCATGAACCAAGAATTCAACAGTGCGCGAAATGTGTACCTCGACCGAGACGAACAAGGAGTTGTGCGTCAGCTGTTGCACACTCATGCTCCGGTTGCCATCCAAGCGGGAACCCCCCAGCTCGTCGCCGCTGATTACTTGCATCAATTCGGCGAACTGTTGGGTTTGACTCCCGCCGAACTGGCCAACCTGAGCTTAACCCCATCCATCAGCATCGAGGACGCATCGGTCGAGTATCGCTTTCTCGAGGAAAAACGTCAGTTCGACAGCGCCACGGTTGCCTATTACCAGACAGACCTCGGCCTTCCGGTGTGGCAGGCCGGAGTTGCCGTGCAGATGAAGCTGAACCCATTCCGCGTCCTCAGTTCGCAGTCCACACTGCACACCGATCTGGACGTAAAGTCACCCTCCGCGAGCAAAGTCAAGCAAGCCGAATCCATCAGTGAAGGAGAGCTCGCGCGGCTGCTCGGCTTGAATAACCGAGCCAAAGCCACACGGGTTGGGGAGAGGAGGAACCCAAATGTTGAGGAAGAAGATTAACGTACAATATTTGCAAGCCAAGCTGTCCACGGAACGGCTGATCTGCTTGGCGGCAAATCAGTATGTGGTTGATCACATCATGATCGGCATCATCATACTCGACGCTTGCGCGAACGTGATCAGCCTGAATCCGGAAGCCCACGCTATCATGAACCACCGGGATGGGTTATCGATGACACACCGCCGTCTGACGCCGAGTGATGCGGCGCCGATGCAGTTTTCAACCGCTCTACAGACGTGTTTAAGTGGAGCAAGCACGGAGGTGGCCCTTTGCATCGCGCGGCCCTCGGGCAAACGGCCTTATGAATGTGTGATCAGCCAAATTTGTGACCTGGCAGGATCCTCGGGGCTAAGAGGTCACGTGGTGGTTTTTATTACGGACTCAGAGCGAGCTTGGATTTCGAGTGATCTGTTGGCGAACCGACACGGCCTGACTCCGACAGAGGCTGCTCTCACGCCAATATTCGCACAGGGGCAGTCAATTCAACACGCGAGTAAAACGATGTCCATCGCTCAGTCCGCCGTGCGCAGTCACCTGAAACACTTAATGCACAAGCTAGGAGTCCAACGGCAAGCTGAACTCGTCGCCGCACTCCTGCAGTACCCGCCCGTCCGCCGCCAAGCAAAATCCACTTTGACGGATGAGAACCGCCCGAGAATGGCCAGGCCGAAGGAATGGCGTTCATTCACCAGTGCGACTCGCAGTACGATCAAGGAATGCGCAAACGCATCGAGGAGCAAGAGAAACCATCAAAAACGCAGTAGTCAACGAGAAGATTCCAATGAGCAGAGTCGCGGGCTGAAAACGGGCAACCCGGAAGGAACCGTCGTCTACTGGGGCCCAACTCCTTCAATCAAACACGCTGAGCGACAGTCTCCATCCGATTTTGGATTACATCGCTCACGAGCGCGGTGGCTTTAACATTTTCCGCCGGTTCCACCTAACGCACCTCGAGAAATTAGCATGTCCGGATGCTTTGAAACATTTTTGGTCTGGACATGCACCGAAGCACATTTCCGAACGATACGTGAAGGTTGGGCAGGACCGAGATTTTCGCCTCATGTGGGCGGAGAAAATAATTCATTGAGGTTGAGTTCTCAGGGAAGACCCCTGCCCACACTGCAGGTTCTCCGCCCCCAGTGGGTCCGTTGGTTCGATCTCGCGCGCCAAAGCGACCTAAACTTAGTGAAATGGAGGTATCAACTTCGCAGTTTCAATGTCCGCCAGGATTTTGGCCAACGACAGCGGTATACCTCACCCATTCCGCCCGCACCGATCCTGGCGTTTATCCGATGTGCGAGGATGACTAAGAGACAAAACACTTGGTGCCGTAGCGCTTGTCGCCCCCCGGAGTTTGGCGAACGACGCTACGGCACCTTGAGTCTGCTCATTCCCAGACTCAAACTTCCCTGGCGGGTTCTGAGGGCGGCGTGATGGCAGCTGCCCACGAAGTCCTGCTGCTGCCGGAGGAACGCCGTGAGTACTCTCAATCATCTTCAGTCGTTTTTCTTGGGGAAATGACTATGCCAGCCGGTGACGACCTTACCCCCGTCGTGATCGTTTGCGTGACCGTGTTGGTCCCCGTATTGATCACGAAGATGGAACCGGGGGAATTTTCATTTGTCACGTAAGCGAACCGGCCATTCGGGGTGAACGCCACGCCATCCGGTTGCGTCCCCACCGGGAGTGTGATCGTAGTAGCGACCGTGTTAGTTTCGGTGTCGATCACCGAGACGCTATTGGAGTTTAGGTTTGTCACGTACGCGAAATCGCTACACTGGGTCAGGGCCACGCCATCTGGATTCGACCCCACCGTGATCGTACGGACGACCATGTTGTTGTCGGTGTTAATCACGGACACTGTATTGCCAGCGTTATTTGTTACGTAGACGAACTCGCCATCCGGCGAGATGGCCACGTCTTCCGGCGTCGACCCCACCGGGATCGTGTTGACGACGGCGTCGGTATTAGTGTTGATCACCGATACGGTAGAGTTCCCGTTATTTGCCACGTAAATGGCCTGACCATCCGGCGTGATGGCCAGACCAAACGGCCCCGCCCCCGCCGGAAAGCCCGCGGTGATCGTGTTCACCACGGTGTTGGTTGCGGTGTTGATCACTGTGACGCCGTCAGGGCTCTGAGTTGCCACGTAGGCGAACCTCCCATCCGGTGTGATCGCCACGCCATTCGCAAGTGAAACGCCTGCCGTCCCCAACGCGACGGTAGCCACCACTGTGTTGGTTGTCGTGTGAATCACCGAGACGCTAGGGGTGAAGACATTTACTACGTAGAGGAACCTGCCATTGGGCGTGAGGGCCAGGAAAAGCGGGCTGTCCCCCACTGCGATCGGACTACCCACGACTTGATTAGTTCCGGTATTAATCACCGAGACGCTATTGTCGCCGAAATTTGCGACGTAGGCGCGCTGCGCAGCAGCTACAGCCGCTGCTTGGCTAATTGTAACTGTGCCCGAGCCGATGAGAACGGGTGTGCCATTGCCGTTGCCACCGGTTGGGCCTATTACAGTTGAGGCTGCTTCCCATATGTTAAAGGTGGCAACCAGCGAGCCGTCGGCTTGTGTGGTGAATCCACCAAAAATGGGACAATACGGCAGGAAAGAGTAGCCGCTTAGGGAGCCTGTGGCCGTGCTGAATCCACAGGAAAGCAGTCCACTCGAAGAAGCCTGACCGGCGATCAACACGCCGTTCGGCACCGTTGAACCGAAGACAGTGAACTGGGTAGAGAAGGCACCGCTCTTCCCAGTAAGCACTTTTGAAGCGAGCAGATTGTTATTTGAAGAAACAACATTGTAGGCGTTAATGGTCAGGCCAAAAGTGGCCGTCGTAGGCAAGGTTCCAGTAACGGTCACTATCGAGTCAGCGGCAGCCGGCGGAGCTGTCAGCGAAAAGGCTATGCCAAGGACAACTGTCAGGATTACCCAGGGAACCAAGACTGCGGGCTTGTACTGATGACTCATCCTTTTCCTCCTCCAAATCGTTTTTTCGGGCAACGAAGACCACTGCCCAAGCAGGTAAATACGATACGCGGACGGTGTTTGTCTTCCCCCAAATGAGGGAAGAGTCGTTCCCTCCCTCATTTAGGGGATTTCAGGAACAAAAAAAATGAAGATCGATCCTCTCTCTACATTCGGGGCACATTGCGGCAGCACAAAGACATTTTGGGTCAGAGTATGGTTGATTTGATTTCGTTCTTGCCACAGGGTGAACGCGAAGGCACAGAAATCCGCGTGCCCATTGTCTTTTTACTCTGCCCACACAGATGCGTGAGAGACCTGCGGCTCGCAAACGGACGAGAAATCCGCAGCGCCGCAACATATCCCTGCGGAGCCAGGAAGCCAAGCTGGCAGGTTTAACCTTGTTGTGGTTGCTTCTGCCGAACTCAGCTGACGCGCAGCAACCATGCGTCGCTGGGACACTAGTGAGCGTCATCGGTCAAACTTGCCAGATCGGTGGCGTCGACTACAAATTCAGCGCTCCCTCTTCCGCTAATGGTGCTGCGTTTATCGCGTGGGACCCAACCACAAACAACTTCACACCTAACCCTTCGGGTGCGGGCTTTACTATAGGCCCGCAGCAGACGCCGCAAGATGGTTGCGCAATCGTTCAGGGATATTTTGAATATGATGTGAGCACTCCCGAAGGTGCAGCGACTCTCACGGGAGTGAGGATCGACGCCACAGGATTATCTCCCTTCCCCGGCAACGACAACTATAATGAATATATGGGTTTGCATGATGACGTCTCATACATTGGGCTCCCTTTCTTCTCCTTTATGGGATAAACGCGCTAACCGGAGAAGTGGCTCATAGTGCATTTTCCTCGCTGTTACCCATCACGAACGCCTGTCTGAACCTGTGCATTAGACGCGAAAAGTCTCAACCTAAAATATCCACGGGGTGTTTTATGTGGATTCTGAAGGGTTCGCTTTTCGGCCTGCTGGCCTTTGCAACGTTTGCGTTCTTGTTCCTCAGAAATTATCAGGTCAGGGATGGCCGGATTAGCACGTTGGCACTTCGGTCGTTGACGATTCACAATCCGTGGTTCTGGAGTGTGCTCGTTCTGATGATATGCACGTGTTGTGTTTGTGTGCGGATGCTTGAGATTCCCATCAATGTGCCTGATTAACGCTTACCGGAGAAGTGAAATCGGTGGCCGAAGCTGTCCGATAACCGAGAAATCAGGACGAATAGCGAAGCCTGCTTATCAATACTTCTAAGCGCGGGCGATCTTCCTCACTCACTGCCGTGAACTTCATTGCTAATCCACGACCCGGCTCGGCATGCCGCATAACTGCGTCGGCCCTGATCTGTCCCTCATGGTCAAGAAATTCAAGCTTGACTGTGGAACCCAAGCCCCTTGACGTTGGTGTCTCTACAAACAGACCACCCAGGCTCAAATTCCGAACTCGTGAAATGTCTTCACGTCCAATACACCGCCAATCGACCCACACGCGCTTGTGCGTCTCGACTCGGGAGGTGAACCTCCTCGAATGGAAAACGGCTTGCTGGGCAATGCAGCTAGCAGACTCTTGCGTTTCTCTGGTAGCTCATCAAGATGTCACTCACTTTTACAATCGACGCTCACTACCTCAAAAAGAGGTTCGAGGAAGTTTCGAGCAAACCGTCGCGACACATGGACGATTAACGCGCTAACCGGACAAGTCCCGATCATCGATGCCACATGTCCGAATGCGAGAAGTGGGAATCCCGGCGTTTTTTGTCGAACGCTTGGCGCGCGTGACTGTGGCTTATTGCTGCTGGTTATCGCTGCAACCCTCGCTTACCGACGTCAGCACGTTGTTTTGGGAGGCGATGGCGCAGTCGTAGGTCTGACCGTGCTTGTCAAAGAGTGTGTAGTGCTGGGAACTCGAATTGGGACTTACGTCTGATGCTTCGGCCGAATTGGAGACTGACTGGAAATCGCGCACCGTTCCGTTGTCCAGCACAAGTTTGCTGGTGCGGTAGTTCTGCGTGGTGGCTACGGTAAAGCCGAATCGCGCGTTGGGCACTGGGAAAGTCACATCGACCGTTAACGGGAAACTGAAGTCTTCGTAGGTGACGTGAGTTCCCTTGCGACTCGAAACCGTTGTCGCAGAGGACAGCTTTGTCTCTAGCGAGGTGTTCTGATTGAGAACGGTGAAATTCACGGTATCGAAGTCGATGGTTTGCGTGGCGGAAACGTCTTGCCGCTGCGAAATGGAAGTTGTGATTCTTCCTCGTGATGTCTCGATGTAGCCTGCAATCGTGTACTGGCGCTTAGATGTAACGCCGATGGTTCCCGTGACGACGGAAGTACCTTGGAGATTCTCTGTCACCTGCGGGGAGGGATCGGTTAGTGTGTTTTGGAGGATACCACCAGAGATCCACGTGCTCTCCGGATCGAGGTAAAGCAAGAGAGATGCGGTCACAGCGAAATAATCATCGTCATTAAACACCTTCAGCGCGAGGGTGTGGGGCTGTCCATCGTTCAGAAGTGCTGCGAAGGGCGTGAGGTTCACTCGATAGGGAACGAAATTAAGAGTCTGCACGCCAGGGATGGGAGCCCACTGGTCGGGGAGAAAACCCGTGTAAATCCATGGGGACACGGGAGCAACGCCGGCTGGCGTACCGTCAATGGTGACCTCTGTTTCGCGGAATGCGGTGTGACCGCAGCCGTAGAAGGCATTAATATTGTTGAGGTCATCGGGGAAACAAGCGAACCACTGCTCGTCGTTGATTTGGCTTTGCGCGATTACGTCCAAGTAGACCTGTTCGATATTGCGCGGAAGGGTGAATGTCGTCGCAAGCTGGTCCGTAGGGGTATGAAGGAACGCGGGTTCACTGATACTGCCGTTGCTGTTCACTTGCTTTAGCGGATAAACCGCGTCGGCTGGATGTGCTCGATCGTCTTCATGATCGTTCCCGCGCTCGTTATTCCCGTGCTTCGGATAAAACTCGAGTGCAGCACTGCCGGAAATCACTCCTGTGTACGTGCTGTTGACGATGTTCCCGAGAATGACATGGCCCGTCTGCGCAGAGGTGAATAGCGCGCCGTAGTCGGTGACGTCGCGCTCAACGTGCCAGGATGGCGAGAGGGTACGTCTTGGCTCCGGTGTGGTGCCGAAATAGAGGTTCACAAATCCCATGTTGACAACGGCTGTGCGGTCAAATTGCCTTCCCGCGGTGACATTAAAGTCCGCTGTGAAGACCACCTTCTCCCACGGGCCAGCACACTGATCGGGGCTGAACTGGTAATTGTGGACGTCGAAGTTCACAAACTGAAAATTCGAGAACAACTGCACGACGCAAGGTGTGTGATGTGGGCGCGGCACCGGAGGATCGGCGGTCACCGTGTTTGATGAACCGATTTGAAAACGTGAGCTATCTTGCGCTTGGCTTGCCCCTGCGCAGAGAAGAATCAACAGCAAATACGCACACACAAGCGTGCTTTGACCGATTCGGCCAGATGGGAACATCATCGGCTCCTCTCGCAGAATTCTGCGGTTCATCCTGAAGCTAAGGACACACACATCGCGCGCCGGGGGACGCGGCATGGGCGACACGCTGAGAGCGTGCCGCCCGAAACCACAACGCCGCCGAAGTATACATCAAGCTAGAAGTTCGACGTTAGAGGTTCGAGGCGGAGGAAGCATGAGGGATAAAGGCTTTCGGGGATGTTGGAGGAAATCTTCGGGAGTCTCACTCAAATCCAGCTCCACGGAGAAATGCGCCGAGCCGGGCATCTTTGTGTAAGCGTGCACCGTACGGAAAATATTTTGAAAACATCAAATACCGGCAAGGGTCGCGAATTCCCATTGCGAGGCGGGCCTGGACGAGCGCTTCTTCCTGCAAACCCAGCGCGTGAGCTGCGATGACGAGATAACTCGGCGGCACATACTCTCGTCGTGCCCGTGCAGCCAATTCAGTGTATATCGCATCCGCTTCAGATGGTTTTCCGCAATCCATAAAGATGGACGTGAGAATCGCCATGGTCCCTGTCTGTCGCCCTGACATCGTCAAGACTTCTTCGCCCCTTGCCACGGCGTCCTCGAAGTGACCACTGAAATGCAGAGTACAGCAACGAAAGTATCCTGCCAGGAAAGAGTCGGGATCCAGCTCAAGTGCACGGTCGAACGCTGGCAAGGCCTCAGAGTACCTACCAGCATTGAAGTACGTCATACCCACGAGGGCGTTGGCATAGCCAGAAAGGGGGTCAGATTCGAGAGCCAGTGCCGCCTGGGCAATCCCCTCGTCCAACCGGCCAACAGCCAGCTGAAGGTACAAAAAGGCGTACTGACCACGCGCCTGCACATTACGGGGATTTAGTTCCAAAGCAAGAAGATACTCCCGTTCGGCTTCTGCGAAACGCAGGTCATATATCAGGCAAGCACATCCCATCGCGCTGTGTGCTTCTGCCAGCGACGGGTCAAGAATCATGGCTCGTTGCGCGGCATCTTTGCCCTTCTGCCCTCCTACCTCTGGCCGCGCCAGCGCATAGAAATCGAGCATCCAGTAGCTGTCCGCTAGGCCAGCCCAGGCCAGCGCATATTCAGTGTCCAACGTAACCGCGTGCTTAAAGCACTCAAGAGCACGCGGAATCGCCGAACCACGTCTAGTCAGAAGGGCTCGGCCTTTCACGTAAAGTTGGTACGCTTCAAGGCTTTTGGTCCCCACCTTCGCCAGCGGTCCCAGGTGTTTTCCTTCCAGCGTCACTTTTAGCCGATCCACAATGGAGCGGGCGATCTCATCCTGGATCGCAAAAACGTCTTTCACATCGCGGTCGTACCGCTCGGACCAAAGCTGGTAACCGTCAGCAACGTTTTGTAGCTGGGCTGTTATTCGTAAACGACCCTCGGATCTTCGAACACTACCGGTAAGGACGCTCCGCACTTTCAGACGTTCGCCGATAATGCGCAGATCAGTCTGCTTTCCCTTGAACGAAAAGGCAGAGCTGCGAGCCGCAACGTGCAACTGCTCAATTTGAGCGAGAGCATTGATTATCTCTTCCGTTATTCCGTCGGCAAAGAATTCGTTCTCGGGATCGGAGCTCATGTTAGTGAAAGGTAAAACTGCAACCGAATCCTGCACTACGCGACCAGTTGTTATGGCGTTTTGGCCCAAGGTGATTTCGTGATGAAGCTCCTCAATCGCTTCTAACAGATCATGTGCCGACGCATAGCGGTCGTGGGGGTTCTTCGCCAAACAGCTATCCAAAATTTTCTGTAGGCCAAAGGGTACGTCGGTGCGTAGCTCGGTAACTGGACGTGGAGAGCTCTGCAGAATTGAGGAGATAAACCCGGTAGAGGTCTCGCCAGAAAAGGGCGGTTGTCCGACGGTCATTTCATACAGAACCGCGCCAAATGAAAATAAATCGCTACGAGGGCCCACAGGCTGTCCCCGAAGCTGCTCTGGCGACATATAAGGAAGCGTGCCCATTATGGAGCCAGCTTGGGTTTGCGTCTCCGGCCTCAAATCGGGCGCTCCCGCCCATTCCGGGGTTGCTGGATTGTCGATGCCATCCGGGTTCATGCCGCCGACCTTGGCAAGGCCAAAATCCAGAACCTTGACCCTTCTTTTCTTGTCGACCATGATGTTCGCGGGCTTCAGATCTCGGTGAACAATTCTCTTTTCGTGAGCTGCGGCCAGTGCTTCGGCTGTCGGAATAGCGATTTCAAAAATCTTTTCGAGCGGCATTCCCCCCTCTGGGATTAGATGGTCCAGCGCGATACCGTCCACCAGTTCCATCGTAAGGAAATGCGTACCCCTCATTTCCTCGACCGAGTAGATTGTCACAATATGTGGATGATTCAGCGCGGCTACGGCGCGGGCCTCCCGTTGGAACCGTTTGAAGCGATTGGGGTCTGCCGCGGTCTTAGACGGTAGTACCTTCAATGCTATGTCACGACCTAGCTTGGAGTCATGGGCACGATATACCTCGCCCATGCCGCCCACGCCCAGCAAGGAACTAATGTTGTACGGTCCAAGCCTTGTTCCCGGCATAAGCGTAGTTGAAGTGATGGGGGGCGCCTGCAGAAAGCTGGAGGACACTTTGCCCTGAGAAGAAAGAAGAGATTCCACTTCGCTCCTCAGACCCGAATCCGCCGCACAAGCGCTGTCGAGAAACGCCGAACGTTGCCCTGGTGCTACTTCCAGTGCGTCACAGAGCACATCTCGGATCTTTTGCCAGCGTTCGGGTGTCATGGGTGTGAAGTCCTGCTCAGCTCGCGGTGCAGCCAGATACGGGCGGACGTCCAGTGTCGTTTGACAGTGGCCGGCGAGATGCCCAACATACGCGCGGTCTCGGCAATTGAAAGACCGCCGAAGAACCGCAGTTCAACAATTTGCACCTGCTGCCCATCGAGAAGAGCAAGCTCATTCAGGGCGCTGTTCAGCGCAACAAGATCTACGTTCTTGCCGCCAGGGAGAAAGGCAGCTTCATCCAGAGTCAATTTGCACCCACCGCCTCGTTTGGCCCTACGGCGGCGCCGCGCATAGTCCACGAGGATTTGACGCATTAGATGAGAAGCCACTGCGAAAAAGTGCGCTCGGTTCTGAACCTGCAATGGCATCCGGTCCGCGAGGCGCAGATAGACCTCATGCACCAGTGCGGTGCTTTCCAGCGTATGCCCGGGATTTTCTCCCTGAAGGTAATAATGTGCTAACCGGCGTAGTTCCGCGTAGACGAGAGGTGCGAGTTCCCTCAATGCCTCTTGGTCCCCGTCTTTCCACTTCGCCAAGAGTTGGCTGACAGATTTGGACGAGAGCCCCATCATAATTACACCTAAGGACCCAAGAGACGAGTTGGAGCGGAGAATAGGGCGCGTAACCTAGAAAGTCAACCGCTTGATGGTTTCCTTTCGGAGCAAGGACTCCCCGAGACCGAGTCCAATGAGATGGAAGAATTAATGAGCCGATTTGCGAGCAGAAGGCGCTTTTGCTAGTAGAGAGCCGGCGAAACGAACGAAAGCAGCAACAAGCATCGTCCAGCCGGCTAGTTCTTGGGACTGCGCTCACGCATCTGCCTGCCAGGGCTGAGGTGAACGCAGAACGAGGAGGATGAACATGCGCAAACTAGGGCTGTATTTTGCAGCCGTCTGTGTCGCGGTATCGCTGCTCGTCTTAATGCCGAGTTCCCACGGGCGGGTGGCAAACCACGGGATTGCCGGAACGTGGATCGTTACCGTGACGGTGAACACGCCACTAGGTGCTCCGCCCTTTGTTTTCACCGACGTCCTTGCATTCAATTCCGGGGGGACCCTCACCGGTGCCAGTAGCGCTTTCAACGCGCATACCTCCGAAAACCCATTTCTTCCGGCTCCCTTGGTCGTTGACACTAGTGACGCGTATGGCACCTGGAGTCCGGAAGGCGACGACTCCAACCAGATTGCTCTTACATTCAGAAGGTTCCTTTTCGCCGGTGCGAACACTTCAACGGCACTCTATGGTTCGTTTTTCCCTGGGGAAAATGTGGGAGTAAACACCGTTCAAGCCGTCGGAACTTTCCACACTGGCAGCGAAGGCGACAGCCTAACCGGCTCGTTCACCAATCAACTCGTAAATCTTGGAGGGACAAATGTGTTCGCCGGCAACGGAACCTTTTCCGCCACGCGTCTCGAGATCGAGCCGCTGGCGCCCTGAAGACCGCGCTGCGCCTCGGAAAGATGCTCCGTCAGGCGAATACTGTGGGAAGAGAAAGAATTGCCCACGTGAAAGGAGAGACTTGTTATGAGATCAATGAATTGGGCATCGCTGAAGGTGATTTACCAGTTTCTAGCTGGTCTCCTCATTGGGTGCATTACCGCTGCGATTCTGTTGCTGGGAACTCGGGTGGCTGCGCAAGCAAGTAGGCCGCAACACTACACTGTCGTCCAACTCGGATCGCTCGGCGGGACCTCCTTCTTATCTGGAGACATGACAATCAATGATCGGAGCTGGGTGGATAGCGCCTCAAACCTGCCCGGTGACATGAATCACCATGCCTTTGTCTGGATCCAGGGCCAGATGACCGACCTTGGCACATTGGGAGGTCCGAACAGCAACGTCGGTGGAATGAATGATAGAGGCGATGTCACGGTTGGAGGAGCAGACACCGGTATTCTAGACCCCAACGGAGAGGATTGGTGTGGCTTCGGAACATTCCAGAAATGTCTCTCATTCATTTGGCATAGCGGTGTCCGCACGCTTATTCCGACGCTCGGTGGAAACAACGGTGATGTTTCAGGCATTGATGGCAGCGGTCAGCTGGTGCTCGGATTCGCTGAGACCCCCGTTCACGATCCCACTTGCATTGCTCCGCAGTTCCTCGGCTTCGAAGCGTTCCTCTGGAACCGGCGGACGAATAACATCCAAGTACTCCCGCCGCTAGCGGGTGATTCGGATACGGCCGCTTTCGACATGAACGATAATGGCGAGGTGGCCGGCGCATCGGGTATATGCACGACCGGTTTCGTTCCTTCTAGTGCCATCCATGCTGTCATCTGGCGAAACCGCGTACCGATTGATCTCGGCAATCTTGGCGGCAACACGAGTAACGCTGCCTTCGGTGTCAACAACCACGGACAAGTCGTGGGTATCTCTACGTTATCTGACAACGCCACTGTACATACCTTTCTGTGGCAGGACGGCCAGATGACGGATCTCGGTACGCTTCCCGGAGACACTTTCAGCTTTGTCGGCAATATCAACGATCAAGGTCAGGTGCCGATTCAATCGTGCGATATTAACTTCAATTGCCGGGCAGCGATCTGGCAGGACGGAGTAATGACCGACATGAACACGCTCATTCCTTCGAACACCCCTTTGGATCTGGTCGTGGCAGCGGGGGTGAACTCCCGTGGTCAGATCGTCGGCGGCGCAGTCGATCAAAACGGCAACCTTGTTCCATTCCTTGCTACTCCAGTTGATGACGCGAATGCAGATGAGGTCTTAGCGACACAGCAATCGGGTAGTGGCCCGCGCATGCGATCAGAGAATGTGCGCAAGGCGCTCAGGCGAGCGGCGTTCCGGAGATTCCGGTCGGTGAGCACGAGCAACTAGTCCGGGATTTGTGGCTACGTCTGCTGCGTACTAAAACTTGCCTCACTGTAGGGGTTCACTCCACCTTATAAGCCTCGGGTTCCTCTGGGAAGACGGGGTAAAGCCCCCCTTTCCTACGCTGGGGGGCAACAAGAGCCAGACATTAAGCGTTAATAACGACGGTCAAGTGGTTGGCTTTGCGGATACCGCCATTCCGGGGCCGATCCCACTTCCAAGCCCACTTGCGTGGCATGAATCTAGTTCGATAGGTCAGGCCGCTATCGGCAATGAAAATTCGACAAAGCGAACGGTCCGATCCGGGCCCCCGACTCTAACTGGCTCCAATCTCACGCCAACTTCACAGGTGGCGGAATCGTCCTCCGCCCTTCCATCAGATCTGGCGTTTCGGAGACAGCGGATACTTCGCAAGAAAACCCGTGGCCAACGAGTGGCCAAAAGGCGGCGTTCTAAAGGGGATTTACTGGGGTGGAGCGGTGTAAGCGCGGTGGATTCGGCAAGACTTAGTGATCGTCCTACAAGTTCGATCCCCACCGCCCCTACCAATCATCCTTTTTTCCTTGAATAACTTAGCGATTTCTCGCGGCGGCAGGCGGCAATAAGGGCCTCAGGGGTGGCACCATGGCTCTGGAGAAGCAATGAAGGTGGAACTTCCTTGGTCAAGATTTGTCGGAGTTTGGGATGTAAGCCGGATCACCAGTCACCAGGACGTGAAGATGCGTAACAAACGAAATCTCTTGATATGGCTCTCTCACCCCTAGACCTGCACGAAAGAGTTGATTTGATGGGGATTTCGGAAGTGTTCGGGGTTCTATCCCGAGCCGAATCAAGAGCCGCGCTTAAGGAGAGCCCAATCCAGCGGGAAACGCAGGGGAAAACGCAACGAGCTGGCACCCAAAACCGAGCTACCTGAAGAGCCTACTGCTTGCTGGCAGCGCTCCAGACGCCCAGGATAAAATCGAGCTTCACCGGGTCGCCGACTTTGGGTGCGGGCACGCTTTCAAGCCGCTTGTGCAGATCTTCAGCGGCATCTGCACTCAGGTCCGGCACCGCAATGAATCGCACTTCATGTCCTGTGGCGGTCAACGCAAGCTGAATCGTAAGCTCATGACTGGTTCTTGGTTCGAGGCGAGTAAAGAACTTATCGACGGCCTTTTCGATCAAATTGACATACCCCGCGAGATCCTCGGCAGTGCTGCGCTCCTGGAGTTCTTGCAAACTGGTAAGCAAGACGGTCCTGCTCGAACTCACTGCCACGAGTTCTTTCAGCGGTAAGGCGGTTTCAGGCTTATAAGTCGTCCATCTTTCGCCCGTATACGTCTCGCCGGTGACCGGGCTGGTGTACGCTGTCTTCGCCCACTCGACCGAGATGCTCGCGCCACCCACCCCAGCCGGAGGCACGAAAACATCGGTGCTGGACAACAGGGCTTCGCGAATCTTCTGCCAGGCACTATTGGTGAGAAACAGAGAGAAACCGTCTTCTACTATTTGGATCTCGTTCGCATCCTGCTCGGGGACGAAAGCCAGAAAGGCGCCGGTTTTTCGGGACCCGTCACTGTTTGGGGGCGTAATCGCCATTGGCTGGACCTGGCCTGAATGCCACACCAGACATGCATTGGCACGGGGATCGGGTTGAGTCCGAAGAGCTAGCGGGCTAGTTGGAGGTAGCTTGCCAAGAAATTCTTGAAGCCGCGCCCGGCCGGAGGGTAGTACAGAGAAAAAGATGTGGTTCCGTTCCTCGTAATAGCTAGCGCGCACGGGAAGTCTTGTGATCTGTCCGAGGATGCTCTTTTCCATTCCGCGCAGAGATGCGACCGGTTCGCGTTTCAGGTCGGACCAGGTGGGACAGGGGTAGTAGTGGTATTTCATCCCTAACAAAGCAGTGATACGAGTGAGCCCGAGATCCCACGCGATCTGGGCCTCATCGTTCTTGAGGAGGATGCCCGCCATGAGCGGGACACCCTTCGTTTCCACGCCGGGGAAACCCTGGGGTTCAATAGAACCGATTCCGCGAAAGTCTCTGTCGCCCCCCAATCCGGTCTCGCCAAACAGGGTCGATTGACCTAGGTCCACGAGCTGTCCTTGCTCGGCGTAATGAAAGAATGTCGCAAAAAGGTCGAGCAATTCGCGTGGATAGTCCTCAGGTTTCTGGGCTGGGTCCCGACGCAAGGTGAAGATGATCTCTTTCTGCTTTTGCGCCATGAGCCCGTCGGTCACATACGACCAGCAAGAAAATATCTCCTTTTCATACTCTATCTCGTGAAGAAATATTCTCACTTTTAGTCTGCCAGGGATGACGTCAACCGACTGTGGAAAAACATTGTCGCAGGTTGTGAGTTGCCCGTCGGTCCCGGAATTGGCCTTCACGCCACCAAACCATCCGGAAATGGCGAGGGCGAGCTTTTTGGCGGCCCCGAAACGTAAATCCATGTGCGCCATGCCTCTTCGACGCAGTCGCAGCTAGGCGAGAGCAGCGCCTGGGGAATATTCTCGGATTCCAACTATACTGCCGCCGAGGGAAGTCATTGAGAGATCCAAAATCGGTCGCCTCTCTGTGGCTGCATCGCAGTTCTCAAAGCCTCTCACAAAACTGGATCAGCGGCCGGGTCCTTTTGCGGTCGAAATTTATGCTGAAATCGGGGAAGACCATCTCCTACCTCTTTCCTTCTCGGAACAACTCCAAATGAACAGGTTGTTGCTCAACGACGAGGGCCGCGCCTACTAACATTTCCCCTTCAATTCGGACGTCCTGACCCACACCTGGTGAATCGAACCATTCTTGTTTGGCGGACTGAGCTGATCGCGTCCATTCGACAACGGATTCTGGCTGCAAGAGTCCCTGATCGGCGTTTCCATCTTCTAAAGCATCCATGGCGTAGCTCTTGATCATTTTCGGCCACAGCTTACTGAGTGTGGCGGGTTTGTCGAACAGGTCGACGCCTAAAATCTTGCCGTTAATTGCAAAAGCAACACCATTGCACCCCTCCGGTGAGGAGATGCTCCGCACAACTTCGTCTAGCTTGTCGTCGTAATCTCTAAACATGTCCTGGAGTGCACCAGAGGAAGAACGGGATCCCATTTTACCCATCTTCCTTGCGACCTCTGCCCACACAGCTTGCTGGTCAGAACCTGGCGCGCTCTTTGCCCTGTATCGTTCAGAAGTTTCTTTAGAGAGGATCATTCGCAAATAGCCGTGAGACGAAGTCTGACCGCTGCGGAATTTCCGCGACTGGTAGCCCCAGCGCCCCACCTCAACGCAGGTTACCGGGATCGCCATTTCACTCTTGCTCGGGACCATCATGCTGGAGTTGAGCACGCGGTCTTGCTTGCAGCCGACTAGCAGCTCGCCTGCCATTAGGAACACCATCCGTTCCGACCTGTTCGCCACCTTTATGGCAGGCACCTGGCCGCCGTCATTGATCTCTGTGACGTCTAGCACGTTGTCGCGCAACGCCTCGTCTAGCGTCGTATAGTCGAGGCCATTTCCCGCTGACCATCGGAGGCCGAATACCTGCAAATTCGCGGCCTGTTGGACGCTACAAATTCCCACGCTGCTTAGTCTTTCTAGTACATCCGACGGAACTGATTTCACAACACCCTCCCTTCTAACCGCGTCACCCGTTCCTCGAGAACCGGTTATCTCCGGCCAAATACACGGAGATAAACGAAATGCTTATTGGTGCGTTCGGAAGAAAAAGTAGTCGGCAGCATAAGGCACGAGGACTTGCTTGCCGACGTCGCCAGATGCGAGGCATCCGGTAGCCGGAGCGGATCCCCCGTTGGTGTTGAGGCGTTGGATGAAGGTAGTCTTGGTCAAAAGCTTACCGCCAGCTGGTCCCGGCTCCGACCCGATGACCTGCAGCAACAGGCAAGCAATCGAGCCGGCGTTCGGACAGCTCGGATCGGAGCCCGCCGTGATCACATGTATCGGTTGGCCCCACACCTTGCTGCTATCGAACGAGGTTTGCCACGTCGCGTTTGCGAAGGGTATCGGAGTTGGCGCGAACCCGTTCGGATTTGCATTGGGGCTTAGGAAGTGAGAGATGATCTGGACGGCCTCTCCGAAGAGATTGGTAAACAGGGTGGCTTCCGGGCGGGCATTGTTCACAGTCCAGGAAGCGCCTGTGGCTGTCGGCAGACAAACATAGCCTTGCGTACCCACTGCGTGGCCCACCAAGAATGCAGAGTTCCCCGCCGGGGGAGTAATGGCGGCCGGAGTGGTTGGGCTCGTGATTTTCCCCTGATTGTCTTGAGCTCTTTCTTGAGAGGAGGCCATGCCGGAGACGCCTAGCATAGCCAGAGCCGCCAATGATCCACGAACGATAGTCTGTATGGCGGTGCCGCCCCAGCGTTTCTTGCTGCAATTGTTGTTCACTTTCTTTTTCTCCTTTTTTTTGACTTAGATGCGTAAGTACACCGCACCTCGAACACTAGTCGTTCGATAACAAGGCCGTCCGGGCGCAATTGCAAGTTGCAGCCCTTCGACTTCCACTTTGAATTGGTCACATCTGCACGCCACTGTGCGCAGCTACCACCTGCGAAAGCTAAGGCAACGCTGAGGGGAAGAAGGAGTCGCTTGCAAAGAGCGAGCGCGATTCCTTGGAAATTCGCAGGCCACTTGGCCTGCGTGAGAATCAACCATTGGGGAAGAGTGAACACAATGTGCCTACCTTGTCCTGCAATCCTCGGTAGCGACGTCTTGCAAGCCCTGCCACAAGGCGACATAGCTTTGCTCCTAGTTCGTCTGGCGGATGCTTGCTCTTATCTTAAGGTGGGCGGAAATGGCAGCCTTCTGGACGGCGGCAAGACTCAAGGATCCGCTCCCGCCTGAAAACCCAGGATAGTAGAGGTTGATGACGTTACGCGGCTGAGAGACATCGGTCTGGCGGTCAGCTAATCCAGCGCCGACGAACATGTCGGACTGGTAGAAGCCGAAATTGAGAACCGCTTGATCCACTGCGGTGCCGTAGGTCGCTAGCGAAACCAAGCGAGGGTGCGTCGGCGTCCGGTAGTCGAATCCGAAAACTCTGGCGAATGCGTTGGCCGAGCCGACGTAAGCCAGACCGTCATGGATTGCCACGGAGACCGCGGCTGGACCGTAGCATTCGAGGAAGCAGTTCAAGGCATCCAACCGCACCTGACTAACAAGGTGTGGCGCTACAGGATTGCTCACGTCCGCGATAACCAAACCTCCGTCGGCTGCAGCAAGTAGGGCCAAATTTCCATCGATCGCTGCGTCCTCAATCGCCGACGAGGGCTGGTATTGCGAAAGCAACATCGGGCTCGAAGGAATCGAGATCCCAAACGTCAGCAGTCCTGCCGTATTATCAGCGATGAAGAGCAGGCTACCCACCGCGCGCAGATTGACGGGGTAGTCCGGCAACGGAACCTGTGCGATTTGACTGGGAGCCGTCGGATTGCTGATGTTGAGTACTACGAGCCGGTGGTCGGTCGTGCCAGCAAACAAAAAGTTTCCCGAAACAGCCATTGCGCCAGTGGGGAGCGTCAACGTGGCTACTTTCGCTGGAGATTGCGGTGTACTAACGTCAAGGACGAGCAAGCCCTGAGTGGTTCCCACAAAAAGAAAGTTTCCAACGAGTGCGAGAGACAAAGGATACTGCCCTGTTTCAGAATAAGTTCCGACCAAAACCGGCGGCGAACTGCTCACGTCGTAAATCACGACGCCGGAGAAATCCCCCTGTTGAGCGGTGTAAAGGAGACTGCTGCTGACAAATTGATCGAACAACGTGCCGGCAGTGCCCTTGCTTTCGAGACGCCGGAGGGGAAGTTGTCCCCCCAACGGCGCGGCGCTATAGACGGCCCATCCCGCTCTTCTTTCGGTTTGATAAACCAGGTCTCCTACCCAAACGGGACTCCCCTGAAAATCGAACACGCCGTCATCCAGTACCCCTGTGACCTTGGGCGTGCCCGGACTGCTAACGTCGAGCACTTTGGGGGCAAAAATCCCGGATACAGCTAGAGAGCGTTTTAAATTGACGTCCTGAACCTCGTAAGGAACTGTCCCCAACCGTGCCGGAACGCCGCGAGAAATGTCATAGACGTCCCAACCGTCGTAAAGATTATTGCCGAAGGTCTTCAGAATATTTCCTAAAGTGAAGGGAGGTCCGGGAATCCCTACCATAGCATCAACCGATCCCGCTAAACTCGGAGGGTTCGTAGACAGGTCATAAGCCGCGATCTTGTACGAGCTCTTCGCCGGCGGCGGCGATTGGTCAATCAGGAAGTACATGAAGTTGCCAGCGCCGGTCGGAGTAAATATTTGAGCAGGAGAACCCGGTTGGGGCAAAGGCAAGTTGAGGTTGGTTTGTATTAAGTTTCCCGTCCTCACATCGAAGATCTTGGCTGAAATCGGCTCGCCAAAGCTGAAATTGGAAAAGTCAGGAAGAGCATAGAATATTCCCTGATTGAATGAGTAGCTCGCTGCTGGGCGCGTTGTCACTCCCGGTATTGGCCACAGGTGTTGCAAGGCGAAGTGGTTGTTCTGGAAGGCAAATGCGGCAATCTCTCCGCCTAGCAATTCATAAAGAAATCCTCCGTACGTATAAAGAGTACCCGAACAGGTAGCGGTCGAAGGCTCTGAGTTAAGCGCCTCCGTGGCATCAATCCAAACCGGATGAACTGGATCACTGATGTCGTAGACGTCGATCCAGCAGTATTTGGGGACCGCCCATATGATCAAACTGTCTGCAGACAGAACATAGGCGTGTGCACCGTCCACGGCAAGCGAGGAGGTTATAGTGCCTGTCGGGGGCGTGGGTGTGGAATTGTCCAAATAATCGTTGACGCGATTAATCAAGCCGGGCAATCCACCGGTCACACCAATCGAAGCCTTTGAGGTGACACCTCCGTAGGAGGCCGCGACAAGAACGCCTCCGCTATCTTGGAGCACAGTTGGGGCCGTGTAAGCGCCGCTGGCGAGTAGGCTGCCTCCTCCGGCTAAAATGCTCCAGGTTGGAGGTACCGTCGTACCAGCGCTTGTGGCTGACAGTTGCAGAGTCCCTCCCATTGGCACGGTCGGGTCTTCAGGATCAACTGCTACCGGGTTAACCCGGACAATCAAAGAATCGCAAACTGACGTGTTTTGGACGCAGGCCGAAAGCGTGACAAATGTGTCGGGCGAAACCTGGAATGGTGCAGTGTAGACTCCGCTGGAAGAGATGCCGTTCCCCCATGCAATAGGTTGCGGCGTCGTATCTCCCATCAGTACCCCATGCAACTGTACAGATTCCCCGGAGGAAAGGTCCTTCTTGTCTGCTCTTATTCGCAAGTGTGGGAGACGCTGAAAATTTATCGGTTTTGATGCGGAGGGCGGGTACTGGAATCCGGTGCTTGGTGATGTGCATATTTGCAGAACCGACAGTGGCCCGCTGGTTGCACCCAACGGCACGAGTCCGCCAATGGCGGTTCCCGTGTCTAGGTTCGTTGCACTGGCGATGGTTGTTCCGTTCGGACCTGGGAACTGAAGAGTCTTTGTCGCACCCAGTGCAAACGTACCCGAAATCTGGAGGTTTGTTTCCGCAGAGGCAAGCTGCGGGGAGATTCCAGTAATTACGGGCGTGGGGGGAACGAGGTTGACCGTGGTCACGCCCTGCGAGCCTGAGTTAGCGACTGAAACAGCGTGTATGGCAGCGGACGGCACTACGTTACTGCAAGCGAACGCCAGCGGAGTGAAAACCCCAGAAGAGGTTATGTTCCCGGCGTTGGTGCCCGCCGGACTGTAAGTGTCCACACTCCAGTTCACGGCGGTGTTGCTGGTTCCAGAGACGGTTGCCGTGAATTGCATGCTTTGCGAGCCATCGAAGACAACTTGCGGATTTTGGGGGGTGATTGTAACCGTGATGCCCCCAGCCGTTGCAAGGATACCAACCACTGCGGAAGCCGATTTCGTGGGGTCCTCGAGACTGGTAGCTGTCAATGTCACCGTACGATTAGCCGGGAGAAGGGAGGGTGCCGTGTACAGCCCTGTGGAGTCGAGAGTGCCCCACGGTGTGGCGGCGTTTATCGGCTGACCGTTGATTGTCCAGGAAAAAGATTGATTTACCGTTCCAGTGACACTGACAGCGAATTGTTGCGTGCCGCTAAGTTGGAGAGACGCTGACGTGGGAGAGACCGAGATTTGGACGTTTTCGGGATTGATCGTAGCTGAGGAACTGCCCGATTTCGAAGCGTCCTGGACGTTCTGAGCCCTCACCGTTACTTGGGCTGGGTTAGGCACGGTGTTGGGGGCAGTAAAGAGCCCGCTCGCACTGATCGTTCCGACCGTTGAGTTCCCGCCTTGGACGTCATTGACATACCAAGTGACCGCAGGATTGAAGTTACCCGAGCCCTGGACATTGGCTGTGAATTGCTGCGTTGCCTTAACTAAGATGCTCGCACTCGCGGGCATAACGACTACGGAGTTAACAGTTGGCGAGGGCGGAGGAGGTGAGGGCTGAGTCCCCCCACCACCGCAGCCACAAAGCCCCAAAACAAGGAGTGTGCAAAAGGCTAGCAGTGAAAAAAGCGCTCGCGAACTTGGGCCACTGGATCTCCACAACAATGAGTCACTGATGAATTCCATAGCATCGCTCCCCGCACAACCTTCCTGAAGCACCGCTCGACCGCCTTCTCCACAATCAGTCAGATTCAGAACACGAGAAACCTATAGAACCTATCGAGATGCTGGGCAGCGTAATCGTACGCTTTGTGGAAGCGCAAGCGACAAGATGCGACAGCGGCACACTGTCACGAGTTGTCACAGGCAAGCCTCGCGCTCGGATTTTGGTTTATTGTAAGAGTCTCTCGGCCATCTACCTTTCTATCCATCGCTAGGACAGCCGAGTGGCTATCAAACCGATGTGAATCCCGAACGAACACCAGGCAGAGCCAGCAACCTTTTCCCGTTTGTCGGGCCACGTGCAGCGTTGGGCTAGACCAATCCACGGCTTGGTCCGAAGGCTGGCTTTGAGGAGCAGGTTTGTTAACCACTCGACAGCGATTTTCAAACCAGGCATCAATCTCATGCTTGAACGCACAGACCGTGCCTGCCTTGGTGTGAAATTGTCGATGTACGGGCAGGCCTTCCCGTTTCTCCCAGCGCTGCACCGTGCGCACTTCCCGGCGCAGATAAACGGCAATTTCCTTCCAGGAGTCGAGGCAATCCCTGCGAGCCTCCAGCGGCGATCGCATGCTTATGTTCATTTTGTTGTCCACAGTTGACATTCGTTATCGAACCTCCCCATGATGTGCCGATCATGAGGAGAGCAATCCTCAAAAGTCTTTAGGTGGAGCTCAATTCTCTTGAGGTTTTCTCAAACACACATAAGTCCTGCACAATGAAGCAACTGTGGGAATTCGATGGCTATCGGGTTGATTTCGAGAGGCGTCTGCTCTTGCGCGGACAAGAGCCGGTTCAGCTGCCTGCCAAAGCTCTGGACGCTCTTCTCGTGTTGATTCAGCGCAGAGGCGAGGTTGTTACCAAGGACGAACTGATGAAAGCAGTGTGGCCTGACGCCTTCGTCGAGGAGGGCAATCTCAGCCAGAGCATACATGTTTTGCGTAGGATTCTAGGGGAGAGTGTCGAGGATCACCGATATATCGTGACCATACCGGGCCGGGGTTATCGCTTTGTCGCCGAAGTACGAGAGATCTTGGAGACTGAGAGCGGTCCTTTCCCGAAGCCCGATCCCATGCCACTCACACGCACCCGGATGGAGAAGGTGCTCTCTTGGTTGCCTACGAATCTGAAGCTCCAAAAACGGTGGATAATCCTTCTGCTAATCGCGGGCATGGTTCTGGTGCTCGCGCTGGTGAAATCGCTCCCTTCGATTGCGCGCTATCTCAATAATCGAGGATTTCAGCTTCAGCAACGCGGCCAAATCAAAGCCGCGATCGAAGACTATCAGCGAGCAATCAGATTGAATCCCGGCTACGCCGAGGCCCACTACAACCTGGCAGACGCCTACGAGGAAATACCCGATTACGATAAAGCTCTGGAAGAATATCAGCGGGCCATCAACGCTGATTTCACGTTCTATCAGGCGTACAATAATCTTTCACGCTTATACATCTTGAGACACAGAGACTTCGGAGCTGCACTCAGGTTGCTCGACCGGGCCATGAACCTCAAGCCGCAAGAGCCGTCCGTACAATACTCTCTGCGGAAGAATTACGGCTGGGCTAATTTTGAACTGCACGAATGGGGGCTAGCGGAACAGAACCTGAGGTTTGCGGTAGCCTTGAACTCGGAGCGCGGGGCAGCGCACTGCCTTCTTGCAAAAATACTGGATGCACAGGGGAGGGCGACCAGCGCGCTGAGCGAATGGGAAGCCTGCGCGGCCTATGCGAGCCAGCCGGAAGTCGAACCAGAGTGGCGGAATGAGGCGCAGGAGCGCCTTAGTAAGGAGGTAGCAAAATGAAGCTGCGATACTGGAGGCCATTGCCGCTAGTGCTGCTTCTTCTCTTACAATTCAGCCCATTGTGGCTTTTGCTTCAGGCCAATCTCCTCGGCACGGAAAGCGATGGCGGTCAGGCCGTAAACCTGGCGGTCTTCATAGAAGGACAAGTTAGTGTCAAGCGGAAGGGTTGGACCAGCTACGCCCCTGTTGTATTCGGCACAAGCCTGCGAATCGGTGATCTACTGCATCTTGATGAATCTTCGCGCGCTAAAGTTGTTTGTTCCGATCTAACGCTGCGTGACATATCACCCGGCATCGTTGGTGTCCCTTGCGAGGGGGCCAAACCACTATTGCAAAGGCCGGATGGAAGCCTAATAAATGCCACGCGAAGCTGGCCAAGTGATGGATCCTTCCCCTTGGTCCTTTCACCGCGAAAAACAAGACTCCTTTCCGCGCAACCAGTACTTCGATGGACGCCGGTGAAGGGAACTACCAATTACCAGGTCATTGTGCGAGGCATCAATTTCTACTGGTCGCGAGTCTATGCGGGAACAGAGATCACCTATCCGGATGGAGCGCCTGCGCTCGTGGCTGGCGTGGATTACAAATTGATCGTCGAAACGAGCGGTCCGAACAGCCGGAGTTCCTCCGACGAGCCTGGCCTCGGACTCGGATTCTCGGTGCTGGGCTCGAAGGAAAGAAAAACAGTCCTAGAGGAGGAGAAGCAGATCGAAAATCTGGGGTTACCGACAGGCCCGACTCAATTCCTCATTGCCCATCTCTACGCCACTCACGATCTGAATGCGGAAGCGATTCAACGACTGGAAGGCATTTCAAACACTTTCAAAGTGGCCGCAGTTGCGCGGCTGCTGGGCGACCTATACTTGAACATTGGCCTTCCCCGCCAGGCCGAGACCAACTATCTGAATTCGCTAGCTCTCTCTAAGGATGGGAAAGATGACGAGGGCCAGATGCTGGTCCACCTCGCTCTAGCGCGTATCTACGGACCGCTCCTGGGTAACGTGAAGTCGGCAAGCGAACACCTTGACGCCAGTCTTGCACTAGCGAACAAGTTAGGGGATGATTACGTAGCCGGTGAAGTCGGAAAGAGGTTGACGGAGTTAAAGAAAACTGGAACCTAGAGCTTCGGAAGGTTCAGTTTACTTTGAAAGCTGAATTGAGCCCAGTCGAAGTCATCTCACCGTAGCCGTCAATCTTGCCCCTCTTCTTGTGCTTCGTTTGTGGAGGAGGACACCGTGGCCCTTCAGCGCGGACCCCATGTCAACAGTGGAATGATACTGGCGCTCGTCTCACTCTTCGAATTCCATCTAGTCAGTGTAGCCCCGCTCTTTGGACAAGCGACAACTCCGCCTGCGCTGCAAACTCCCTACAACATCTCGCCCCCACCCATCTTGCCGCCTCAGGTGATTGCGGCAGGCCAAGTGAATATGGCCGCGACCATCGGTCCAGGCTACAATCCCCCGGTGCCGTCGACTCCCCCCAATCCCATGCTGCGCCCAACGTGGGATCAGACCCGGCAGTTTATCGAGCAGCACCCAAGTCTGAGAAACTTAGACCAAGTAACAAAGTTTACGCTCATTTACGGGGGAACTGGGGCATCACCTATTCTCAGTTCACCAAACTTCAATAATGGCCAACCGAACCCGTTCTTTCAGAATGGCTATGTAGTTCCCAATTGGTATCTTCCCGCCACATGGTCATCAAGCCGAATGAACTGGAGCGGGGTTCAGCCGAACGGTTTTCTCCCGAGCGCCAGTCCCACGACTTATTCTTCATGGAGCGCTGGCTCCACTCCATACAATCCAAATTCGTACACGCCCACTTATCGCCCGCCCGTCTATCAGCCAACGTCGCCAACGCCTTCGCGAGGTGTGCCGAATAGCTCACAGCAGCCTGCCAGCCTAAGGCCATTCCAACCCTCGACTCCGCTGACGAACACAGGGAGCAGTCCGCTCGCTTTTCGATCCGCTGCTGTAACGAAGGCCATCGAGAACAGTGAGCGTACTTTGGCCCTCAGCGAATCCGCCGGCGACAAAGTAGGACAAATCACCAATCACGCCGCCCTAGCCCAGCTTCTTGTTCAGCAGGGCAAGCTCGATCAAGCGTTCAGACACATAGCAGTCGCCGAGACGATGACCGAGACAGTTGGGGATCCTAGGCTGCAGGTAAACCTCTTGCAAACCAAGGGTGCGGCTTACTTGTCCTCAGGTGAGTTCGAGAAGTCGCTGGATGCATATCGTGGGGCTATGAAGATCCTGAGATCGCTGAATGACGAAGGCGGTCAAGCAGAGACGTACGCCAGCAGCGGTTGGGTCTTTCAATCGATCGGCGACACTCCGCACGCCCTCGGGTGCTATGAGTCTGCCATTACCCTGTTTACGAAAGTGGGAAACAAGGACGGGGAGGTCAGAGCGCGGATCGGCATCGGGTCGCTTTATCAAGCTCTTGGCGAGTGGAATAAAGCTTCAGAGCAGTATATGAGAGCTGCACCGCGCGCTTCGGACGAGCAGTATGCCAGGATGCTCATAAGCGTCGCGGAAATTCACCAATCGCAAAACCAACCTCTCGAGGCGCTCAATCGTTACAAAAAGGCACTATCTTTGATTCGCTCTACAAATGATCCCTCATTAGAGGGTGCCATCTGGACCGGAATGGCCCGGTCGCACATGACATCGAGTTCCTATCAGGTAGCGCAGGACTATTTTGAGCGGGCTTGGGTAAAAATAAAAGAGTCCGGGAATCGGGCAGCGGAAGCTGGCGTTCTCGCCAGTATTGGCGAACTGAATTATTGGGTCGCCGTTAGCTCTCCGACGGCAAATCCGAAGTCGCGCTTCTCGGAGGCTCTGAAAGAGTACAACGTGGCGCTGCCAATGATGCGTGAGGCGGGAGATCGAATTGGAGAAATTGGCGTTCTAACGAATACTGGGCTCGTCTACGACGCCTGGGGCAAACCCCGCGAGGCTCTGCCCTACTACCTGGAAGCCCTTCATAAGATGGATGAACTCGAGACCTCTGCCCGTCTCGAAGAGTTTCGCCTTGACCTCGCAGGTCAGTCTGCCAGTCTCTACCAGCGTGCAATTCTGTTGGAAGCTAGTTTGCATCACACGCAGGAGGCTTTCGATCTCAGTGAACGCGCCCGGGCTCGCACATTCCTCGACCAATTGGGCAATCACCGGATTGACCTCGGCAACCATAAGCCAGCGGATTTCTCTATACGCGAAGAAAAGTTGCGCCAGGAAAACATTTTGCTCCAGCGCCAACTGGGGCAGGAATTGGCAAAACCCGGGCCTGACGTGAACCCAGATAGAATGCGCGAAATCCAAGCCCGTTTGATGGCCGTCCGAAAAGATTATGAGGATTTAGTGAGTCAACTGAAGCTATCTACGCCAGAGTACGCCTCTTTTCTGAGTATTTCACCTCTCACCCTTCGGGAGGCCCAGCAACAGCTGGCGCCGGATGTGACGGTCCTTTCCTACTACACGAGTCCAGAGATGACGCTAGCTTTTGTCCTCACTCGGGACAATTTTCATGTTTCAAAGCTCTCTGTGACGGAGTTTGAACTATTTTTGGCAGTCACCACCTTTCTGGATTTCTCCGGGAAGGGTGACGTACCGCCGAGTCTCAAGGTTCTCTATAAGTCGTTGCTCGCGCCCGTCAAATCGCAGCTCAAGACTTCAAAGTTAGCGGTGGTTCCATATGGGGTATTACACAGCCTGCCCTTCGCCGCTCTTACGGCCGATGGTCAGCATTTTCTGAGCGACAGCTATGCAGTTTTCTATCTTCCCAGCGTTAGTGTTCTACCTTACATACGTGCCAGGGTGAAACCGGGCGGTAGCCAGGCGCTGGTTTTGGCCAACGACCAGGAAGAGGGTCTTCCCCGCTTGAGCTATGCGGAAGGTGAGGCCAGAGCAGTGGCTTCGCTTTTGGGCGCCCAGCCACTCCTAGGCGACGCCGCCACCACGTCGACACTCCGCTCAAAAGCGGGCGACTACGACATTGTGCACCTCATAGCTCACTTTGACCTCGACAGCCAACACCCCCAGTCTTCCCGCATCATTTTGGGTCAGGGCAAAGGGAATGACGGACCTCTGGAAGTCAACGACGTATTTGGTCTAGATCTCCAAAAGACGAACCTGGTGGTACTCAGTGGTTGTCAGTCCCAGCGGGGCAGCCGGACTCGTGGGGATGATGTCATTGGGTTGAGCCGTGCCTTCATATACGCCGGATCTCCTTCCGTTATAGCTAGCCTATGGAGCGTGGACGACGATGCAACGAAGCAATTGATGATCGCCTTCTATACGCACCTGAAGGAAGGGCTGAGCAAAGCTGAAGCCTTGCGCGCCGCACAAACGGACATCCGACGTAAGTATCCGAATCCATTTTACTGGGCTGGATTTGTCCTGACCGGTGATCCAGGACAGGCTGGCACTTCCAATGTGCGGGCTAGCTTGATGAATTAGCTTCCTCGTCCGACTCCCTAGCGCTCGCCCCATGTGCTTAACATAAAATAGAGGCAGTCCGTTGCGCCGGTTTTCCGCGGAGGCTGGAAAGTCCGCAAATACAAGAGCAGTCGCCGTCGAGGAAACAGAGGGAGAACGATTCTCTTCCAGGAAGAAGAGAACATCGATGGTCATGGTCGTGTTTCGAAGGCCCAATGCGAGTTGAAGCTAGACCGAAGGCGCGAAACACTTGGTTTCATGCCTTCGCACAACACAACCAGCGAACAAGATGCAGCCGTTCTTATTGGACGACACTCAGTTCTGTCTTGCGGTCGGCCTAGGTACGAGGATTTGTGCAACACTCGCGAACAGGTTCGTTGGATTTTACGCAACAAACCCGGATGCGATCCGTAGGCGAAAAAAGGACACGCGGCATGTTTGACGAAAAGGCGTGAGGCTTTCCGAAAACTTGCGCCGGCGCCAAAGCGCACACGGTTTTTACCTCACCTCACAAACGCTTGAAGAAAACGAATCGGAACTAAGTATGCGCACGTGAACGTCCGAGGAACTTTCGAACTGCCTTGTCCCAGTCGGGAAACAATTGAACAACTAGCTGAGCAATGGTCAGCAGGACAAAAGTTAAAGCCAATCGGACGGAATTATCGAGATGTAGACCCGCGCTGAGTAAATACAGCGCGGTAGCGGCGACCGCAAAACCAAGGCCCTGCTTAATCCAATCGATTGTCTTAGCTTTGTATTCATCATGCTCGGTGTCGCCATCAACATGTTTAGTGAAACGGTAAAAATCTCCGCCCCTAGCGGCGAAGGACGGGACGGTATTGAGTCTCTTAGCGCGTAGTCGGCCAACCGGAAGTAACCGCCGCAAAACGCAACAGCCACTCGAATCGAGCACCATTTTCGAACCTGTGGTGATCGTGGCACGGCTGGTTTTTTTTCTGTTCCGCTTTACCTGATCACATAGCTCCGCCTGTACCGCATCGATCTTCCCAGTCCAATAGGTCAGCCTTCTCTGCCGTTCATTTTTCTGGGCACTGCTTCAGGCTAATTCCTGCGTCCTGTAGTTTCGCGACAGCGCTCGCGGCACTGTCAAAACGATTCTTTCGATGACATCCATACAAGTTCTCGATTGATTCTACCAGTTGACAAAATAGTGATAGCTGTTAGGCAAATTTTGAATTTGACTCGGAACAGAGAAGGCCTCACCTTACCTGCCATTTAGTAGCACAGTTCATCATTTTGAAATGAGAATGCGAACGAAATGGCTTTCCGGTTTCTTTCTTGAGGGGACGGCCTGGTCCCTGGAGTGTTCGTATTCGGCTCCGAAAGCTTGCGGCGTTCGGAGTTTCATGGAGGGATTCCGATGAGGTTACGTAGGGCTGGTATGTTGCTGTTCGGTTTCATGCTCATTTGCGCGATTGATGCGCTCCCGCAGACCGCGGTGACTTCCTTGCACGGCACGGTCGTCGATCCCGGCGGCGCCGTCACTCCCGAGGCGGATATCACACTCACGAATCGCGAAAGCGGGTTTAGGCAGGCCAGAAAATCAAACTCCGAAGGGGAATACAGCTTTCAGCAGATTCCGCCGGGTCAATATACAGTCAGCATAACTGCGTCCGGTTTTGCGCCGCAGGTCAGGCAAGTGGAGCTGCTGGTCAATCAAACCGGGAGGCTTGATGTCAGTCTTACTCTCCAGGCCACCAGCACAAGCGTTGAAGTGAACGCGCAAACCGTCACGCTCAATACCAACGACGCGACTATTGGTACTCCTTTCAATCAAGCCCAGATTCAAGCCCTGCCATTTGAGGGCAACAATGTGCTGGACCTTCTTAGCCTCCAGGGGGGAGTGATGTTTTTGGGCCGGCAGTCGGACAGCCAGATGGATGCCGACAGCCGCAGCGGGTCCGTGAATGGGGCTCGTTCGGACCAAAACAACTACACGCTGGACGGTCTGGACGACAACAACCAAAATAAGGGCTACGCGTTCGAGGGAGTTTTGCGATCAACGCGCGACTCGGTGGAAGAGTTTCGCGTGGTCACCACAAATTCCAACGCGGACTCAGGCCGCTCCTCTGGAGCGCAAGTAGCTCTGGTCACGCGCAGTGGAACAAATTCGCTCCACGGCAGCGCTTATGAATATCATCGTCCCACCAACATCGTGGCAAACGACTGGTTCAACAAGCATGCCGAACTTGAGAATGGACAACCTAATGTTCCAGGAAAATTCCTGCGGAACACATTTGGTGGTTCCTTCGGAGGTCCAGCCTTAAAGGACAAGCTCTTCTTCTTTCTCGCCTATGAAGGACAAAGAACCGCTGAAGACACCCAGGAGATTCGTGAAGTACCAACCGCGTCCCTGCGGCAGGGGACCGTGACCTATCTGACCCAGAGCGGTACTCGTACACTGACTCCATCCGACATCGCCTCCATGGACCCGAACTGCAGTAAGAACGGAACGTGTCCGAGTGGACCGGGAATAAGCAAGGCGGCGCTGGCGTATTTGAGCCAACTTCCGCTGCCCAACGGCAACCAGTTGGGTGACGGCTTCAATTTTGGTTCCTACGCGTTTTCGTCTCCGTCTCCGCAGAAGTTGAGCACCTACATCGCCAAAATGGATTACAACCTGAGCGCCAGGCAGCGTTTGTTTGTGCGCGGGAATCTTCAGTACGATACGACCGTCGGCGCCAAGCAATTTCCAACCTCCCCGGCGGCGAATACCACGCGCTACGACAACTCGAAGGGAATTTCCGCCGGCCACGTATGGAGCATCTCGGACACGGTGGTAAACAACTTGCGGTATGGGTTCGTTCGGCAAGGTTATGCCGACCAGGGAACCACCAACCACGATCACCTCACGTTCACCAACGTGGATACCTTCAGCGCGGGCGCGAATGGCGCTACCTACCCTACCGGCATCATCAACGTCCCGGTGCACAACGCGGTGGACGATCTTACCTTGGTTAAGGGAAGGCATACGATTCAGGTCGGCGCCAACTATCGCGCGATATACAACAATCGCACCACCGATTCGACGGCGTACAAGTACGCCGATGTGAACTACAATTTTCTCACAGTGGGATCGATTGCCGGAACGGGCAGCAGCCTAGACCCCGGGGCGTTCGGCTTTCCGGCCGTCGATGCCTCCTTCAAGACCGCCTACAATTCCGCGATAGCCGATGCCACAGGCCTCATCACGCATGCCGTGGAGTTTCTGAATTACGGCGTTTCCGGAAACAATCTCACGCCGCTGGCCGCTGGCAGCTTGACGAAGCGTCATTATCTGTCAAACGAGTTCGAGTATTACGTGCAAGACAGTTGGAAGGTGAAGCGCAACCTGACTCTAACGTTTGGTTTGAGACACTCCCTGCTGCAGGTGCCGTATGAACGCAACGGCCAGGAAGTTAGCCCGACTACGAGCGTCGGCCAATGGTTCGACACCCGCGCGGCGCAGATGCTCCAAGGACAAACCTATGCTACGGCGATCTCTTTCGGACCAGCGGGGCGCGCCAACGGCAAGGCGGGTCTGTGGAATATGGACAAGCTGGATATCGCCCCGCGCTTTGCCTTTGCCTATTCGCCGAGCCATGATGGCGGATTGTTGGGCAAGCTAGTAGGGGCGAAAGCCAACGGCACCTCCATTCGGGGTGGCTTCGGCATGTACTACGATCACTTCGGAGAGGGCATCATGAATTCCTTTGATGCTCATGGCTCGTTTGGCCTGTCGACGCAGGCCGAGAACGGGGTCGATCAACATGTTGACACGGCACCTCGCTTTGTTGACCCGCAAACCGTGCCGACGTCCATCATTCCATTGCCTACCTCAAGTGGATCGTTTCCGGTAACCGCCGGGAACGGCGTGGCCATTTCCTATGGTTTGGATAACCGGCTGCATACACCTTATGCTTACGGTCTTGATCTGGCCATTTCCCGAGAGCTACCGAAAGGCCTGATTGTGGAAGCGGCTTACACCGGGCGGCTGGCACACCGGCTCCTGCAGCAGCTTGATCTGGCAATGCCGCTTGACCTTGTGGACCCCAAAGGGGGCGGCGATTACTTCGCTGCCGCAACACAGATGACGAAGCTGGCTAACGCCGGCACTCCCGTCGCTAATGTCCCCGTCATTCCTTACTGGGAACATATGTTTCCCGGAGCGGTTGGAGGCGGACTCTCCGCCACGCAAAATATTTATCAGGCGGAATTTTCCCACTCTCGAGTTGACCCTGTGACGAAGCAAACCGTTTGGTCTCCGATTGTCCAAGGCAATGAGACGGCGGCGCTGTATGACTTGGATCTGGGGTATTCTCCTGCCGATTCTACCGACCCCCTTTATCGGTATTTTGATCCCCAGTATTCTTCGTTCTACGCGTGGTCCTCGATCGGGTCCAGCAGCTATCACGCCATGCAACTGTCGCTGCACCATCCCATGAAGAACAACGTGCAATTCGACCTGAACTACGTGTTCGCAAAGTCCATGGATCTCGGATCCGATGCCGAGCGCGGGTATCTAGGTGCGGGGCAACTCTTCAGCGCGCTGATCAATTCCTGGAATGTCCGCGGAAATCGTGGCCCGTCGGATTTCGATGTGCGCCACGCGCTTACGGGTAACTTCGTTGTTGCCTTGCCCTTTGGTAGAGCCGCGGCCTTCGGTTCGGGCGTAAACCGCGCGCTAGACGCGCTCATCGGCGGCTGGACGCTTTCCGGGCTCGCGCATTGGACCAGTGGGTTGCCGTTCAGCACCGTCGATGGCCTTGGCTGGGGCACAAACTGGGCCAGTCAGAGCTTCAACGTGCTGATTGGACCGGTTGCGACGGGAGGGCACAACTCCAATGGAGGCAATCCCAACGTGTTCAAGAACCAGACGCTAGCTCTTGCCAACATACGTGCTCCGTATCCCGGAGAGGCAGGCCAGAGAAATATCCTTCGCGGCGATGGATATTTCAGCGTCGACGCGGGTCTTTCTAAAATATTTCGCATCACGGAAAGACAGAACCTGAAGTTTGCTTTCGAGTCGTTTAACGTGACCAATTCGGTGCGGTTCGACCCGAACAGCATCAGCAACAACCCATTTGGGAGTGCCTCGAGCTTTGGGAACTACAGTGCTTTGCTGACGCGTCCGCGAGTGGTGCAAATTTCGCTCCGCTACGCGTTCTAGAATTCAATGAGGGAGAGGCCATCAGGGTCATTCCTGATTGGCAACCGCCCCTCTTTCATCGTAGCTTTAGGGAGGCAATACCAGAGGCCTCGGATGAACCTTTGTAGAACGGCGTCAGGAATCCTTGCCGTAGGGTGTCTCCTTGCTTTGACGCCGGCTGCCAGCCACTCCGCAGCCGCAGAAAACGACAACAAGACTTTGTACGACTATTCGTTGGTCGCTTTCGACGGGAAGGAAGCGCCGCTCTCCACGTTCAAAGGCAAGGTATTGCTGGTCGTCAATCTCGCCAGCCAATCCATTTTCAAAGAGCAAATCCCCCAATTGGAGGAACTTCAAAAGAAATATAAGGACCAGGGATTGGTTGTCGTGGGTGTCCCGTGCAACGATTTTGGCGCTCAAGAGCCGGGAACCGATGCGGAAATACAGAAGAGGTACACCAACGAGTTTCACTTGAGTTTTCCCGTATTTGCCAGGGCGTCCGTTCGGGGTAAGGATCAGGCCGCGTTGTATGGATTTCTCACCAAGGACAAGAAAGGGGGAACGGGAGGTGAAGTTCACTGGAGCTACACGAAATTTGTCGTGGACCGCAGCGGCAAGGTAGTAGCGCGATTTGAACCGGACATGGCGCCGAATTCGCCGAAGCTCGGAGCAACGATCGAAGAAGTTCTTGCGGGGAAGTTTAAGCCCCCGGCGCAAAAGACCGGCGACGAAGAGAAAAAGGCGCCCGTTGACCGGAGCAAGGAACCGTGCCGGTAGGCCGTGTAGCTACTGGCGACGGGCGGCGTTGGTGGAACGCTTGTCCTTCAATGGCACACCTCAACGACGGGGTGACTATGGTTGTTTGGTGTGCAGCCGCCAGACCTTGGCATGGGCGAAGTCGGTGAGCCAGATGGATCCGTGTCCTAGTCGTATGCTGTCGCCGCCTGGCCCAACCCACTGCTGGGCCACGGCATTGGATGCCGGGTCAATTCTGGTCATCGGAACTTCAAAAACAGTCGCCCACACAGATCCCTCCCCGAAGGCAATTTCGCCGCCTGTTCCTGGGATGCCTGCAGCTATGGTTGCCACCAGTCGATTGGTTTTCATGTCCACGCGGGAAATCGTTCCATCTCCTTGGTTGAGGGTCCATACCGAGCCAGCTCCAACGGTCAGAAAACGCGGCTGGCGCCCTATGGGTATGGAAGCGACAACCTGATTCGATCGCGTGTCCACGCGAGTCAGTACATCGCGCTCGGTCGAGGTAATCCATACGGCGCCCTCGGCGAAGGCAGGCACGTAGGAACCCGAAGGTATAGCAATCTTCGTAACTACTTTATTGGTTTGCGGATCAACACGGACGAGAAGTCCTTCCTTGCTGGTGACCATCCAAACGCTGCCGTCTCCCGTGGTTATCCCGCCTTCGGAATCAGCAGGCCCTGCGGGAATTTGGGCGACAATTTTCCCGGTTTGTGGGTCGACGCGGACCAAAGTATGCGCTCCGCAGCTGGGAATCCAGATGGCGCCGAACCCGGCGGCCAGCCCCGAACAGGGCTTGTCGATGGTAACGATAAGACTGGGACGATTCGTGGCCGCATCGAGTCGCACGACGTGATTGACGTTGGAACTGGTTACCCACACCGCATCATCGGTAACGACCATCCAGTCCGGTTGACCCTCCACGGCGAAGGAAGCGTCCGGGTGTAGGTCCGCCATCGAGCGCCGCACACCTGGAGTGGTTACGCCGGGGCGCGGAGGACTCGAGTTCTGAGTCTGTGCGCTTGCTGAACTGCACAGGAGCGAACCTACGAGCAGAAAGAGGTAAAAGTGACCACAAAGGAGTATGTGGATCGTATTCTTTGGATTAGCAAACATGCGGAGCTTACTGTCTCCCATTCGATTGGCCAGCATCGCTGGAGCTCGCACCCGGCTCCCGCAAGAGAAGTTCCCGCAGAACAGAGAGTACATTAAATGACGAATAGAGTTGAGTGCGTTTTGTTCAAGCATTGCATCGAAGAATCAGAAGCGCATTCATTTTGTCCATTGAATGAATCAAGAAAATTTGGTTGCTTCTCGAGGGATGCCCCGATTAAATGTCGTCCGTGATCTCGTAGGGGAGGGCCCTCATTCGCCTGCGGCATGGATTCCCGGGCGCCTTCTCATCAACCCCTTGCGCGATCAGCCTCTTGAGCGTCAGAATGCCGGGATTGATTTGGAATGTTCGAGATTATCGCCGGAAACAGTTGCGAGTTCGGGTTGAGGTTGCAAGATGTTGCTGCGCGAAGCGAAAAGTTTGCCGACCAATCGACTCTCTATGTGGAAGCTCGTGATGAAGTCATCCTTCCTAATTGCTGGCGCGGCCTTGCTGGCATGTACCCTGCCAAACAAGTTTGAAGCCACGCTGCTTGGGGCGGATAACCCTCCAACGCCCCAAGAGTCGGTGCAATTCTTCAAAGACAAGGTGCGTCCGATCCTGAAGCAGAACTGCTACCCGTGCCATACAGACACGGAGATGGGCCACCTGCGCGTCGATTCGCGCGAAGGGCTCTTGAAGGGCGGCGGCAGGGGACCTGCGATTGTGCCGGGCGATCCAGAGAAGAGCCTACTGATCGAAACAGTTCGGCAAACCGGGGCCTTGAAGATGCCGATGGGCGGGAAGCTCGACGAGCAGCAGATTGCCGACTTGGTTGCCTGGATTAAGATGGGCGCGCCTTGGGAGCAACCCGCGCAGGCGGAGTCCAAGGTTCCCGCTGTGAGTGCTCCCGCAGATGCTTCCTCCGCCGGAGAAGATTTCTTCGAGACCAAGGTCCGCCCGATCTTCGCAAATATTTGTTCCAACTGTCATGGCGATGCCGCCACTTCAGGCTTGCGCGTTGATTCGCTCGAGTTGCTGCTAAAAGGTGGCAGTAGGGGACCTGCGATCGTCCCAAACGACCCGGACAAGAGCCTGATGATTCAGGCAGTCCGGCAGACCGGCGAACTAAAAATGCCGAAAGGCGGGAAGCTAACGCCGGAAGAAGTTCAGAGTCTTACGGACTGGGTGAAAATGGGCGCGCCCTGGCCGCGGTCGAAGCCAACTTTAACCGCGGCACGCGGTACGCAATTCAAGATCTCGCCGGAACAGCGTTCGTTCTGGTCGTTTCAGCCGCTCAAGATGCCGGCCACGCCCTCGGTGAAAAATGGGCACTGGGGAAAAACAGCGATTGACAAGTTCGTGCTCGCCAAGCTCGAGTCTCAGGGAATCTCCCCCGCGCCTACGGCGGACCGCCGCACGCTGATTCGTCGCGCGACCTTCGACCTTACCGGCTTGCCGCCAACTCCGGAAGAGATCGAAGCCTTTGAGAAGGACCGGTCGCCGCAGGCTTTCGAGAAGGTGGTGGACCGCTTGCTGGCTTCACCGCGCTACGGAGAGCGCTGGGGCCGGCACTGGCTGGACATTGCCCGCTATGCCGAAGACGATGTGCGCGGCCTTGACCCCAGGGGCCGAGGCTATATGCCGTTCTATGGCGCCTATGCCTATCGCGATTGGGTCATTAAGTCGTTCAACGAGGATATTCCGTACGATCAATTTGTGCGCATGCAACTGGCGGGAGATCTTCTGGATGTTCAGAAACCCGGGGAGGTCCTCCCGGCCACCGCTTTCCTGGGGGGTGGTCCGTGGCTGTGGGATCAAGCAGAGCCGGTGCAAGGGCGGGCGGATGAGCGCAATGAACGCATCGATGCCGTTTCGCGCGGCTTACTCGGCCTGACAGTGGCGTGCGCCCGCTGCCATAACCATAAATACGATCCAATCTCGCAACACGACTACTATGCGCTGGCGGGAGTTTTTGCCAGCTCGACCTACAAGGAATACCCCCTGGTTTCTGAGACGCAAGTGGCTGCCTGGCGCCAGAAAGAGCAAGAGTTACTCGATCTGGACGAGCAGCTTGAGGAGTTTACAAAGGCGGAGACCGAGCAACTGTCCAGCATTCTTGCGGCGCAGACGTCCCAGTATATGGTGGCCGCCTGGCGAGTTTCCGGAAAACCGAAAGCCACCGTGGCAGAGTCCGCCGAGCAAAGCCATCTCGATCCCGAGATGCTGGAACGCTGGGTGAAGTTCCTCGCGCAACCGCCCAAGTTCTATCCCTTTCTAAAAGATTGGCAGGCCATGATCGCGGCCGGCGGCAAGGAAGAAGACGAAGCCAAGGCCCTCGCCGATGCCTTCCAGAAATTGGTCCTGCGAGTAGAAATCGCGCAAAGAGCGATCAAGGAACAGAACGAGGTTATCAAAGCGAAAGCCGATGTGAAGAAACGCTCGAGACGGGATGCACTCCCCAATGAGTTCGAGACCGACGATCAGTTTTGCCCAGGATGTAGTCTTGAACTTAAAACGCTGCCCACAGAGCAGGCCAGCCTCTGGGTGGATCTTTTCATGCGTTCGATGAATTCGGACGACGAGAAGCCCGAACCTGGTCTGTTTGTGTTCCGCGAATGGGCTTTGAAGCGCAGGTTGAGCGCCGAGTGGAGAGAGTACATCACCAGCCTGGAACAACAGATCGAGGCTCTCAAGAAGTCCCTGGAGCCGCGCTATCCATTCGTGCATGGCGTTGGCGACAAACCCAAGCCCGTTAACATCGCCGTGAACTTGCGGGGAAATCCGCACACCCTCGGAGATGAAGTGCCACGCCGCTTTCTGGCGGTCCTGAGCCCGGCCGATGCGCAACCGTTTACACGAGGAAGCGGCCGGCTGGAATTGGCCAACGACATTGTCGGCAGTCCGCTCGCGGTTCGCGTATTTGTCAACCGTATTTGGAAATGGCATTTCGGGAGCGGGATTGTCGGCACTCCGGACAACTTCGGGGTTGCCGGCGAAAGACCATCCAATCCCGAATTGCTGGAGTACGTGGCCTCCAGCTTTAAGCAGAACGGCATGTCGGTGAAGAAGTTACAACGGGAGATCATGCTCTCGGCGGTCTACCAAACCAGCGCTCTCGAGTCTGCTGAAGCGCGTGAAAAAGACGGCAGCAACCACTACTATTCGCACTTCAACCGCCAGCGGCTGGACGCGGAATCCATTCGCGACTCGGTCTTGTTCGTGGCAGGCGATCTCGACCTTAAAGAGATCGGCGGACCCTCCAAGGCTCTTGCTCCGGACAATGCCCGTCGCACGGTCTACTGCAAAGTCAGCCGCTTCCGGCTGGATAACTTTTTGCAGGTATTTGACTTCCCGAATCCCAGCTTCACCGCCGAGCAGCGATTCTCCACGAACGTTCCTTTGCAGCGGCTGTATTTCATGAACAACGACTTCGTCTACGCGCAAGCCGGCAAGCTGGCGGAGCGCGTGTACCCCCAGCCAAACGATGCCGCCAGGATTTCGGAAGCCTATCGTCTGCTTTACGGAAGGGCCCCCACCGCCAAGGAACTTGAAATGGGACTTCAATTCCTGAAGACTACTCCGGAAAAGCCGGGGAACACGGTGAATCGCGAACCCGTGACCGCGTGGCGGGAATACGCGCGAGTCTTGCTCAGCGCCAATGAATTCGAGTTTGTGGATTAAGGTGCGATTTCCTGAGGGGCAGCAACCGGAGAGATTGCGGGAGGGCTTATGATTCATGTTCCGTCTCCAAGACCGATTACCCGCCGTGAAGCGCTCTGCAAGATGGGTGCCGGGTTTGGCATGCTGAGCTTTGCCAGTCTAGTGGGTGAGTCATTGGCCCAAGCGGCAGAAGGTCCGGCTCCCTGGATGATCCAGGATCCCCATTTCAAGCCGAAGGCCAAGCACGTCATTTTTCTTTTCATGAATGGCGGGCTTTCGCAGGTGGACAGCTTCGATCCGAAGCCCCTGCTGGACAAATTTGATGGGCAACCCCTTCCGGGAGAAACGCCGCAGCATGAAAGAAAGACCGGCGGGCTGATGAAGTCGCCTTTTGCTTTCAAGAAGTATGGCAAGAGCGGCATCGAAGTAAGCGAACTTTTCCCGCATGTGGGAGAGTGCATCGACGACATCTGCGTGATCCGTTCCATGCATACCGAAATCCCCAATCACGAGCCGGCGCTGATCATGATGAACACCGGGGCAAACGTGAGTGGCCGGCCCTCTATGGGTTCGTGGCTTACCTACGGCCTGGGAACAGAGAACAAGAATCTACCCAGCTTCGTAGTTCTGTGTCCGGATGTGCCTACAACCGTGGGACCTCCGCTCTGGAATTCGGCCTTTTTGCCTCCGATGTACCAGGGAACCTACGTCACCGACGATGCGAAATCGAAAGAGTTCGATCCTCAGAAGCTGATTCCGAACATTCACAACGAAATGTTCGACCTGACTCGCCAGAAAAAAGAACTGGACCTCATCGCAGAACTTGACCGCTTAAACATGGGACCGGGCACAGTGCATGACCAGCAGTTGGACGCCACAATTTCCGCGTTGGAGACTGCCTACCGCATGCAGACGGAAGCGCCTGACGTTTTTGATGTCAGGAAGGAAAGCGAAGCCGTGCAGAAGCTATACGGTGAGGGGAGCACGGCGCGCGGCTGCCTCACGGCAGCGCGCTTGATCGAGCGGGGCGTTCGCATGGTGCAGCTGTACTATGCCAAGGGCGATCCCTGGGACCATCATTTTGATATCCAGCTGCATCGCAAGAACGCCCACGATTCGGATCAGCCGTTTGCGGCCCTCATCAAGGACCTGAAAGCCAGAGGGCTCTTCGACGAGACTCTGATTGTTTGCGGCTCCGAATTCGGCCGCACGCCGGTGGTCGAAATGGGAAGCGGTTTCATGGGTGGCCAGACGCACAACGGCCGCGACCATAACCCGCATGGGTTCACCATGTGGCTGGCCGGAGGAGGCGTCAAGGGCGGAATGACCTATGGCGCCACCGACGACTTCGGGTGGAAGGTCGTAGACAAGCCGGTTCATGTCCACGACCTCCATGCCACCATCCTTTATTTATTGGGAATCGATCATACGAAACTCACTTACCGGTATAGCGGCCGGGATTTTCGGCTGACGGATGTTGCCGGCAACGTGATTCACGACATTATCGCCTGAGTGGTGGGCAAGCCTGACTCGCTAGTCTTGAGGCTGGTCCCACATGTGATCGTGTTGTTGCTTTTGAGTTTTCTCGAACACCGCCTGCGTCGCATTCGACGTGTCATAGGCAGGACCAGCCGGCCAGATCGTGAAGTCTCGCAGCGCGACTCGCGCGGGCTTGCCGTGTAGCGCCAACAATCCTTCCTCCAGCTCCAGTAATGCGCCCCTCGACAATGACAGCTCGTGCTCATTCGGCTGGTACATCGTACCGACCGGATAATCGAGATAGGGCGTTCTCGTTTCCTCAATGTGGTTGCCGAGGATGTGGGCCACCGCTTTGCCCTCCGTGAATTGGATCATCCGCTCGGTGCTCTTCTGGAAGACGGCAAAATCGCGAACATATAACCTGCCCGGGTACAGATTGTCTCCGCTGAACAGAATCGCGGTTTGGCGGTCGTACAGCGCCACGGCGACCGCATCGTGGCCCGGAATCGGAATGACGTCGATCTGGCGATTGCCCAGGTCGATTTGGGAGATTTCGTCCGGCCAGTTGGCGATTTTATAGAACCGCTTGGTGGCTTCTAGTTCTGCCGGAACCAAGTTCACCGGAATCGCTGGATCGTGCATCGCCTGGACGTCTCCGTCTCCCGCGAGGTGATCGGAATGGGCGTGTGTGTGTACGACGACCAGCGGGATGGTCTCCCGCCCGGTGCGCTGCAGCCAGTTCCTTACTGTGCGTTCAAGCGTGGGGACGAGGTTGCCCTTCTTTGAGCCGGTATCCAGCAGCATTGCGCGCTCTTCACCGAATAGCAGATAGACGAACGGTTTTTCGAAGTCTGTGCATCCCGACTGGCGGAGAATGTAAAAATCCGGGTTGTACTCATGGACTTGCCATTCCTGATTTTCCATGCATTTGGGACCGCCCGTCATCCATTGTCGCGGCAACACGCCGGCACGAATACTTCCCCCATCCGGCTGTGGCAGTTGCGCCCAGGCGAATTGCATCGACCCGGCGACAACAAGCGCTGCAAAAACCAAAAATCTGGTGGCCCTCATCCTGTCTCCCGTTTGGCGATGGCGTGCTAGCGCCTTTAATGTTACGTCAAGACCACTTCTGCCGTCGAGATTCCAGTGCGCCTCGGCCACCGCTATTTCCGAGGCTCTTTTGTTTCAAAGATTCAAGCAGCGGCTGCGAGTTTCGCGGCGCGGCGAACCGGAAAGGAGCGCCTCCGCAAACTGACTAAAAATGACTTCCCGCTCCTTGCACAGTCTTGCGGTGCCTTGCACTGGCGATACCTGAGGTTTGGCGGCCCAAACGGACGATTGCACGCGGCGACCAAGCACGCTCTCACCGCCTACACCGAGACGGTGGACCCTCGCTCTTGGGTGCCCTAGGGGCCCATGATATTATCAACCGCAAAGGCCAGCAGTCTTACAGCGAGCTTTCCAGGAGTTTTGCAATCATACCGTGCTGGAGGCGTTCAATGACAGATCCTGTCGTTATTGCAGCCCTGATAGCTCTCGCCGCGACTCTCGGCGCATCTTGGTACGACAAGTACGTTGAGAAGAAAACCACAAACAAGGCCATCCTAGCGGAGATTCACAGATTACTTGAAGTGGTCTCGGATCATGTGCGCTGGGAGGGAAAGCGGGATCCGAAATACCCTCTTATCCCATTCTCTACGCCTGTGTACACCGAGCACGTAAAGAACATTGGGCGGTTGGATAAGAATATTGTGGCTCTGGTCGTTAAATTCTATGGTTACCTCGGATACATCAACAGCTTGCAGGATATGAGAGACCAATACATCTCTGCTGGGAACGACTTTAATAAGCAGTACGACGACTCCCTAAAAAGGCTGCTGGATGATTTCCGCGACAAGTTTGATCTGGCCTTCCGGAAATATAACATCACTGACCTAGGCCCGACCAAGAGTGCATAAGGCAGTCAACTCATCGGTAAGTCGTTTATCGGGCTCTACGACAAGTTAGGCATGCAGTTCCCCAGCCCTGTAGGCGCGTCGGCCCCCGAAGGCGTGAATGGTGCGAGTGCCAGCGAGTGGTTCACCACCGTGCCGGAGTCCTTTAGGGATGAAATATTCCTCACCAGCTTTAACTGGAATGCGTTGCCCTTCAATGATGAGGGTATAGCAGCCCTGGACGACTATCATGTATTCATCGTAGTCATGCGCATGCGGCACAGATATTGCAGTTTCGCGACAGGTCCAGAACGCCATCTGGCTCCCATCCGCTCCGTCAAACACGTAACCTTCGACTCCCGGTGTCGCCTGACTGCTGGTCGCGATCCTATTTGCAGGGCGCTTCATGAAGCCTGGAAAATCGTCCATGGTCGCTCCTTCTGTCCTGCGCCAAACAATTCGTTTCACCCGCACCCGGGAGGTAAGCCTTGTTGTAGCCGGGCGCAGTATAACTTGGCGGGGCATTGACAGAAGCGCTTGTCCGGTAAGGGCGTTAATCACGACTTGGGGAGAAAAATTGGTCCCGCCTCAACCGAAAAAGGGCATGATACGTTCGTTAGGAGTAGAAAATGAAAGCCTTCGCCCGTCGAGCGAACAGGCCAGTCAAGACAGTCTCGAAGCGACAGCTAAGTAAGCCCCGCACCGCACCACCACCGCCACCCCCAGGTCCGCCGCTCAATCCTGACATCCATTATGAGGCTGGGTGGACTGACAGTTGGAGCCATCGTCGTTGCCTGCACAAACACCGGACGCTTGCAGAAGCCGCAGAGTGTGCGATGCCAACCGGGGCGGGCTGGTACGTTTTTGCAGTCGAAAACGGCGAGTCTCGCCAACTAGTGGATGCGGAGGAGAAGATCGTGAACCGCCATCGTTTCGGCTGAGTTCTGCAATTGCTTCCATGCCATCTGACATGTGGGTACTGGGAGCCACTTTTCCGATTAGCACTACCCTATCAGCAAATCCGATCTTCAACATGAAAGTACAACTTCTGCCGCAGCCTCATTCGGCTGTAACGGTGCCGCCCTTCTGAGCACTACCTACGCAGGGGCTGGCTGACTCTTGGGAACTCCCTCTCATCCAGAAGTACCCAAGAGGGCAGTCCCGACCATCGTTTCCCCGTCAGAAAGTTTTCAAAGGAGGCAGATATGAGTACCCCAAACATCCCGCAGATTTCGGAATTCTTTCGCTGGCGTCCCGGGCCCATCGGTGATCCTGTTCCGTGGTGGATCATCTCCCAGCTTGGCAAGGAAACCCTTGTCGAGCTGGGCAAGATTCAGCTCGAACACGAAAAAGCCATGAACGCCGCGTACGGGCAGTACCTCAATAATGTGCAGGCTGCCCTACAGAAATCCATGAAAGGTTAGTGTGGCTTTTGAGCGGGGCGGAGTTTTTATCATGTGTGTTTCTCCGCCCCGCGAAACATTGTTTTCTCAACTTGGCGCTTTGAGCCTGCCGCTGTGAGGTGTGTGATGCTACCTGCTTCGCCATTTCGTGTACTCGATTCGTCTGCGACTGCAAATCGGACGCGGGACACATCCCGCCCGGTCATCCTCATCGGGTTTCAAAACCAGGGAAACTTGGGGATTGGTTATCTTGCTTCCGTCCTTCGACAGGCAAGCTATACGGTTCGTGTGTTCGACTTTGAAACTGATCCTCGGGAAATTCTTAATGCTGCGCTTTCTTCGCGACCTCTCCTGATCGGTTTCTCGCTGATCTTTCAATTCTACATCGAACGTTTCAGGGCACTCATGGTGCTACTACGAGAGCACGGAATCGATTGCCACTTTGTCATGGGAGGGCATTTCCCTAGCCTCAGTTATCGCCAGACTTTGGAACTGGTACCCGAGCTGGACAGCGTTGCCCGTTTCGAAGGCGAAATAACTCTTCTTGAGTTAGCTGACTGCCTCAGTCGAAACGAAAACTGGCGGACGGTTGAAGGCCTCGCGCATCGTCGCGGCTCAGAAATCGTGTCCAACCCCTTACGTAAACTGATTGAGGATCTTGATCGTCTTCCCTATCCCGCCCGGGATTTTGAGCCGATGTCCACACTTGGGCACGCCATTGTGCCATTGCTTGCCAGCCGCGGCTGCGCCAGGACCTGTTCCTTCTGCTCCATTCAGACATTTTACCGCGCGGCTCCAGGCAAGATTGTTCGTACCCGCAAGCCTGCAAGTGTTGTCGAAGAAATGGTTTCTCTCCATCGCGAGCGCGGCACCACGATTTTTCTGTTTCAGGACGACGATTTTCCGTTGTTTGGAGCCGTGTGGCGCCGCTGGGCATCCGATTTTGTTACCGAACTACACCGCAGCGGCTTGGTGAATCACGTCATCTGGAAGATGAACTGCCGCGCTGATGCGGTCGACCGCGATCTTTTCCTTTCCCTGCGCGGTGCCGGACTTTATTTCGTCTATATGGGACTCGAATCGGGCAACGAGGAGGGGCTCAAAACCCTCCACAAGCAGATCACTGTCGAGCAAAACCTCCGCGCGGTAGAAGTCCTCAAAAGCATTGGCTTGGTATTCGAATACGGTTTCATGCTGTTTGATCCGTCGAGCACCTTCAGCTCCGTGCGGACTAACCTGGATTTCCTTCGTCAGATTGTTGGGGATGGCAGTACTGCTGTTACGTTCTGCCGAATGCTACCCTACGATGGCACCCCGATCAAGGACGAGTTGGAACGAACGGGTCGGCTCCTCGGAGACATCAGCAATCCGAACTATCAATTTTTCGATGCCAAACTAAACGAGTTCTATGAAGCGCTGACGCAATACGTCAATATCACGGGCTGGATTCATGGTCTTGAAGCGCTCTCCATTCAGTTGAAATGGGCATGGCACGAGGTGGCCGTTCTGGAGCATCTCTTCCCGGCAATTCCCGAAATGCCCACATACCGCAGCAGACTCAAGCAGCTCACAGCAGCAAGTAACGATTTTCTTTTGAGTGTGGTGGAGGCTCTGTCTTGGAGCGTTTCAGACGGGCATTCGAATCCTTGGAGTCCCGCTGACGTTGAAGAGTGTCGTGTTTTTTTCGTCGACCGGTTGCTGGCTGAGCGCAATGCTTTCGTCGAACGCAATCACGATTTGCTGCTTCAAGGGCTGCCGCCTCACCAGCGAGCCAAAGCCCTTTGCGCTTGATTTCGCAATTGGCGAGTTCGCGCGGCGGGGAGGCGAAGAGGACGTGACCTGAGACTATGGTGCGAGTTCTTCCGTCGGGCGTTCCCTTCTCGAGACCGAGGGATGTGATCCAGGAGATCACGGCGGAAACTCCTGTTCCTCGCCAAAATTAAGAATGTGTTTGAAATGAATAGTATGCAGAGAGGCCTGTAACATTGTTACGCAGGCGAATGACGGCCTCGCGGAGTATTGGCGAACGAGAGGAATCGGCCGGCTTGAGAAGTTTCACGCCGAATAAATCCGCTGAACTCTTGCACGCTGCTACCGGTCTTGGCCGCCCTTTCTCCCGCTGAATGAACATGTTTCGCGCGCATCTGTTCCGCGCTCGTCCGCAACCGTGGCCTTTTCTTTCTCCGCGATGCACGTCAAATGAAGGACCGTGGCGGCGGCAGAGAATCGAACAATGTCCTTTTTGTCCGACATCTCCTGCGCGGCACTCTCCAGAAGAGCCGGATCGCCGCGCTTGGCAATGGCCTCGAGCGCAGCAGCCCGGACAACCCAGTCCTTGTCGGAAACAGCTTTGGCTAGAGCGCGGCCGGTGCGCGGGTCGGGGTCATTCGCCAGCTCCCTAGCAGCAGCCGCGCGCGTTGGTGAAGGGTTTCTTCTCTTCCAGGCACGAACCGCCTCCATTCCATATCCAGCATAAGGGACAAAGCCGATGCCTTGGTCAAAAGCAAATTTAATGGCCCTCTCCGGGGTTTTCAGGTCGTTCATTTGGTCGAAGATCAGATTCTTTCCTCCCTTACGCTCGCCCATGAGCACATCGTAATAAAGGTCGTATCCAGAGTTTTCCTTGAGCAGGATCAAGGAATGAGCGACGGCCAGGCAAACAGAAATGTCTTTGTCGGACAAGGCTTCTCGGAGTAATGGGATCGATTTAGTGGAACTCATCGCGCCGAGGGCTTTCGCAGCGGCGGCCCGCACAGTTGGTTCCTTGTCATGAAGCGCTTCTTCGGCGAGTTGCACCGCCTCAGAATCTCCGAACGTGAGCCCCAAAGCCTGAATGGCGTTGGCGCGTTTGTCAAAATTCCGCGCGCGAGCGCCTGCGCGAAGAATGTCCCAAGCTTTGTCCCGAGAAGCCTCTTGGGATGCTATCTCGCGATGCTCTTGCGGCAGGGCATACGGACAGAGAATGAGCCCGGCCAAGACCAGGACGTCCGTCAGCAATGCGAGGCGTGCCATGGGAGGTAATCGTTCCCCGAACTCAGGCAGCCATTCAGAACATCGAAACAAGGAACGAAAGTGTATCGTTGCGATCAGGCCAGGGCACTGACGAGGCGGCGCGCGGCAAGAGAGATCATCAGACATGCCACGCCGCTAAACAGCATGCTGACTCCAACGAGTATGCCGACGGCCCAGGCGGTGCTGGATGGCCAAGCCTTCCAGATCATGACGCCGAGGATGATGGTGATGATTCCATCGATGAACAACCAGCTGGAACCCGCCAACGGGCGCAGGCGCAACGCCAAAATGAATTCCAATATCCCTTTGGCGAAAAGATAAATCGCGAGACCGAGCGTGAGCGATACCAAGCCCGCGACCGGGTTGAGCAGCAAATAAACGCCCACGACAATGTAGACAATGCCGAGGAGCACCTCCAAGAGCAAGCCGCCGGTGCTTCGCGTATGCCAGCCGAATACCAGATGCGCGACACCGCTAAAAATGAGAAGCCAACCGACAAAGATGGTGACGGCGATTCCCGCAATCGGAGGCACAAAGATGGCCAGGATGGCGGCCACGATCATAAGGACGCTGATAAAAATCGACCATCCCAGAGTTTTCTTTATCACGGTGGTAACAGGGGTAGCCGTTGCACTCATGACAGTTCTCCAAAGTGTCATCAAGAATCATTCGAAACTAACGCAAAACAGAATGCACTAATCTTGAATCGCAAAATGACGTGACTCACAGCTCTATTTCTACTCGCCGCGTTCATCCGGGATCACCACGAATGCGGCTGATCCTTGATGAAGGACGCGCAGCAGGGTCTGGCCCTTGGTCTCTGTCGCCAACTTGTTGAACTCGGCCACGGAATTCACCGGCTGCTGATTGATGCTCAGGATCACGTCGCCGGGTTCAAGATATTGAGCTGCGGGACTGCCGGGATCTACATTGGAAACGACGACGCCATGAACGTCAGGGGGCAGTTCCAACTGTTTGCGAATCACTGGCGTGATATTTTGAACGGCCAGGCCACGGAGCGGGCCTTCGGCAGGAGTCTTGCGCGCCGCGCCCGTATAGGCGAGCTCAGCGGGGCGCTGTTCGAGAGTGGCATGCACGGCCAGGGGCTGACCATTGCGGAGAATGTCAAGCGTGACCGTGGAGCCGGGATTGGTGTTAGCCACCATGGCCAACAATTCATCTGAGCCATTGACGGTTCTGCCGTCGAATTTCCGAATGACATCTCCGGCCTTCAGGCCGGCCTTGTCTGCGGGACCGCCCTTGGTGACGTCCTCGACGAGGGCGCCCGATGTGTCTGGCACTTTGAACTGCTGAGCCAATTCTGGAGTGACCGGACCGATGGAGACGCCGAGATAGCCGCGAGTCACTTTGCCCGTCTTGATGAGAGATTCGACCGTCCGCTTTGCCATATTGATGGGAATGGCAAAACCGATGCCGATGAATCCGCCTTCGCCCCCTGGGCCGGAGTTACCGCTGAGGATCGCGGTGTTGATGCCGACCATCTGGCCTCTGATGTCCACGAGTGCTCCACCTGAATTTCCCGGGTTGATTGCGGCGTCGGTTTGAATGAAATCCTGAACTGCTTCGATACGACCTTGCGAACGGCCGAGCGCGCTGACAGTTCCCCGAGTGACAGTAAAATTCAAGCCGAACGGATTCCCAAAAGCCATGACGGTATCGCCGACATGCAGGGTCGATGAATCACCGAGGGACACCGTGGGCAAGTTCTTGGCGTCAATTTTCACCACCGCAATGTCAGTATCCGGGTCGGTTCCGACTACTTTTGCCTTGAACATTTTCTTGTCGTTGAGCATGATTTCCACCGCGGTCGCATGATCAATGACGTGATTGTTCGTTATAATGTAGCCATTCGAATCGAAAATAACTCCCGTTCCAAGCGCATGTTGCTTTTGCTCTCGAGGAATTTGTGAAAACCCATCCCCAAAGAATTGACGGAACAATGGGTCCACGAACAATGGTGATTGGTCAGCTCTTATAACTTGCTCCGTGCGGATGTAGACGATGCCGGGTGTGATTGACTGGATGATTCGCTCGAAGGCCTTGTTCTGCTTCTCAAGAAGTTCAATGTCAGGCCCGTCGAGACCGGGCCCAGCGGCGAAGGCAACCGGTTTAGAACTGCGCTGAGGGACGTAAGAGATTCCCAGCACCGCCAGTCCCGCGAGCACCGCGAGTTTAAGAATCAGCGCCGAATGACTCCTTTTCACTGGAACCTCTCCTTCACTGTGTCGCATAAGCATCTCCTCGTTCACTCCATGCTGCGCCCGCCCCACGTCCCGCCTCGGACGACTGACAACTTCTCTTTTCCACCAGGGCCGACACTAGTCGCCCGAGGTGGAACCGGGATCATAGGTTTGCTGAACAAAGACTTTGGCGGCAACAGGCTTGCCCGTCGCATCGTGAATTTTCAAAGCCTGACCGGTCTTGGGGTCTACCAGCTCAACTTGGATTTTCCGCGGTGGTCCGAAGCTCGCAGCGTTGGACGACACATACGTAATTACATACCGCACACGAAGGTTTTCCATAATGTCGTCGTAAATCGCAGGGAGTTCCGGATCGGATTGAAGAGCGTAGGCACGGCCTCCCGAGACCTTTGCCAAGTTCTCCAACTGCTTCTCCGCTGCAGGCCAGTCAATGCGCGCAAACGGCGCGGTCGTCCCATATACTGCGGACTCCCGCTGGATAAGATGAACGAGCCCAATGGTATAGATCGGGGTTCCTGAGCTCCGGGCTACTTCCAAGACCTGCTGGTAACTGGCTTTGCTGAATGTATCGATGCCGGTTGAAACGAGGATGATTGCTTTTCGCCCGGTGACGTCGCGCATGCCGCTCAAAGTTTCCAGAAGAGCGTCAAAAAAATTCACCTCCGAAAAAATTTGCATCGAGAGATGGTTGAAAACATCGTCAAGGACCTCATGGCCTTGCTTGAAATCGGCAAGAGTCTCCAACTTGGCGTCGTACTTGAGTATGGAAACCTTGTCGTCCCGGCCAACCACATCCAACAACTCGCGGCCGATCAGAGGCACTTCCAGCCCGAGAGCCTTATTCAGTTCGTGGTACCTGCCCCCAAACTCCATCAGCAGTGCCACAGATAGGGGTGCATGCTCTATTTCGACCGTGACATTCTTTTGCCGCACTCCGTCTTCGTACACAACAAAATTCTCGCGCCGCAGATTTGGGAGGAAATAACCGTTGGGGTCTTCAACGTGGAGCTTCATGGTTACTGTGCGAGTCGACGGGACAAAAATGATTTCCGATCCTTGCGTGCCTTGTTCCCCCTGGTAGAGGGGGGCCTCGGGCCTGTTTGGAACGGCGACTTGGGATCCCTGCCCTGATTGCGGAGTAGCCGCTGCTGATTTTTGCCGTGCCAGGCCGCTGGTCCAGCCGCCTGACGTGAGGAGGAGCACGAGCGCGACGACTAAGGCGGTGGGTTTACCCAAGGCGGTCGTGGTTTTCATGGCTCCTCCCTGCGCAACGTGAATAATCCAAGTCCCATGCATGCTGCCATCGGGTCCGATCTCTATGATCCGGCTGGAACGTAAACTCGGTCCGGCGCGACCACTTCCACGTTGGGCACCTCTGACTTGACCCGGAAATGCTGCAGCTCAGCCTTCTTCTCCGGCTTGGCCAGGAAGCCGAGCAAATATTGATGGTTGAGGCGAAGTGTCAAATCATCCAGATACGGAGCAAAAGAGACGGGCGTCTCGTAGCCGAGGAAATACGCTTCACCTCCTGTCTGGTCGGCGATCTGAGAAAGATAGTTCTGGCCCCAATTCAAGCGCCAGAAACTGCGGCGATAGCGGCCTGCACCGCTGGCATAGAGAGTGTAAATGATGATGTTGCCGCGCTGAGCCTTCTCGACAGCGGAATCCACATAAGGATTGATAAGTCCAGTGCCGCCGAATTGGTCGATCCCATCCGAGATCACCAGGATTTCGCGGCGAACTGGGCTTTCAGGCCAGCGTTTGATCAGGTCTTCGATCGACACGTAGATGCTGGAGAAGGCGCCAGCGTTCCCGAGCGGAAGACGGAGCTTGCTGGCCGCCAAGGAGTGATCCGTGGTCAAGTTTTGCACGATGTCGACCGTGGCGTCCCGCATGTAGCCGACACCGATGGCCGTGGTGGGCGGCTGTGCGATCATGAATTCACGAAGATCTTCGAATTGCGTGCCGAGGCTGGTGCTCGAAGCATCGTCGAGCAAAATAAAGAACTCCAAACCGCCGCGTTCTCCCTTGAGAGGGACCCAATCAGTCACCTGGGCGCGCTCGTGTCCTTGATAGACCTGTACATCTTCACTCTTCAGCGGAGGGACCTCCCTGCCGCGGCGCGCTTCCACCGTGACCACGGTACGCGCCGGGACTATAGCTGGCGGGCCGGGCTCACGTGAACTTATGGAACCGGAACTAAGCGCCAACGCAGCGAGCGTGGTGACAATTGATAGCGCGAAATATCCCTTTCTCATACGATTCTCCTTTGACAAATTTGTCATCCCCAGTTCGTCGAGTCTTGGATTCGAGGCCGGCTATCCACGAGCGAGTTTTCAGCCTTCGCTAAGCGCCAGCGCCCTTGGCCTTTGCCGACGTCTTGATTTCGATTTTTTTCGCTAGAGCTGACTCGCTAAGCGGTGCGGTGACTTCCAGAACGCCGTTCCTGTATTCAGCCGTGAGCTTGTCAGCTTCCACACCTTCGGGCAGCACAATCGTGCGCGCGAAGCGATCATAGGAGAACTCCTGCTCCAGATAGTCCGCCTCCTTTTTCTCCTCGCTGCTCTTGTGCTCGCCGGTAACGGTGAGGTTGTGGCCGTGAAGATTGAGTTGAACCTCTTTGGGGTCAATTCCGGGCACGGCAATACTCAGGTGGTATTCCTTTTTCTCGTTGTCCACCCAAGCCTCGATGGGCGGCACCGCAAAGATCAGCTTTGCGGAACGGTCCTCCGTCGATGTTGAATGGTTCAGAAACCGGTTCATTAGATGATCAAAACTGCTTCTCAAATCAAACAACTCGTTGAACATGTGTTGTCTTTTTGCGAGATTTGCCATCGATGTGCTCCTTCTTGTGTCGATTCGAAACTGTGTTGCTTCTGATTGCGGTCCCACTTATGCTCATTCTTCGTTCTGATGAAAAGCGTGTTGCCCAAGCCTAGGCTGCGGCTGCAATTGCGCCGATGGTGATCCGGTTGTCAACATTGCGAACGCCCGGCGCCCTCCACGCAGCGCGCTCCGCTTCCTCACGTTCGAACCATGAGCGAACCGTGCCACGGAGGGTAACCTTGTCTCCGTCGGCCTCGACGGTGATCCGATTGGCGTCCACTTCCGCACTGCGTTTCAGTGCGGCTTCGATCGCGGCTTTCACCTCGAAGGTGCTCGCCCGTGGCTTAACGTCCACAAGATTGACCACCCCTTTGACTCCGACCAGATCCCGAACGGCTTTCTCAGCGGCGGCCTTTTGGTATTGCCATTCGACGGTTCCTTCCAAGGTGATCCAACCTTTGGATACCTTGACCTTGATTCTGTCCGCGGGTACGGAGATAGACCAGTCGAGGGCATTTACGGCGGCCCGCGCAATGTCTTCGTCCGTACGTTCACTCGAAGTTGGAAGACGAGTTTCCACCTCATTCACGACTGCCTTTACCCCGGAGACGCGCGTGGCGGCACGCTCCGCGGCAATCTTCTGCCAGTAGCTCTGAACATGCCCGGTCAGCGTGACGATGCCGTTCTTGGCGGCCACGCCGATCTCAGCCGCATTCACGCTGGGTTCCCAGTTGAGCTCTGATTCGACGGACTTCTTGAGTTCCAGATCAGTCATTGAAATTGCTCCTTTCAAATTTACTTTCATCCGGTTTTCTTCCATCGCGGGAACCGGCTTTGCCAAACCCAAAGCACTAAAAATTCACGTCCCTGGCAGTAAGTGAATCCGCCAGTCGCCGACGTGCTCGAAAGACGCGTGACTTGATTACATTCATCTTTACCCCCTCCGCTTGCGCCGCTTCCCGAATCGAGAAATGGCACAGATCGCGAAGTTGAATGGCCGTCCGAAGGCGAGGCGAGAGCTGATTCATTCGTTTCTCGACAGTCTTTTTGTTTTCCGTCTGCGCGTACGTCAGCTCAGGATCAGGGTACCCATCGACTACTGCAGCAACCCAACGGTGCTTGTCGCTAAGGGCGATCTCATCGAACGATACTTGGGTGTGTACACGCAGTTTGCGGCGATTCATCAACGCGGCATTGAGGACAATGCGAGTGAGCCACGTGGAAAAGCGGGCTCTGCCTTGGAATGACTTTAAATTTACGTAAGCGGCCACGAAGCCGTCTTGCAGAGCATCCTCGGCATCTTCCTTGTTTCTGAGCAGCGAATAGGCAGTGCGGTAGAGCTTAATTCGATCACGGGCGAAGAGTGTCGTCAGTGCTTCAGAATCGCCAGCGACGGCGCGCTGAACGATGTGCCACTCTTCGCCCCTTGGCACTGGTTTTGCATTCTTGGCGACACTCGCGAATCCGTGAACGCGCGACGCTAGATTTTTCCGCCAAGTTCCTCTTCGGGGCTCAGTTCCTGCATTCCAGACTCTAGGAAGAGACTGCAGTGTTTGCGACGCGCGTGACACTTCCCTCATCGGTTTTCCCTTGTAGAACGCGGCTTCTTCGTGGAACGGCTGCCATAGCAGCACCTTTCATTCCAATGTAGGATCTGCGCTGAACATCTCCAGCCATTGTTTTTCTTATGAGCGGCTTAGCGTCAGTCTTGGCAATGGTTCCGGCAATTTATGAGGAGAAAACGAGTGGAGCGGCGCCGGTTATCCGACAGTATTCCGACAGCGTTTCGAGGGGGGCGTGTCGGGGGAGAGTTCGCCGGTGCTAGATGCGGCGTTACGTCTACGAAACTCCACAGCTGTCTCGAAGACAATCCGGACAAAATGATTTCGGGTGAGCTTCAAGGCACTCGGAGCCACCTAACTACGAGGTTCAAATAAGGTGTTTACCCTACTTAGATATACAGCAATGATCTGATTGCAAAACCCTGGGATTTCTACTATTCCCATCGCTTGTTCTGTACAGCTCATCACATCCGTGGGACAATCCCCGTGCCTTCCGATTGCCGTGTATCATTCGGCGCGCCTTAGGTACAGGCCCCCTCGAGAACAGAGTAGAAGTCCTGAATTGATTCCTGGGTTGTGGGACTCAGGCCAAAGGACTTATTGGCAAATAACATCTCCTTTTCGTGCCTTCCAGAAGAAGTTTCTGCCGCAATCAAAGTATCTTTGTCTGCCCAGTACGCGCTACGAACAGGTTATGGCGTGGAGAAGTACCATGAAAATTCTCGATAGCCTTTTTTCTTCCGGCGATTTCATGCCGCACGGCTACTGCTATTTATGGAAACCGGGCCTGGTCTGGCTCCATGTGGTTTCGGATGCCCTGATCGCTCTCGCCTACTTCTCCATTCCCATTGCCCTGATCTATTTCATACGCAAGAGGCGAGATCTGCCGTTCAATTGGATGTTCTTGTGCTTTGGAACGTTCATCATGGCCTGTGGCACCACGCACGCCATGGAAGTGTGGACACTCTGGCATGGTACGTACTGGCTCTCTGGTGGGATCAAAGCTGTCACTGCTATGGCTTCGGTCCCCACAGCTATATTGCTCGTCCATTTAGTTCCTCGGGCGCTCGCGCTCCCCAGCCCGGAAGCAATGAAGCTTGAAATCGCCGAGCGTAAGCGCGCACAGCAGGCATTACATGAGGCGAAGGAAGAACTCGAACTCAAGGTTCGAGAGCGGACAGCGGAGCTAAGCAAAGCGAATGAAGAATTGGTCGCTGAGAACGCGCAGCGTAAGCGGGCGGAGAAGGAATCAGTGGCTTGGAAGGACGAACTGGCCGCTGAGCTGATGGCCATGTCCCGCCTCCACGAGTTCAGCACCCGGTTGTTGTCGAAGGCCGGACTCCTGCCGCTTCTGGAAGAAGTTCTCAATGCCATCATCGCACTGCAAAACGCGGACTTCGGCAACGTTCAGCTCTACAACCCGGAGACCAAGGCGTTAGAAATCGTCGCGTATCGCGGCTTTCAACGAAACTTTCTAGATTACTTTAGCAGCGTGAATGAACCCGGAGCTGCTTGTGGCCGGGCCATGCAGCGGCGGGAGCGCGTCATCATCGAGGACGTTCTGGCCGACCCCGACTTTGAGCCGCACCGGGAGATTGCCGCTTCAGCCGGGTTTCGTGCCGTGCAGTCCACACCCTTATTCAACCGCAGTGGCGAACCGCTGGGCATGATATCCACACACTTCCGTCAACCCCACCGCCCTTCGGGGCACGACTTGCGGTTCACCGATCTCTACGCGCGCCTGGCCGCAGAACTAATTGAGCGTCAACGGGCCGAGGAGGCGCTGGGCGCGAGCGAAGAGCGCTTCCGGCGTTACTTTGAGCTGGGGTTGATCGGCATGGCGATGACTTCGCCGACCAAAGGAATTCTCGAGGTCAACGACGAGCTTTGCGTCATGCTGGGATATGAGCGGAGTGAGTTGCTGAAAAAGACTTGGGCGGAGATGACGTACCAGGACGATCTCGCCGCCGATGTCACACAGTTCGACCGCGTCACGGCGGGCGAGATTGATGGCTATACCCTTGACAAACGGTGGATTCGCAAAGATGGCCGGGTGATTGACACAATCATGTCGGCGAAATGCCTGCGCCGAGCGGACGGTTCAGTGGACTATTTCGTGGGATTGGTTCAGGACATCACCGAGCGCAAACGTTCAGAGGAGGCGCTGCGAGCGGCGCAAGCCCAGCTTGCTCATATGGCGCGTGTGACCACCATGGGGGAACTCACTAGCTCGATTGCCCACGAAGTCAATCAGCCCCTTGCAGCAGTGGTAACAAACGGCGATGCCTGTCTGCGATGGCTCGGCAATGACCCTCCAAACCTTGATAAAGCCCGACTGTCCGTAGCCGGGATCATCAAAGAAGGCAATCGTGCAGGTGAAATCATCCAACGCGTTAGAGCCTTGGCGAAAAAAACTTCGCCGCAAAGAACCGTGATGGGAGTCAACGAAGCGATTGAGGAAGTAATCGACCTCGTAGGCGCTGAACTAGCCAGGCACCAGGTGTTGCTGCTCAAGGAGTTGATGTCGGACCTTCCCACGGTGTTTGGCGACCGCGTGCAATTGCAACAAGTCATCTTGAACCTCATTGCAAATGGCATCGAAGCCATGGAACCGGTGACTGACCGGCCAAGGGAATTATCCATCGGTTCAAGGGCAACCGAAGACGGTCGCGTGCTGATCAGTGTCTCCGATTGCGGGACTGGAATAGGGCCGGAGTCCGTCGACCACTTGTTCGAAGCTTTTTTCACGACAAAGCAAGAGGGGATGGGGCTGGGTCTCTCGATCAGCCGCACAATCGTCGAAGGGCACGGCGGGCGCCTGTCGGCCATCGCCAATAAGCCTTACGGCGCTACATTCCAATTCACCTTGCCCGTGGCCATGGCCGTGGGGGTTTCTGCATGACAACGACTGAGCCGACAGTCTTCGTGATTGATGACGACAAGGCTATTCGCTCCGCGATCAAAAACCTTCTCGAGTCTGTAGGCTTGCGCGTTGAGGTATTTTCTTCGCCACGGGAGTTTCTAAAAGAAGGGCACAAGGATAAACCGGGATGCCTTGTTCTGGATGTTCGCCTGCCGGGAGCGAGCGGACTCGATTTTCAGCATGAACTCGCCACGAGCAATGTCGAAATTCCGGTCATCTTCATAACCGGTCATGGCGACATCCCAATGAGCGTGCAAGCGATGAAAGCCGGGGCAGTGGATTTTCTCGCAAAACCATTTCGTGACCAGGATCTCCTGGACGCAATTCAGAGGGCCATCGGACGCGATCAGGCCAGACGCCAACTAGAAACAGAAGGTGTTGACATTCGCAACCGGTTCAGCAGCCTCACGCCTCGCGAACGAGAAGTAATGTCCTTGGTAGTCGCAGGGCTTCTAAACAAACAGGTCGCCGCTCAAATGGGTACGAGTGAAACCACCGCCAAGATTCATCGCGGGCAGGTCATGCGAAAGATGCAAGCGCAATCCTTGCCGGATCTGGTCCGTATGTCTGAGCGGTTGGGGCCCCTTCCCAAAAGTATTAGTTCTTCCTCCCACTAGGTAATAGACTCCCGCGTTCGCCGGGCTCTATAGTCGCGCCAACATGAACGCCGCGGAGAAAATAATGGCAATGACAAAGAAAACTCGCGAACCCTACGTGGTATCCATCGTGGACGATGACAAGTCAGTCCGCGACGCCCTGGGCAATTTACTGGAGTCTGTCGGTCTACGCGTGGAGGCGTTCGCTTCCGCGGAAGAATTCGTAAACTCTAGCAACGGCAGCAACAGGTCCTGCCTGATTCTAGACGTCCAGTTACCCCGCATGAGCGGCCT
>Ga0207086_1009_pt1 | contig 60300 bp, 41 predicted proteins | sample Alteio_BWMinHeat_54_FD_153540 | JGI IMG/M metagenome (GOLD analysis project Ga0207086, IMG submission 153540) | Enriched cells from forest soil in Barre Woods Harvard Forest LTER site, Petersham, Massachusetts, United States -... | ecosystem: Environmental > Terrestrial > Soil > Temperate forest >... | reverse complement strand
TTGGTGGTGGCCGAAGTCGCCGCGACCTTTGTGCTGGCGGTGGGTGCGGGGCTGTTGCTGCGCACGCTGGTGACGCTGACTTCGCGTGATCTTGGGTTCCAGACGGCGCGGATGCTGGTGGTGGATGTCGATGCTCCGGCGCACACCAAAGACGATCAGCAGAAGGTCATACAGCAATACGACGGGCTGCTTGCAAAACTGGCAGCGCTGCCGGGGGTGGAGCATGTGGGCGGGATATTTGGGCTGCCGACGGCCAATCTTGGCTCCAATGGCTATTACAACGTGAAAGGTGGCTTGCCAATCGACCCGAATCATAAACCGTACGCCGATTTCAGCGTGGCCAGCGCCGGATATTTCCAGACAATGGGGATTCCGCTGAAGTTAGGCCGCGACTTCAACGCCCAGGACACCTTTGACGGTCAGTTCGTTGCCGTGATCAGCGAATCGTTGGCGAAGCAGAGCTTCGGTGATGCTAACCCGATCGGCAAGTTGATTCAGTGCGGTCTCGACACGGACAAGTGGATGACGGTTGTGGGCGTGGTTAGCGATGTGCGGCAGGACTCGCCCGCGGCCACTCCGGGCGCGACGCTTTACATGCCGATGGCGCAGCATCCGTTTTACGCCACAGAGATTCACATTGTGATGCGAACGCAGGTCGCGCCGCTGACGCTGATGAATGTGGTGCAGACGAAGATTGCGCAGACGAACCCGCAGATTGCGATGCGCTTTACGACGATGGATACCATGGTTGGCGAATCGATTGCTGCGGAGCGCTTCCGCACTGCGCTCATCTCCTCTTTCGCCGGAGTTGGATTGTTGCTGGCGATGCTGGGCGTGTACGGGATGATGGCGTATTCTGTCGCGCAACGGACCTTTGAGATTGGCGTGCGCATGGCTTTTGGCGCGGAGAAGACGACGATCCTGCGTATGATTCTCTGGCATGCAGCGAAGCTCGCATGCTGGGGCATCGCGCTCGGGTTGGTGCTGAGCCTTGTTCTCACGCGCCTGATTGCGGGCATGCTGGTCGGCGTACATACGGCGGATCCTTTGAGCCTGGCTGTGGCCTGTGCATTGCTGTTGCTAACAGCGGCGGTTGCGGCGCTGGCTCCGGCTTGGAGAGCGGCGCAGGTGGATCCGATGGTGGCGTTGCGGGCCGAATAACCGCCAGCGCAGGCTCATGGATGGCTATCGTGTGCTGCCCCTGTGCCACGACTGTTGGCTTTGATCTCCTTGTAGACTTCCAACTCGCGGTTCGCGTCGTCGATGCGGCCTGCGCGGCGATAGGCAATCTGCAGTTGATAGTGCGCATAATCATAAGAAGGATCGAGCTTTGTCGCCGTCTCAAGATACGGAATCGATTCGACGACTTTGCCATCTTCCAGCAGCGCTTTTCCCAATTGGTATTGGGCCTGAGAGTAGTTTGGCGCTTTTGCGATGAGTGACCGCAGAAGCGCAAGGGCCTCTTCTCTTCCCAGAGTTTCCAGCAGCGCGTAGGCGAGATTGTATTGGGCATCTACGTCGTCCGCATTCATGCTCAGTTCTGATCGAAGCTCGGGTATGGCCTCGGCCGGACGATCCATGTGGATCAACGTGGTTCCTATTTCGTAATGAACATTGAGCATGGTTGGATTTTGTGCGGCGATTTTTTGCAGGCAGGGAAGCGCATGCGCATAGTTCTCCGTGGCCGTGTAGAGCTTGCACACCAACAGGTGAGTGTCTGGCGGAAGATCGCGCGCAGCAAGATTGTCCGCTATCTCATTGGCATGCTGCTGCTGGCTGGTGCGGGCCAGTGAGTAAGCCCAGGCATAGGCAGTTCGCGTGTCCTGCAGAGCAAGTTCGCCGATAGGAGCAAACTGGTTTGCGGCGTCAGCGAACTTTTCAATACTGAAGAGAGAGATGGCAAGCATGAGGCGCGTGCGTTGATCGTCCGGGTTCTGGCCCGGGTTTTGATCGACGGCGATCTTCAGTGCGCGCGCGCTTTCGGCATAGTTTTCAACGCGAAAGGCTGCTGTGCCGAGGTTGCGCATCAGGCCGGGGGTAGCCGCATCCCACTTTTCGCCTTGCTGAAAGTGGACGAGGGCCTGTTGATACTGCTGCTGGCGCGCTTCGGCAGTGCCCCAGTCATTGAAGCTCGTGCTTAGAATCTGACGAAGCTGGCGTTCCCGGATCTTGAGCTGTCCGGATTCGGCTGCTGTCCGGCGCGGCTCTTTCAGGCTCGTGGAGACGGCGGAAAACTGTTGCGAGGCGAGTTCAATGAGCTTTTGCGAGGTACTGGCTACCTGAACGGGATCGCCCGATTCGATGGCTGCATGCTGAGTGTCGAGGAGTTGCTGGAGCTGTTGGGTCGCGGCATCCGGCACGCCCTTCTGTTGCGCTACAGCGGGGAGGCAGAGACAGAGCGCGAGTACGACGAGTAGGCTGCTCGCATTTGAACCTCGTCGATACCGCCTCCCAGGGGGGTGGGGGGTCGCTAAGTCTTTGAAAAAGCTCATCAAATGCTTCTTAGCCCGCTAAATAATTGATTCTTATGCGGTTGCTCGTAAGTTCCCTGGAATCAGGCGAAAGGCCCGTGGTTGCGGGAGATGTGGCCTTCTTTCCGGTCTCTCTTTCTATTTTAACGGATGGAGGGGGTTGAATATGCCAAGTTTGCTTCACTTTTTTCTCTTTGAAATGAGTAGTTTATGGGAAAGATGAGGTGTCGGGGACTTGACAGGTCCGGAGACTACCCAGGCGGTCTGGCTCAAAGCAGGATGAAGGAATTCTTTAAGCAGGATGGCAGTCTTCGCCGAGCTTTTCAGATCGATTCTAAAAAGAAAACGGCAGATTCCGGGATTGCCGGAATCTGCCGTGGTTGGCTGCTTTTGCAAGCAAGTTAGAAGTCGAAATGCAGTCCGTACTGGATCTGACGGGCGTTGCCGATCAGACCGCTCGAGGTGCCGAATCCAGGCTGTAAATCCTGAGCCGACACGATGCTGTTGGTTGTACTGCAAGGCATATACAGCGAGTGACCGCTGCTTGGATCGGTTCCAACCGCCGCACCGCAGTTGATGGCCGAGATGGGCGAAGCCTGTCCAAGGGAGCTGCCGGAGAAGTTGGAGTGGTTGAAGAGGTTGAAGAAGTCCATATGGAACTTGATCGTCAACTTCTCGCGGACAACCCAGTTTTTAGCTGCGGAGAAGTCCGTGTTGTTGAAGTTGGGACCGCCGGTAAAACCGCGAGGAGCCATGTTGGTTGGAACGGTACCGAGCTGGTATCCAATCAATGTAAAAGCACCCGGGTTGATGATGGTGTTGGTGTGTCTTCCGTTGATGGGGCTCTGGCCGGTTTGCAAAGGACGCAGGTTGTTGTTGCCTCCGTTGAGTCCAGTCATCGCCAGTGAGCCATTCTGATTCAACAGGCTGTCGTAGGGCAGGCCAGTAAGCGGATCGTTTGCGAGATTCGCTTCGTGCGCACCCTGAAAGATGGAGAAGTTATTGCCATTTTGCGCAGTGAGGATGCCTGACAATGCCCAGCCACCGAGGACACCGCGTTCCAGCATGTTCGAACCCTGCAACAGGGGCAGAGACCAGGTTGCATTGGCTACGAACATATTGGGACGGTTGACATCCGACGTGCCGTAATCAATGCGTGGGTTTGAGACTACTGTGCGGGCCTGGCTGCCGATGCCACCGCTGGAGTCATCGGTGACGACATTGCCCAGAGCATGCGACCAGGTGTAGGCAGCCCCGATGTTCAGGACATTGCCGATTCGGCTGCGCACAACAGCCTGCAGGGCATTGTAGTTGGAGTCGCCGCCGTGATCCCAGTAAGTGAGAACGCCGTTGTTACCGCCCGCCGGAAAGGGACGGAGCAGGTTGGTAGCGGCACTGGTGGCAAATGTAGCCGCGGCCCAATTTGCCTGCGGGATGGCATTGACGTCGTACACACTTGTCAGATGGATACCCCGGTTGCCGACATAGCCAAGCTGGAAGGTGGTGTTTTGCGCGATAGCCTGCTCAACGGTAAAGTTCCATTGCCAGGAGTTGGGAAGGGTTGCAGATGGATTTTCGCCGCCGGCAGGAGCAGCCGTGCCCGCGAGGCTGCTGGGTGTAGCGCCGCCCAGGGCGCGTGCATAGTTATTGGTGGTTAAAGCAAACGGCGCATTGGCGACCAGTGTATAGCGGGAAACGCGTTCACGCTGGAAGAACTGGCCGACGCCGGCACGGACCACCGTCTTGCTGGTACCGGTGGGGTCCCAGATGACACCGATACGCGGAGCAAAGTGGAGATAGCCGTTCTTTACGAGCGAGCGGTTCGGACCGGGTGTGCCGCTGCTGAAGTCGGTGCCGAACTGCTTGTTTGCGGCGCCGCAAGGATCGGTGCCAGGAGCTACCCACAGGCCGTTGCAGGCGTCGCTGGGTGACTTGGTTGGATCATACAGCTGCGGCTGGAAAGAGGTGATCTGGTCGTTTGGCTGGAATGGCGCAAGCAAAAGCGAGTAACGCAGACCATAGCTCAACGTAAGATGCGGTGTGGCCTTCCAGGTATCAGCAGCGTAGAGCTCATAATCGCGCCAGCGAAGCTGGGCACGGATGTTGGTCGATGTTTCGTTGATGTTGAAGATGTTGCCGGGCAGCTCCAGATTCGCCAGAGTATCGTTTGTTTCGATACCACCGGAGCCGGTGGCGACGCTTCCGTTGCTGGGACGTTCGCCGGTGCTGCTGTTGACGTCTTCATTCTTGCCGTTGAATCCGAAGAATGCCCCGAATTTGAAGGCATGCTGTCCCTTGATCCAGGAGATGTCGTCACGGCCGCTGTAGATATCCAGCTCGTTTTGCCAGGGAGCCTGGAGACTGAGGCTGCCGCCGTAGGATCCAAAGTTGATTCCCGGAACACCCTCGGTTGCATGCTTCAGGGATTCAGGGTAGAGGGTCGGAACGGCTGCCGAGACCTGGGCAAGCAGGCCCGGATTTGTGCCACCCGCGGTAATGTCGATGCGGTTATTGGAGTAGTTGAAGGCCGCGTCATTTACGAGGGAGCTGGTGAGAGTTGTCGTCAAGTGGACGGTGAGCGATTTGGAGGGCTGCGCCCAGTTGCTGTTCAGAGCGGGAAATACCGTATCGCCCCAGTAGCCTGCGTTGAAGGCCGGGTTGCTCCATGTGTCCTGAGTGTAGCGGCCCATGATGTGGTTGGAGTGGTTCAGGTCAAAATCGCCGCGGGCATTTTCCTGACGCCAGAAAAGACCCGTAGGAAGAGATGCAGACCAGTTCTGACCGTTGGAGTTCAGTGCTCCGTTTTGCGTGGTGGGCAACGGGAACATCTGCATCAGCGTTGCGGTGGAAGGATCGACGGCGCTCAGGGTGTGCGGTCCAGACAATGCAGTGGCAGGCACCTGGCTGAAATCCGGCAGATTTGCGGTATTGCAACCAAGGGTTGAGAAATCACCGGCGCGCTCAGCAGCGGTGGGTACGCAGGCGCTGACCTGACGGCCCTTGATTTCGTGGTTCCACTCCTGGCTCCAGAAGAAGAAGAGTCTGTCCTTCTTGACCGGACCGCCGATGGAGTAGCCCCAGTCATTGCGGCGTTCCTTGGCCTTGCCATTGAGAGGCAGGCCCGTGCCGGCCGTTGGCGCGGTGAAAAAGTCGTAGGTATTGAGCGCATCGTTACGGCCGCTATAGAAGGCGCTGCCGTGGAAGGCATTGCTTCCGCTGCGGGTTACGATGCTGATGACGGCGCCCGACGCCTGGCCGTATTCCGGACCATAGCTATTGAGCAGCATCTTGAACTCGGCAATGGCCTCGTTCGACGGGTAGATGAGGATGGTGCGGTTTGAACCGACGTCGTTGTTGTTGACGCCGTCCACCAGGAAGAGGTTGTTCGTGGTGGGGTTGCCGTTGACGGACATATCCACGCCGCCATTGAGGCCCTTGCCTGTATTTTGAAAGTTATTTGCGGCTGAAACGCCGGGCTGCAACTGCGTGAGTTCCACAAAGTTGCGGCCGTTGAGGGGCAGTTCTTTCACCTGGCGTCCATCGACGATTTGAGAGAGGGCGGCGGTATCGGTTTGTACCTGTATGGAGTTGGCCTGGACGGTGACTGACTCCGTGACGCTGCCAAGCTGGAGTTGTGCAGGGACGTTAGTGGTGGTAGCCACGTGAACGACGACGTTCTTGGCAATGAACTCCTTAAAGTTCGCCGCTTTTATCTGAACCGTAAAGGTCGATTCGGGAAGTTCGGGCACGGTGAAGCCGCCCTGAGAGTCTGTGTTGACGGTGTAGACTTTGCCGGTTGCCGTATCGGTGACGGTTACGGGCGCGTCGGGCACGGCTGCGCCTGACGTGTCCGTTACCGTACCAGTGATGGTACCGGTAATCTTCTGTGCATAGGCTGGATTCCACAGCAAAAGCGCTGCCGCGAATCCAATCAGCACAAGCAAAATGCGTGATTGTCTCATTGCTCCTGATTGCCTCCTAAATTTGTTACAAAGAGCGACAATTTTCCCTCGAAAATGGACACTCTAAGTTGTTAACCTGTATATACTTGTCTACTGCTTAGTGTTTCAGTCCTGCAGTGGGGGTTTGGATCGTAAAAGTTCGCTTCCGAAAAATGCGATGCACTCTAAAGCTGTTTAGTAAACGGTTTGAGCACATCACAGCAAAATCGAATGACTCGCGTTGACTATTAGGCTTGTTCGGGTTTTGAGTTGTCAAGAGAGGAATTCGAGAGGGCCCTGAATTGTCAGCAGGCTAATTGGACGAATCAGGCAAAAGTTAGGGTAAAACGCCTAGATAAATCAATTTACCTAGACGTTAAAAACATGCATTTATTCTTTCTATCCCTTCAAAATGCAGTCTATGTAAGCTTTTTCATTCAATGAATAGTGGTTCGTGATGATCACCCTGACCCTCAGCGGGTCATGCGCCGCGCTGTTTCTTCCTATCTCAACACTACTGATTTTTATACGAAAGCGTCAGCGTTTTGCGGGGCGAATCTTCTCTGCGCTGACAATTCCGGAGCCTTCGAGTACAGAGTAGAAATGGTCGGCTGGTATGTTCGTCAGCTTTTCAACGGCCCCCGACGGCCAGCGTATTTCGACGGAGTCAATGCGGGTGGCCTGCGCCAGCCCAAAATGCAGGCGCAAGTCGTTCTGGGAGAGGTAGCTGCCGCCGCTGCGCACCTCGTCGGTCTGCGTCATGCCTCCGGCGACAATTGTGACGCGAGCGCCGAGAGCGAGGCGGTTGCTTTTGGTCCCGGCCAGCTCGAAGCTGACCCAATGTGTGCCGGGGATGCCGTTGTTGTGGAGGATCATGGGTGAACCGTCGATGTCGGCGACGACGATGTCCACATTGCCGTCATTGTCGAGATCAGCGACAGCGAGGCCGCGACTGACACGCGGTTCCTGGATCGGGGAGCCCGCCTGCTGGCTCGCGTCGCAGAAGCTTCCGTCGCGCTCATTCATGAAGATATTTTTAGGCTGGTGGTAACGGGCGCCGGAGGGCAACGTGTCGACCTGCGGGTAAACCTGGCCGTTGACGGCGACCAGGTCTTCCCATCCGTCATTGTCGAGATCGACGAAAGCATCTCCCCATTTGACCCAGGGCAGCGTGGCGAGGCCGACGCCTGCGTCATATGAGACCTCGCGAAAATCGTAATTGCCGTTGTTCTGGTAGAGAACATTGTTCTCGTCGACAAAGTTCGTGACGTAAATGGAAAAGTGGCCGGTGTGGTTGTAGTCGGCGATGGCGACGCCCATAGAGCCTTGTTCTGAGCCATCGGCGCTGACGGCGGTCCCTGACTCAAGGCCGATCTCGGAGAACTTTCCTTTGCCGTCATTCCGGTAGAGGAAGTTCGGCGTCGAGTCGTTGGCGACATAGATATCGGGGCGGCCGGTGTTGTTGAAGTCGGACCAGACGACGCCGAGGCCGTAGTAGCCATCGGGATCATTGACTCCGGCGGCCTTCGATACATCGGTGAATGTGCCGTCGCCATTGTTGTGAAAGAGCGAGTCGCCTGCGCCCTTCAGTCCGCGCGGTCCGCATTGGACGTCGATGCCGCGATATTTGCAGGTGGGGCTTCTGCCGAAGCCGGGCAGGTCGGTAAGTTTGAAGTCGACGTAATTTGTAACCATGAGATCGACAAATCCATCGCCGTCGTAATCGCCAAATGCGGCCCCAGTTGACCAGCGGCCGTCGGCGACGCCTGCCTGTTTCGTGACATCGGTAAATGTGCCGTCGCCATTGTTGCGATAGAGGACGTTGCCTCCGAGGCAGGTGACATAGATGTCAGGCCAGCCGTCGTTGTTGTAGTCGCCGACAGCGCCGCCCATCGCAAAGCAGGGTGCGCCGATTCCGGCTTTCTCAGTGACATCCGTGAAGGTGCCATCATGGTTGTTGTGGTAGAGCGCGCTGTGGGCCTTCTCGCCTTTGAGCGCCATGTCGACAGTGGGCGCGTTGGTGAAATAGATATCGGGCCATCCATCGCGGTCGTAATCGACGATCAGGACGCCGCCGCTCATCGATTCGACGATGTATTTCTTTTCCGGAGCGGACAGGTGAGTGAAGTGAATGCCCGATTTCTTCGTCACATCGACAAGCTGAGGCACCTTGCGGTCTTTGCAGACTCGCGATTTCACGCCCGCCGGCGGAGGAGACGCGGCACTATGCGCCTGCGCAATGGTGTTGCATGCGAGAAGGCACTGCAGAAGACAGGCCGCGAGTTTGCGCGAGTAGCCGTACCTGGGATGAGGTTGTGATCTGCGTTGTGACTTGCGTTTTGCGGTCTGCGATGAGAATGCGACGGGGTTCTGCTTGATGGGCACCTGAAATCCTACGACTGCCGAGTGGGCGAGCTTTATTGTAACGTGACCGACTTGCGGGATTTTCGATGCCGGCTTTATTGATGTGGGCGCGACTGCAAAATCAGCATCGGATTTGCGCTCTTCAGCTGGTCTCAGCAGGGGAGGGGGAAGAGGAATCATCGCTGCTGAGGGAGTCATGCGCGAGCAATACCGCTTGTGGGGCCAGAATTTCGAAAGTCCGTCGCAGGCGATGCGGCGCAGCCTTGATCAAGCTTCCGCCACCTGCTATGAGGGACAAAAAAAGTGTTGAGGCTGCCATAAAGTAGAGCAGTCCGTTGATGCCGAAGCGCGCCATGAGACTTGTGCCGATGAGCGGGCCGATAACCGAAGCAAGTCCGCTCACCAGGATAAGCTGGCCACTCACCGCTACGACCCTGTCGGCTGGCATGCGATCGTGTGCGTTGGCCACACAGACCGGATAAAGCGTCGACATAAAGCCTCCGAGCAGTGCAGCGGGCAGCAGGACCATCGGCAAAGTAGGACGTAAAAAGACCAGGGCCACGGCGGTGCCTGCGAAGCCGAGGCCAAGCAGGGCCAGCACAATGCGCCGGTCGTAGCGATCCGAGAGACGGCCGACTGGAACCTGAAATGCGAGCCCGCCGAGCACAGCGGCCAGCATGGCCAATGCAATGGTTTCACGCTCAATTCCCTGGTCCTGCATCCACGCCGGAACAAGTGCGTAGAATGCGCTATTGATGAGCCCATTTACCACGCAGCCGGAGACCGCGAGCGGCGCCGCGCGCAGCAGCTGGCTGTACGGCAGTTTAGGAGAGGCAACTGTCCTCGGCGGTTCTGCCCTCGTCGTGCTCACCATGACCAGCGCCACAGCGAATAAAGCGACGATCGAGTTGAATGATCCTGCTCCCTTCACTTCGATCTTGCTGATGAGAAGCTGCCCTACCGCAAGAGCCAGGAAGGTGCCGACCATATAGATCGAGAAGACGCGTCCACGGTCCGACGGCTGAGCCTTTGCGTTGAGCCAGCTCTCGGTAGTGACGAAGACCCCGGCGCAGCCGAACCCGATGACCGCGCGCAGCAGCAGCCAGTAAAACGGCCCAACCCGGAGCGGCATCGCTGCCGTTGCCGCGACGACCAGGCCGGCGAAGGCGGCATAGGCACGGATGTGTCCGATCCGTTCAATAATTTGGGCGCAGCGCAGTGCTCCCAGAGTGAAGCCGGCGAAATAACTGCTGAGCACGAGACCGGCAAGAATCGCGCCGAAATCCTCGGCCGCCACGCGCAAAGAGATAAATGTGCCGAAAAACCCGTTCGCGAGCTGGATGACACTTGTCGCGACGATGAGTGTTCCGATCTGAGCGCGCATCGCCCCGCTCGACTGCACGGCACTCATTCTTTTCGCGCCCGATCAGGAGAGTCGCACAGGTCAGACCCGTCCGCTGTTCCAGGGATTGTGTCCCAGCCATCAGGAGTGCATGTGAATCGGGAGAATGCCATCGCGGGGCGATCTGAATCGGTCTTGCATTCTCTTATCCGGGAACGTTGTTGAGAAAATGCCAAATTGGCCCACTCCAATGTTCTGGTTGCATCATAGTCCAATCCCCTGATTTCCATCTCCTGGTTTCTCCTGGTTTGTGGCGCCAGGCGCCACCCGCCCGCGTAGTGTGACCAGGCCTTAAAGAAAAGTTCTTTGGATGTAGCTGTTTCTCGTGTAAAAAGGGAGAAATTTCAAAAATTCTCCGTGCGCAGGCTGATTCCAAAAAGCCAGAGGCCGCACATGGAAACGATCCCACCTCAGTGCCTGTCGCCAGGCCTGACAGGACTGGGAGCGTAGTTTTTTGTTGCACAACACTTAGGAGACCAGATGCGGCTTGAGCGTGGAGTATCCGTACTATCGATTTTTATTTTGTGTTGTTCGCTGTTTGCATTCAGCCAGGCAACCACTTCTCTTCGCGGACATGTAACAGACGCAAGTGGCGCTTTGATACCGGGGGCGCAGGTGAAGTTGACGCTCACCGCTACTGGAGTGACGCGGCAAGGGGTGACGGATTCAAGTGGAGAGTATCAATTTCTGCAGCTCACTCCGGGACAATATGCGCTGACCGTGAGTGGGGCAGGCTTTATGACAGCAGAAAAGACAGGGATGAATCTGCTGGTTGGCGAGCCCGCGACGATGGATGTAGCGTTGGGCGTGGCTTCGGTGACGCAACAGGTGGTTGTAAGCACGAACGTCCAGCCTGATTTAAATACAACCGACGCTACGCTGGGCAATGCGTTCGGAGAGAAGCAGATTCAATCGCTGCCGATTGAAGGCCGCAATGTGCCGGACCTGTTGAGCCTTCAGCCAGGCGTGACTTACCTTGGCCGAACCGATGACAACAATGGAACCAACGCGGCCGGCAACAACGACAAAGATTCGCGCAGCGGATCGGTGAACGGTGGACGCAGCGATCAGACGAATATCACTCTCGATGGAGTGGATGTAAACGACATTAACAACGGCTATGCTTTCACCAGTGTGCTTCGCGTGACGCAGGATTCGGTCGGCGAATTTCGCGTGACGACCAGCAATCCCGATGCGGAGGAAGGGCGTTCGTCGGGTGCACAGATTGGCCTCATTACCAAAGGCGGGACCAATCAGATTCACGGCGCGGTGTATCTTTACAACCGAAGCAATCTGCTTGAAGCGAATGATTTTTTCAACAAGCAGCAGCAGCTTGCCGCAGGTGAGCCGAATACTCCGCCGAAGTTGATTCGCAATGTCTTTGGCGCAGATGTCGGTGGTCCCATCAAACGCGACAGAGCCTTTTATTTCGTGAACTATGAGGGCCGGCGCGATACCGAAGGGCAGAGCGTGAATGCGGGCGTGGTGCCGCTGCCCAGTTTCACCGCAGGCAATATTCAGTATCAAACGGCAGGCGGTTCGGTCTTCAATCTCACGCCGGGGCAAATCCAGGGCATGGACCCGCAAGGTATCGGCGTAAACAAGAATATTCAGCAGATCTTTTCGCAGTATCCGCAAGCCAACGATCCGACACAGGGCGATACGCTGAATACGGCTGGCTATCGTTTCCCGTATACGCTGCACCGCAGCTACAACACGTATATTGCCCGTTTCGACTGGAACATCACGCACAGTGGCAATCACAGCATTTTCTGGCGCGGCAATCTGCAGAACGACGATGAGCCTACGCCTCCCGCCTTCCCTGGACAGCCGCCGGCCATGTCCACATTGACGAACAGTAAGGGGTTTGCGGCTGGGTATACGGCGGTCATCACACCGAGCATCGTCAACTCCCTTCGTTACGGATTCACGAGGCAGGGCGTAGACAACGCGGGTATCTCCAATCAGCCGCAGATATACCTGGCCGCAGTGACTCAGCCAGAGTCCTTTTCACGTAGCACAGCAGATATTATTCCGGTACAAAACCTGGTCGATGACCTTTCCTGGACAAAGCATGACCACAGTCTGCAGTTTGGCGTAAACATTCGCTTTATTGACGACCAGCGATCAAGCACAGCGAACTCGTTTCCCGATGGCCAGATGAACCAGGGATGGCTCTCGAATGGTTCAACGGTTGCAGGGAATGGCGGCCCGTTCGATCCGGCAGCGTATGGATATCCGGCTGTCAGCCAGATCTTCACGAATCAATATAACGATGCGTTGCTGGGCCTGGTTGGGATCATCACAGAAGGCGATGCGATCTACAACTACACCAAGCAAGGCACTGCCCTGCCGCTGGGAACGACGCTGAAGCGCGATTACCGTTGGAATGAATATGAGCTTTACGCGCAAGACTCATGGAAGGCGCGGCGAAATCTTACGATTACCTATGGGCTGCGCTGGTCGCTGCTGCAGCCTCCGGCAGAAACAAGCGGCACGCAGGTAGGAACCTGCAAGATGACCGCGGGCGTGTGCAAGCCGTTTTCACTAACCGATTATTACGAGCAAAGCGCGCAACTGGCGGCTCAAGGCAGTCCTGCGAATCAAGTCGGAGAGGTGGCATTCGATCTGAATGGCCGCTATAACGGACGTTCGGATTTCTGGAACATGGAGAAGAACAACCTCGGGCCGCGCCTCGCGCTGGCCTATTCGCCTAATTCTCAAAATGGCTTCTGGAACAAAGTTTTTGGCGACAACAAGAGCAGCATCCGCGCCGGGTATTCCATGGTCTATGACCACTTCGGCGCGGCCACGGTGAATACCTTCGACACGGCCGGCTCTTTTGGACTGTCGAGTAACTTATCCAATGCTCCCGGCACAGTGAATATTGCGACCGCTCCGCGCTTTACCAATATCAATACAATTCCGGCGAGTGTATTGCCGGCTGCGCCTCCGGGCGGATTTCCGGCGATTCCAAGCCCGACGCAGTTTGCCATCAGCTGGGGGCTGGACGAAAAGATAAAAACACCCTATTCGCACTTGATTGATTTTTCTATTCAGCGAGAGCTGCATAACGGTTCGTCGCTCGAGGTGTCCTATGTGGGCCGGCTCGCTCACAGGTTGCTGGCGCAGGAAGATGTTGCCATGCCGACCAACCTGAGGGCAGCAGGCACAAACTACTTTGGCCCGGCCAGCCAGCTTGCAAAAATGGGCCGCGCACAGGTTCCGGTCAGTTCGGTGCAACCGATTCCGTATTGGGAGCAGGTGTTTCCTGCTTTGGATGGCGTTGATCTTGGGTACGGATTCGGTCCGGCTACTGCGACGCAAAACGTCTACCAGCTTTTCGAGCAGAATCGCTACAACGAAACTTACGCCTTGTTTGAACTCGATGCCCCCGACGCCTTAAGCGGCGCAGGTGTGAATCCAAACGGAACCTATCCATCGTTCCGCTTCTATCACGATCAATACTCGGCGCTCTATGCGTGGCGGTCGATCGGCGCTTCAAACTATCACGCGCTGGAGGTTGTTTACCGTCAACAGTTCGGAGCAGGACTGAGAGCGGATTTCAACTACACACTTTCAAAGTCCATGGACATTACCTCGCAGGCAGAGCGGCTCAATACTTCGGGCAGCACGAACTATGCGCAGATTATGAACACATGGGAGCCGAACCAGCTTTACGGAGTCTCTGATTACGATACACGGCACCAGATCAATGCGAACTACATCTGGGATCTCCCGGTAGGGCGAGGACGACAGTTCCTGTCGTCGGCCGGACGCGTGACCGATCTGCTGATTGGCGGATGGCAGACGACGGGGATTGTTCGCTGGACCAGCGGGTTTCCGTTCCTCGTGAATAACGGAGCCTACTATCCGACGAACTGGGATATTCAGGGATTCGCTACGCAGATAGCCCCGATTCCTTCGCGCGCGGCGAAACGCGGGCATCTGACGCAGCGCTTTGCCGATCCGCAGGCGGTGTTCAACTCGTTTGACTTCACGCTGCCGGGCGGCTCAGGCACGCGAAATCCGCTGCGCGGCGATGGATACTTTAGCTGGGACACGGGCCTTAACAAGACGTTTCCCATAAGAGACCGTACAAGGCTGCAATTGCGCTGGGAGATGTTTAACGTGACGAACAGCGTTCGCTTCGATTCGCATTCGATCAGTTCGACGCTCGACAACGGGCCGAATTTCGGTCAGGCAAACACTTTGTTGACCAACAAACGCCTTGCACAGTTCGCGGCGCGGGTTGAGTTCTAATCCGAAAGTGCTGCTCAAGATGAGTTATTTCTGGCGTGAGGTGATGGGCCTCGCGCCGTCTTTTTTCTTTCTGTCGTCAAGGTTGATGTGAATCATGTATTGTTTTCGATGGGATTAATTAACCCCAATTGAAAACGGTTTCATTTCGGGAGGCGCATGGACAGACGCGACTTTATGAAGACAGGTAGTGCGCTGCTTGCCGGAGCGGCGGTGGGCGGCAAAGTGTTCGCACAGAATCAAAGTTCCGGCAGCGCGGGACGGATGGTGCTGGCGATGAATCGTGGCTGGCGCTACAGCCCGAAGGTGGTGGAAGGCGGACACGAGCCTGGTTTCGACGATTCTGCATTCGATCGCGTTGTGGTGCCGCATACCAATATCATGCTGCCGTTCCACGGATTCGATAACAAGGACTATGAGTTTGTCTCACTCTACCGGCGCAAGTTCCGGCTTCCGGCAGAAGCACGCGGGAAGCACGTCTTCGTCGATTTTGAAGGGGCCATGACCGCGTCGACGGTATGGATCAATGGGAAGCGACTGGGCGAATACAAGGGCGGCTACACGCCCTTTTTCTTTGATCTGACGCCTCATGTGAATTTCGATGGCGATAATGTGCTGGCGGTCGAGCTGGATTCGACGGAGCGTGCGGACATTCCTCCGTTTGGCTATCAGATCGACTATCTGACATTCGGCGGGATCTATCGCGAAGTGGCGCTGCGTATCGTTCCTTCTTCGTTCATTGAAAATATCTTTGCGCAGCCGAAAGATGTGCTGGGCGGAAGCCCGACGCTGGACGTGCAGTGTTTTGTGCAGCACCTTGAGGCATCGCATGACCCGCTGACACTGGAAGCTACGCTGCTCGACGGCGAGAAAGTGATTGGGAAGGCCACGCAGAAGGTTCCGGCATCCGGCGTTACTGCGGAGCCGGTTGGCCATGTGGTTTCGTTCGGCAAACTGCAGGGGATTCAACTATGGGATCTGGCAACTCCGAAGCTCTACACGGTGAAAGTCCGTTTGCTGCGCGGCGATCATGTGGTCGATGAAGACGAGCGCCGCACCGGCTTCCGCCATGCGGAGTTTACCGATCATGGATTTGAGCTGAATGGCAGGATCGTCAAGCTGCGCGGCCTTGACCGGCACCAGACGTTTCCGTTCGTGGGGCAGGCGATGCCGGCGCGTGTACAAAGGCGCGATGCGTACATTCTGCGTAAGGTGATGCATTGCAATCTCATGCGTACCTCCCACTATCCGCAGTCGCGGCATTTTCTGGACGCCTGCGATGAGTATGGACTGCTGGTGCTCGAAGAGATCCCTGGCTGGCAGCACATCGGCGATCTGGCGTGGCAGGACATATCGGTCGATAACGTAAGCCGCATGGTCCGGCGGGACTGGAACCATCCATCGATTGTGTTGTGGGGTGTGCGCATCAATGAATCGCGGGACAATCACGATTTCTACACACGCACGAATGCAATGGCGCGCAAGCTCGATCCGACACGGCAGACGGGCGGGATTCGCTACTTCCAGGAATCGGAATTTCTGGAAGATGTGTTTACGATGAATGATTTTGGCTGGCCGCTGAAGCCGCCAAATCATCCGCGCTATCTCAACACCGAGTTTGTCGGACACACCTATCCGGTGAAGACGATCGACGATGACGAGCGTCATCGCGAGCACACCATCCGGCACGCGCGCGTGCACAATCAGCTGGCGTCGGATGCGCAGTATGCAGGCGGCATCGGCTGGTGCGCCTTCGATTACAACACGCATCATGATTTTGGCGCGGGCGACCGCATCTGCTACCACGGCGTGACGGACATCTTCCGCGAGCCGAAGCCTGCTGCGGGATTCTACAAGTCGCAATGCGATCCGGAAGAGGAAATCGTGCTGGAGCCGGCGTTCCATTGGGCATCGAGCGATGAAGCAATCCGCTTTACAGTCGCGATGATCTGCTCGAACTGCGACCACCTGAAGCTGTACGTGAAGAACGACAACGAATGGAAGCTCTTCGATGAGGCCGATCCCGACCGGAAGCAGTTCGATCATCTGCGCTATGCGCCGTTCAGTGTGGATCTGACGAAGCATGACTTGAAGTTTGGCGATTTGCGGATCGATGGCTACATCAACGGGAAACAGGTGATCTCGAGGAGCTACTCCGGGCTGGGTGTCGATCAGAAATTTTCCATTCGCGCGGATGATCACGAGTTGGATGCCGATGGAGCGGATGCAACGCGCGTCGTATTGCGGGTGACAGATGAGTTCGACGCGATTCGGCCCTATGCGAACGACCCTATCGTGCTCACGCTTGAGGGCCCGGCGGACTTGATCGGCGACAATCCGTTTGGCCTGGTGGGTGGCACGGGAGCCGTGTGGATTCGCGCAAAAGAAGAGGCCGGGACGGTGCGCTTGACAGCGAAGCATCCGCGGCTCGGCAGCCAGACGGTAGAGGTGGTGACCCGGCAAGTTTCCGCGGAGGTGGTATGAGGCGAAGCGTTCCATAATGCGAGACGTGCAGGCCATCTTCTGAAAAGAGTTGGCCAGGGGTGCTATGCTTTGTGCTTCGCGTACACTCTCATTGTCGTAAGGACGAACCGTCTTGGCAGGCCGCAAGCAGGCACATAACCGCGTAACGATCCTCGATGTAGCTCGCAAGAGCGGCTTCTCGGCATCCACTGTTTCGATCGTTCTGAACGAGGCGCCGCTCTCGCGCTACGTGGCAGCCACCACGAAGGAGCACATCCGAAAGACGGCGCTGGCGTTGGATTATCGACCCGACGCCTTTGCGCGCTCGCTGCGAAGCCGGCGAAGCCACACCATCGGAGTGATGATCTTCGACATCTCCGACCCCTTCTGCACGCTGATTCTGCGGGGCATCGAGAAGACGCTCCAACCCACCAGGTATCTGCCGATCATCATGGATGCTCACAACGAGCGAAAACAGTTCGAGGGGTACCTTGAAATGATGGTCGACCGGCGCGTCGAGGGACTGATCGTTGTCGCCAACTGGCTGTTTGCCGAAACAGATTTACTGACCGACATGGAGAAGCACAATATTCCAACGGTTGTGGTCGGCCGCGATCTGACACAAAGCCGCATCAGCTCTGTTCTGGTAGATAACTCTGCTGGAGCTTATGCGGCGCTGGACCACCTGTATCAACTTGGCCACCGGAAGATTGCTTTCATTCGCGGGCCGGAGAGTCTCCACGACAGCGTGAATCGATGGAAGGGAATCGAGCGATTTGCGACTGAGCACGGACTGCAGTTGCATCCGAAGTTGATCCGGCAGTTGCCGGAAATGCTCGATGCGAATTCCGGATTCGATGGCGGTATCGAGTTGACGGCTGAACTCATCCGCTCGCGCCGCAAGTTCACGGCGCTGATGGCCTTCGACGACCTCACCGCACTCGGAGCGCTGCGCTCCCTGAGACAGGCGGGCATGCGCATTCCGGAAGACTGCTCGGTGATCGGCTTTGACGGCGTGCCCCCGGCAGCCTTCAGTACGCCTGCGATCACGACCATCTGCCAACCGATGGAGGAAATGGGGATCATCGGCACGCAGTGGATACTGAAATCGATTGGCGAGGATGAGGAAAAGCGCTCCACTACACCCGTTCTGCAGCTATTGCCACCGACGATCGTCGTACGCGATTCAACCCAGTCCGCATAAACATTCCTTACAGCTTTTATTTTTTTTCTTGACAATGCTGCAGGGATAACGATATTTCCAATATTCAAACGTTTGAATATTCCTGTCGTCAAAGAAGGAAAAAGAAATCAAGCGGAGTTACGCCGGATAGCACAGTAGAAGATAACGATCCGGCCATTTTTGGAGGCCCGTTCCATGTTCTCCCGTAGTTCGTTTTCCTATTGTTCGTCTTCTCAGATTTTCGCTCCGGGTTGCAGGGCGCGCCCCAGCAACCGGACGATTGTCGCATCGCTTATCTTCGTGTTTCTTCTGAGCTTCAATTCGCTGTCGGCACAAGAAGTTACCGGGACGATTCTTGGAAGGATTGCGGACAGTTCCGGCGCAGTTGTGCCCGGAGCGAAAATCACAATCACGAACACGGACCGGGGCGCGGTACAGCGTATCGTAACCACGAACAAGAGCGGCGATTACTCCGCGCCGCAGTTGCCGATCGGTAAATACATGGTGACTGTGGAAGCTTCGGGCTTCAAGAAAATTTCGGAAACCGGGATCACGCTGAACGTAAACGACAAGCTGACGTTCAATGAAACGTTGGAGGTCGGTACCACTTCCGAAACGGTTTCCGTACAGGCAAACCCGCTACAGGTAGATACACAGTCAGCCGCCGCGACAGGGCTGATTACAGGTACGCAGGTTCGCGAACTGGCGCTGCAGAGCCGGAACTATGAGGAACTGGTTGCGCTGATGCCGGGTGTGACGTCCGATCTTGGCGGCGATTTCCTCTACGCAGGCGTAAGCTCTCCAGGCGGCGCGACCAACGAGACAGCTTTCTCGCTGAACGGGAGCTTCGGCACGGGGAACAACTGGACAGTGGATGGCGCGGACAATGTGGACCGTGGCGGCAACTTTACGCTGCTGAATTATCCCAGCGTGGATGCGATTGAGGAGTTCAAGGTGCTGCGGGGCAACTATAACGCGGAGTACGGACGCAGCTCCGGTGGCCAGATTAATGTCATAACACGCTCCGGCAAGTCGAGCTTTCATGGCGGCTTGTATCAGTTTTTCCGCAATGACGTGCTCGATGCGAATACCTGGGAGAACAAGCACTTTTCCTCTCCCGCTCTCGATCGGACTCCGCTGCGCTACAACGATTTTGGCGGAACGATCGGCGGGCCGATCTTTATCCCGCATCACTACAACGTAGACCGGAACAAGACCTTCTTCTTCTTCTCAGAAGAGGCGCGACGTGTTGTCGAGTCCAGCCCGTCCACGGGCATTGCGCCGAATGCAGACGAACGCGGGCAGAATGGCTCGTACAACTTCGGGTTCCCTGTGTGCGTAGCGCCGCTTGCGACGGATGCATCCGGAAATACATATTGCCCTGCGGGGTCATCCACGACCAGCATTCCGGCCAATATGGTGAACCCTGCCGCGCTTGCTTACCTCAAGGACGTGTACTCGCACGTAGACCTGCCGCAAGACCCCATCGCCGATACGGTTACATCAAACGCACGCAATATCTTCAACTTTCGCCAGGAGATCGGTCGCGTCGATCACACATTTGGCAGCAAATGGTCGGGCTGGGTACGCGTCATGAACGACACCATTCCGACGATTGAAGGTGGCGGCCTGTTCAATGGCAATCCCATCCCAAATGTCGCAGCGACAAGCACGCAATCGCCGGGCAGGAACATTGCGGCAAGTCTGAATACAACGTTTTCAGCCACGATGCTGAACCAGTTGCAGTATGCATGGTCGTATGGCGCAGTGCTCAGCACCAATATCGGGCAGTTCGCGGCAGCCAATTCGCCGGATGTGGTTGGCGCGGTTTCGTTGCCATATCCCTCGACCCTGGACCGCATTCCCAGTCTCTCGTTCGGAACTTCGCTGGCGAGCATTGCAGGATTTGGAACCTACAAGGACTACAACAAGAACCACAACATCTTCGACAACCTGACGTGGATCAGCGGGCGGCACACGCTCAAGTTCGGAGCCGCTTATTATCACTATCAAAAATCGGAAAACGCCGGTGGAAACAACGCCGGCACATTCTCTTACCAGGTGAGTCCGGCTGTTTACTTCGGCGACCCTGGAATGCAAAACAACGATCCGGCAGCGGAGTGGCGCCAGGAATACGCCAACTTTCTACTGGGGCAGACCACGTCCTTCCAGCAATCACAGCAGGACATTCGCGCGATCATCAATCAGAATCAATTTGAAGCCTATGGGCAGGATGAGTTCCGGGTGCGGCCGAATCTTACTTTGACCTATGGCGTGCGCTATTCGCTCTTCCGCCAGCCAACGGATGCGAATGGTCATGCAACGAGCTTCAATCCTTCGACCTTCAACCCAGCCCATGCGCCGGTTTTGGATAACTCCGGCTTCATCTGCACGCCGAACACGATGCCTTGCGATGGAACAAGCAATACGAATCCGAACTATGATCCGTTGAACGGCATCATCATTGGAGGACAGAATTCTCCATTTGGAACGGCCGTTGCCAGCCAGCCGACCCTGAACTTCGCTCCGCGCCTTGGTTTTGCATGGGACCCGATGGGACTGGGCAAAATGTCGGTGCGCGGCGGCTACGGTGTGTTTATTGAGTCGCCCGGCGTCGGTTTTGTTGAAAACAACGTCTTCAACAATCCACCATTCGTTGGGCAGGTGACGATTTACAACGCTCCCATGAACAATCCGGGGCTTGCACAGGCTGCGCCGAATAATACGCCGCTGCCGCTTGGTGCGACAGCGCCGAATTTCCGCCAGCCCTACATGCAGAACTGGGATCTAGATGTTCAGAAGGAGCTGCCTTACAACATCATCGCCGATCTGGGTTATTTCGGAAGCAAGGGAACGCATCTGCTTGCGGTAGCGGATATCAATCAGCCCGTAGCTGGGGCGTATGCCTCTTATACCGGTCCGGGTGCCGCCAGTCATCCTGATGTGTATACGGCGGGCGGCATTAACTCAGGAAATGCGAATTTTCTGAATCCCCTGCGCCCTTACATTGGTTATTCGGGCATCGATATGTACCTGCCGATATTCACTTCAAACTACAACTCATTGCAGGCCAGCATGCAGAAGCGTTTTACCGGCGATTCCATGCTGACGGTCAACTATACGTGGTCGAAGAATCTGACCAATGTTCCCTATGACCCGAACTACACGGTGCCGCAATACACCGCGAACCTGAAGAGCGAATACAGCTATGCGCGCTTCGATCAACGGCAAGTCCTCACTGCGGATTTCATTTACCAGCTGCCCTTTTTCAGAGCACAACAGGGGTTCGCAGGGCGCACCCTCGGCGGATGGCAGTTCTCCGGCATCGTCTCGGTGAACTCGGGGCACTGGCTTGATCCATCGGAGTCGGATGGCTCAGACCCGGGCGGCATCGGGCTGAATACAGGCATTGCGGCAAGCACGGTGCGTCCTAATCAGGTAGGCAATCCGAACTCCGGCGCACCGCGTAGCGGAAATGTCAACTCGACGTGGTTCAATACGGCCGCGTTCGTTACAGCACCGAGCGATCAAATCACTCCGGGAAATGCCAGAAAGAACTCAATCTTGGGCCCAGGCCAGCAGAACTGGGACCTTTCGCTGATGAAAAATATCAGAGTCTATGAGCAAAGCTCTTTCCAGTTCCGGCTGGAGAGCTTTAATACCTTCAATCACACCAGTTATTCTGGAGTGGACACAACCGTAAATGACGGCGCGACCTATGGAACGGTACTAAGCGCGCATCAGCCACGTATCGTACAGCTAGGGTTGAAATTTAACTTCTAGGCAAGAGGGTTCCGGAGGGAAGTATCTGCATGCTGCAAAAGGTAGCGGGCTGTTTTGCCGCTTTCGTTCTTGGTTCAACATTGGCTCTCGCGGCACATGCAGATGCTTCTTCTGTGATGGCTCTACACGAAGGCTGGAGCGTGCAGTCCGGCTGCAAGCTCCAGGCCGAAGGCGGGAACATTTCAACGCTCGCATATCATCCTGAAGGCTGGTACTCGACAAGCGTGCCTGCCACGGTGCTTGCCGTGCAGGTGGCTGCCGGCACATATAAAGATCCATACTTCGGCGCCAACCTGCGCGACATTCCTGGAACCACCTATCCAGTCGGCAATAATTTTTCACGGTTGCCCATGGCGGATGACAGCCCCTATCACTGCGGTTGGTGGTATCGGAAGGAGTTTGCGGTTCCAGCTGCGGAAAAGGGGCGCACGCTCTGGCTGCGGTTCGGAGGCATCAACTACCGCGCCAACATCTGGGTCAATGGCCAGCGCGTTGCCGATTCGTCGCAGGTTGCGGGCGCGTATCGAACCTACGAGTTTGATGTAACCGACAAGATCGTTGCAGGTAAGCCGAACGTGGTTGCGGTTGAAACGTTTGCTCCGACAGAGAAAGACCTCGGCATCAATTGGGTGGATTGGAATCCATGCCCGCCGGATAAGGACATGGGACTATGGGGCCCGGTTGACCTGGTGACGAGAGGCCCGGTTGCGCTGCGTTCACCGATGGCGGTGACGCACTTCACTGACGCATCGCTCAAGCAGGCGAATTTGACGGTCTATTCTGAGCTGCATAACGCGTCGGACAAGGTAGTGCATGGAAATGTAACTGGCACAGTTGCAGGAATCCGCATCGAGCAGCCGGTCGACCTGCAGCCGCATGAAGATAAGACCGTCGTTTTCGATCCCGAGACATATAAGCAGCTGCAGATCAAAAATCCTGTTGTCTGGTGGCCCTACCAGATGGGGACGCCGCATCTTGAGTCGCTAAACCTGCGCTTTGAGGAAAAGGGCAAAGTCTCAGATGAAAAAGTGGCTCGCTTCGGCATCCGTGAGATCACATCCGAGCTCACGGATAAGGGCTACAAGCTCTTTCGAGTGAACGGCAAGCCAATTTTGATTCGAGGTGCAGGGTGGTCGCAGGACATGCTGCTGCGCGAAGACCCGAAGCGCCTGCGCGATCAGTTCATGCTGGTGCGCGACATGCACCTGAATACAATTCGCCTGGAAGGCAAGCTGGAGACGGATGATTTTTTCCGCCTTGCCGATGAGCAGGGAATTCTCGTTATGCTGGGCTGGTGCTGCTGCGACCAGTGGGAGCACTGGGACAAGTGGAGTCCGGAAAATTATCAGGTCGCCGAGGCATCGCTGCGTTCGCAGATGCTGCGCATTCGTCATCATGCGAGCCTGCTCGTCTGGTTGAACGGAAGCGACAATCCTCCTCCTGCTGATGTGGAGCGCATCTACCTGAATGTGGAAGCGCAGACGCATTGGCCGAATCCGACGCTCTCCTCGGCCTCCGCAAAGCCCACTACCGTTTCAGGAAAAAGCGGAGTCAAGATGAGCGGGCCATATGACTACGTGGCTCCTTCGTACTGGTATCTCGACCAGGACAAGTACGGCGGGGGATATGGGTTCAACACGGAAACGAGTCCCGGGCCCGCGGTTCCTAATGTCGACAGCTTGCAGAAGTTCATACCTGCCGGTCAGATGTGGCCTTCCGCGAATCCGGTCTGGGAGCTGCATAGCGGCGGAGGAAAATTCAAATCTCTGGGCCTATTTGACGGTGCAATGAAAGCGACGTATGGCACGCCGCAGACGATCAAAGACTATGCCCGTATTTCGCAGGCAATGACTTACAACGGCGAGCGCGCCATGTTCGAGGCCTATAGCCGGAATAAATACACATCGACGGGTGTGGTTCAGTGGATGCTCAACAATGCGTGGCCTTCCGTGATCTGGCACTTATACGACTATTATCTCGATACCGGCGGTGGCTATTACGGCACGAAGAAAGCCTGTGAGCCATTTCACGTCCAGTATTCCTATGATGATCACAGCGTGGTCATCGTGAACAGCACCTATCAACCTGCTACCCGTCTTGCGGCCACGGCGAAAGTCTACGACTTTAGCCTCAACGAGCTGTTCAGCAAAGAGCTTGCCGTTGACGTCGATGCAGACACATCTCTGCGCGCCATCCCGATTCCCGACTCAGTATTCTCTGCATCTTCGAAGGTATATTTCGTCGATCTGACTCTGAAAAAGAGCTCGGGCGAAACCGTGAGCCGTAACTTTTACTGGGTTCCGTCCAAACTTACCGCGTTTGATTGGGCTAAGACAGACTGGGCCTACACGCCTGTGACTCAGCACGAAGACATGACTGCGCTGGAGACTCTGCCTGAAGCAAAAGTAGAAGCTGTAGCTGATGTCGAAGCAGCAGGCGGCAACAAAACAGTACAGGTACGGTTACATAATCCTTCGAAGGCCCTTGCGTTTCAGGTGTCCCTTGCCGCGCGCGATGCTCAAGGCGAAGATATTGTGCCTGCAGTGTGGTCGGATAATTATGTGGAGCTTATGCCCGGCGAATCGCGCGTTTTGACGACTACGCTTCCGGTGCAAGCGCAGGAGGGCGCAGTGGTGGTCCTTTCCGGATGGAATGTTCCGGAGCGCACGCTGCATCTTTCGTCAACAAAGGCCGTGGCAACTCGTTGAGTTTGCTGGAATCGGACGACAAACAAGATGAAGGAAAGGATGCATGTCCAGTCAGCCCGCAAGTGTGAGTGAAGGGCAAGTAACGCTCAGGCGCAGCCTACGGTTCTGGGACCTGGTGCTTTACGGCATCATTCTCATCCAGCCCACGGCGCCCATGCCCAGTTTTGGCGTCATCTACCAGGAGGCGCGGGGCCATGTCGTTACAGCGATTTTGTGCGCGATGGTGGCCATGCTGTTCACATCGGTCAGCTATGGACGCATGGCGCGCGTGTATCCGCATGGCGGCTCGGCATTCATGTATGTCGGCAAGGAGCTGCATCCCAGTCTGGGCTATCTGACGGGCTGGTGCCTGGCAATGGATTACGTTCTGAACCCGCTCATCTGCACCATCTGGTGCAGCAAGGCGGCGCAGAATTTTATTCCTGACATTCCATATCCGGCGCTCGTAATCTTCTTCGCTGTCGTGTTCACGCTGCTCAATCTGAATGGCGTGGAAACGTCGGCGCGCATCAATGCGGGCATGGCGGCGGCACTGGGGATCGTGATCGTGATTGTCGTGATTGCGGCGCTGCGGTATCTGTTTCACATGCCGCATCAATCGGCCTTTTTTTTCACGCGGCCTTTTTATGATCCCAGCACATTCTCGCGCAGCGGACTTTTGCGAGGCACTTCCATTGCGGTGCTCACCTACATCGGTTTCGATGGTATCTCCACGCTCACCGATGAAGCGAAAGACCCGGCACGCAGCATCCCTCGCGCTATTGTGCTTACGTGCTTCATTACCGGTGTTCTGGCGGCGATTGAAGTCTATCTCGGACAGCTGGTGTGGCCGCGTGGACAAGCATTTCCTGACATTGACACCGCTTATGTGCATATCTCAGGGCGCGCAGGCGGACCGATTCTGTTCATGATCGTGAACGCGGCTTTGCTGCTGGCGAATATGGGATCGGGAATGGCGTCGCAGCTGGGCGCTGCACGTCTCCTGCTGGCGATGGGACAAGACGGCGCCATCCCCAAACGGTTCTTCGGCGCAATTCATCCGAAAAACCGCATCCCACGCAACAATGTGCTGCTGATCGGTGCAATCTGTATTGTTGGCGGCTTGGTCTTCAGCTATCAACTGGGAACAGAGCTGCTCAACTATGGAGCGTTGCTCGCATTCATGGGTGTGAATGTTGCTTCGGTGGTGTTGGGCTGGCGGACGGGCCGGTTTACGCAGTGGTTTTCCATGCTGATCTCGGCTGCCGGATTTCTGACGTGCTTGTTCATCTGGACAAATCTTGGACCCCTGGCGCGCATCGCAGGCACATCGTGGGCGCTACTGGGTGTTGTGCTCTGGATCGTGCGCCGCAGGCAAATTCATCTACCGGGTGCGACAGTATGACAATCGCAGCAGGCCAGGGAAACGCCCGTGCATTCGATGTCACTCTTGTCGGCGAGTTCAATCTCGATCTACTTCTTTATGGGCTACCGGAAGAACTCCCGGTAGAAAGGGAGTTGCTCGCCGACCGTGCGGAGATGGTGCTTGGCGGTTCACCTGCGATCACGGCGCACAATCTTGCGGCATTTGGAAATCGTGTTGGCTTTGTCACCATGGTCTCTAAAGACGCTTTTGCGTCGCTGTGCACACGCGAAATGCAAGCAGTGGGTGTGGATCTGTCGCGAACCGTGGATGCGAAGAGCGGAATCGGCACCGGATTGACTGTGTTGTTGCAACATGACAATGTCCGCCGCACGCTCACCTATCCCGGGAACACGACGCATCTGTGCTTCGACGATCTCGATCTTGAGTATCTTGCCTCGGCGCGACACTTCCATCTTTCTTCTTATTTTCTGCAGACTTCTCTGAAGGAGGACATACCGCGGCTCTTTGCTTTGTTGAAAGAAGCCGGCTTGACAATTTCGGTCGATACGAACGACGACCCTTACGGTCGATGGGATGACTCCATTACGGAGATGCTGCAATATGTCGATGTGCTGCTGCCGAATGAGCAGGAAGCATGCCAGCTGGCCCACACGTCAAATATGAATGAAGCGGTCGCCCGCATTTTGCAGTATGTTCCCCTCCTTGTCGTGAAGCGAGGCGCGGAAGGGGCTATCGCATGCACGCGCGAACGTCAGTACACTGCGCCTGCAATCAGAATGCAGACAATCGATGCGGTGGGAGCGGGAGACAGCTTCAACGCGGGCTTTCTGCATGGCTTTTTGCAAGGATGGCCCGTGGATCGTTGCCTGCAGCATGGCAATCTGGCGGGAGCCTATTCGACGACAGCAGTTGGCGGCGTCGCTGCCTTTCAAAATCGCGAAGCAATGCAGCAGTTTTTCGCGGAACACTCCCTGCAAGTAAAGTAATGCTGTGCGTCTTTTTGTAGGTATTGTCCTGGCGACTGAAGCGCAGCAGGCGCTCGAATCTTTCGTACGCGGTCTTCGAGAAGCATTTCCGCGCCTGCGATGGTCCTTGCCGGAACAATGGCATGTGACCCTGCAATTCCTCGGGGAAGCAGAGGAGTCTCGCTATGCCTGTGTTGTCCGGCAGTTGCGAATGATACAAACGCAGGCAGTTGAAGTACGGCTTATGCAGCCTGGATTTTTTGAGCGAGCCGGAGTCTTTCACATTACCGTGCAGCCGACGCAGTCATTAATCGCGCTCCACGAGAAAACCGAACAGACTCTGGTTTCGTGCGGGTTCGAGCCGGAAGCGCGAGCCTACTCGCCACACATTACGCTCGCGCGCAAAAAGGGACGCGGTCGCTCGGCGGATTTCGAGCAACTCCAACAGGTTGTACCGAGTTACGCCGCGATAAAACTGCCTTCTTTTATTGCCGGAGAATTTCTTCTCTATCAAAGCCTTACCGAAGCGGCCGGAGCGAAATACGAGGTGCGCGACCGCTTTCGCTTGATGTAACCTGCATCTTCATACACTCATTTCAATGATTAGCCATTCTTCTTCGCTCACAGCAGACTCGCTTGGAAAGATCGGTTTACCCGCGCCCATTCAAGAATTGGCGCAGCGGGCATGGGACATCATCATCGTGGGCGCAGGCCATAACGGACTGGCGTGCGCGACCTATCTGGCGCGAGCCGGAAAAAGGGTGCTGGTGCTTGAGAGCCGCGAGCGCGTGGGCGGCGCATGCACCATCGAAGAGCCATTTCCTGGAGTGCGCATGTCACCGTGTGCCTATCTGGCCGGGCTGCTCCATCCGCTTGTCGTGGAAGAGCTGAACCTGCCGCAGCGGGGCTTCACATGGACTCCCGCAGTCAACGGGCTGTTTGTGCCTTTCCTCGATGGCAGCAGCATTCAGCTCTGGGACGATGACGATCAGTGCGAAGACGAAGTGCGCCGATTCAGCAGTGGTGATGTTGAAGGGTGGAAGGCGATGAGCGATGTCCTCCGGCGCTTGCGCGATGCGCTGCGTCCGGCTGGCCAGGCGGATTTTTGGATTGGCGATGCGCCGACACGCGAGCAGATCGAAGAACGGCTCGGCAACGATGAAGAAGCGAGAAAGCTTCTGTTCGAATGGTCGATGGCGGAATTGGTCGAACACTATCTGCGCGACGAGAGGCTGCAGGTCGCGTATCTAGGGCAAGGCGTGATTGGCACCAACGCCAGCCCGTTCGATCCGGGCACCGCGTCGATTCGCTTTCATCACTCTTCCGGTCGCCTGGGTGGCATGCCCGGCATGTGGGGATATGTGAAGGGTGGAATGGGCATGGTCTCGTTCTACTTTTGTGACGCTGCGCGAGAGGCCGGAGCAATCGTGGCCGCCGGGGTTCCAGTGGCCAATATCCTTCCCGGTGAAGGCGTGCTACTGGAAGGCGGTGAGCGCATAACGGCGCCTGTTGTGATTTCGAATGCCGATCCGCGGCGTACTTTGCGGATGCTTGGCAGCGCTGCGGGTGATGGCTGGAAGTCGAAGATTGAATCCGTACCGATCGAGGGCTGTACGGTCAAGTTGAATGTCTTATTAAGCGAGCTGCCCAATTTCACGGCACGGCCGGGAACACTCGAACCGCATCATTTTGGCCAGATCAACGCGCCTCTCACCAAAGCAGAGTGGAAGGAGAGCTATTCTGCTGCGCGCTCTGGACGGTTGCCTGAACATCTGTGGTGCGAGCTTTATTTCCAGAGCGTGCACGATGCCAGCATCGTTCCGCAGGGCCAGCACACGATGAGCGTCTTTGCACAGTATGTGCCCTATCGTTTTGAAAAAGGTACATGGGACGATCGGCGCGATGAGGTGCAGAAGCTGGCGCTCGCTTCTCTCGGTCGCTTCTGCAGCAATATGGATACGGCTGTGATCGATGCGCAAGTGCTGGGACCGCCTGATATTGAAGAGAAAGTGGGCCTTACCGGCGGACACATCTTCCAGGGCGAATGCCTGCCGCCCTACATGTGGTCGAATCGCCTCAGCGCGCGTACTCCGGTTCAGGGTGTCTATCTTTGCGGAGCGTGTACGCATCCCGGCGGGAGCGTGATCGGCATCAACGGACGCAATGCTGCGATGGCGGTGCTGAAAGATCTGGAACATAAATAGTTCTGGCCTTCGCTGCTAATCAGCAGGTATGCTGCGCCAAAGCCTGCATGCCGGAGAAAACAGCTGCACCTGCGCTCGCGCGCGAACTTAGCACCGTCGACCTGGTCCTCTTCTACTTCGCGGGAGGACTGAGCCTTCGCTGGATTGCGACGGCAGCCGCTGCCGGCCCGAGCACCATCACGATCTGGATATTTGCCTGTCTCTGTTTTTTTGTGCCGCTCGCCGCAAGCGTGCTTGAGCTTTCGTCGCGCTATCCGCAGGAAGGCGGCCTGTATGTATGGACACGGCTTGCTTTTGGGGATTTCTCCGGTTTTATCGCGGCCTGGACGTACTGGATGAGTAATCTGCCGTACTTTCCAGCCGTACTGTATTTCGGCGCGGGCAGCGCTCTTTTCGCGATGGGCAAACGGGGAGAGCATTTGACCAACAATGGCACGTATTTCATGCTCTTTGCGCTGGGATGGCTCGCGCTGATTACCTTGTTGAACATCGTTGGACTGAAGCAGGGAAAGTGGTTGAACAACTGTTGTTCTCTGGGTGCGTGGATTCCCGTTTCTGTGCTGCTGATACTGGCGGCGATTTTTGCAAAGTACCATGGCTCGGCAACGAGTTTTTCCTCAGACAATCTCATACCGCACGCAGATTTAAGAAACGCAATTTTCTGGTCGACGATCTTCTTTGCATTCGGCGGAGTAGAAACCGGCTCGTTTATGGGCGAAGAGATTAAAGACGCCCGCCGCACCATTCCACGTGCTCTGACTATCGCGGGCATTTTGATTACAGTAAGTTACATCGCCGGTACGATTGCGATGCTGATTGCTTTACCCCACGCCACGATCACCGGTGTCGGCGGGTTTGTCAGCGCAATCCACCTGATGTGCGTGAAATTAAACCTGGGCTGGCTGGTAGCACCCATCGCGTTGCTCGTGGTGCTCAACAGCGTTGGCGGCGCGGCGACATTTCTCTCCTCCACGTCTCGATTGCCATTCGTTGCCGGGATCGATCGCTACTTGCCGCCGGTCTTTGGGCATGTGCATCCGCGCTGGCGCACGCCGTGGGTGGCGATTGGAGCCTATGGCATTGCCGGCATGCTGTGCGCGCTGCTCAGCCAGGCGGGAACGACCGTGCGCAGCGCGTATGACGTGCTGGTGAGCATGTCGATCATCACCTATTTCATTCCCTTTGCTTTTCTCTTTGCTTCGATGATCCGGTTGCAGCGCGAGCCTGCTGCCAAAGGCGCGATACGCATACCGGGAGGCAAGCCAGTAGCTATTCTGCTTGCGTCTCTGGGGCTGCTCACGACATTGCTCACGATTGTGTTGTCCGTTATTCCTCCGGATGAAGAGCCGAACAAACCGCTGGCGATCGCGAAGGTGATCGGTTCTACCCTCTTTCTGGTGGGTGCGGGCGTGGCGGTTTACTATGCCTCGGAACGGCGCCAACGGAAAATCCATGCCACTTCTCCAGATGGAACGCCGTAACCGGGAATCTTCCATCAGAGCTCAATCCACCAGCGCTTCTCTATTTATGCAGATACCAGGGGATATTGATGACAACCACCCGCTCATTCCCTTTAACCAGCAAAATGAGTTTCAGCATATTGGCGCGCTGATTATGCAGCAGGTTTTCGTACCAGTGTTTCACCACTAGTTCCGGCACCAGAACGGCAATCTGTCTATCTCCAATCTTTTTCTGTTCGGCGAGGACGTGCTCTACGAGGGGCTGAATGAAAAAACGATAAGGCGACTTGATAGTGATCAGCTTGGGCTCAGGTAAACCTGCGGCGCGAACCGGTTTGAGCACAAGATCCTCCCAGACATGGGAAATACTGTTTCCTTCATCGCCGCAATCGACGTGAACAGCCTGTACATCAGGTGACATGGCCAGAGCAAAGCGCAATCCTTTCTCGCTGATGCGGTTCCATTTGTCCAGGGGAAGAATGACCTGCGGAGGCTGCATATCCTGAAGTTGCAAGGGTTCGGGGCAGTCCGTCTCACGCGCCGTGTCCTGATAGTGCTTGTGCACGATGCTCATGATCAGGATCAGCGCGGGAATGAGGATGGCAGTGACCCAGGCGCCATCCATAAACTTTGCCACCAGCACGACAAGCAGTGTTAATCCTGTCGCGAAGGCTCCGACTCCGTTCACAAGCATGCGCCCTTTCGCATTACCCTGTTTGTACCAGTGCACCACCATGCCGGACTGCGAGAGAGTAAAGGCAAGGAACGCGCCAATCGCATAGAGGGGGATGAGCCTGTCGGTGACGCCGCCGAACAGAATCAAAAGCGCAGCGGTGAATGTCACCAGGGCCACAATGCCGTGCGAGTAAAGCAGCCTGCGTCCCCGCAGAATAAAAACGTGCGGCAGATAGTCGTGCTGCGCAATGGCGCGCGTGAGCCGGGGAAAGTCGGCGAAGGCGGTATTGGCGGAAAGCGACAGAACGAGCAGAATGGAGCCGATGGTCACGTAGTAAAAGATTCCCCTGCCGGTGACCGCGGCAGTGAGCTGCGAAAGTACGCTTTGATATCCAGGACTGCCGGGATCGGTTGCGCCGATAGTGTAGGCGCGGCAGAGCAGGGCGATTCCCGCAAGCAGAACGATGAGGAACGCAATGATGATCGTCAGAGTTGTCTTTGCGTTTTTCCGGGTCGGCTCACGGAACGCCATCACACCGTTGCTGACCGCCTCAACGCCGGTCATCGCAGTGCAACCACTGGAAAACACCTTCAGCAGCAGCCACAACGTAAGCGCTGTGGTTGCAGGAGGCAGTCTGGGCGGAGCCACAACTGGTACCGGATGACCGCCATGCACCAGCACTTTGAAGGCGCCGAGAAAGATTACGATCAGCAGCGTTCCCAGAAACAGATACGTTGGAGCAATGAATGCAACGCCTGTGTCGCGTACGCCACGCAAGTTGATCAGCGTGAGGATCAGGAGAATGATCAGGCAGATCGCCAGTGTATGCTGATGCAGACTGGGGACGGCGGAGACGAGCGCGCCAACACCTGCGGAGATGCCAACGGCCGCGGTGAGGATGTAGTCGATCATGAGCGCTGCCGCAGCCAATAGCCCCGGTCCTTTGCCCAGATTTTCCGTCGCGACTGTATATGATCCTCCGCCCTGCGGATAGGCCTCGATCGTCTGACGGTAGGAAAAATAGACGATCACCAGCAGTGCGATGATGGCCAAACTGACCGGCACGATAAATCGCACGCCGATGAAACCGAGCGGAATCAAAAGTGTAAGTGCGGCTTCAGGGCCGTATGCCGCGGAGCTGAGCGCATCGAGCCCGAAGATCGGGATGCCGGCGGAAGGGCCGATTTGCTCGGCACGTTCGTCGAGGGTGGCTAAAGGGCGGCCAAACAGCAGATCGAGAGTTCGCATATCACCTGTTCAGATGCTGCGCCATCATCCTACCGTGTTTCGGTCCCCGAGAGGTGAATTTCAGTGGAACTGCTCGTTCGTAGCGGCTAGCGTAGCCCCATCACCACGATGCGTCCATCGGAGTGGAAACTCCCGCCGGTCGCGGTCAGCGCGGTCCTCAGCGGGTTGCTGGGTGTCACATACGCCGCGCCTGCCAGTACGCCGGCTGCGGCGAAGCTCTGCTGAATGAAGTCGCGCTCCACATCGATATTGGGATCGATATGGTGCGTTACCTTGCCGTTGCGCTGGTCTTTCTCAAAGCCATTGTCGTGCGTGGCAGAGCCGACCCACAAAGGCTTGCCGTTCACCGTCTCTGTTGTCTGCCATACGCGCAGGTGATGCCGGATGGCCGCAACTGCCAGAGGGTCGGCGCGCGCGAAGGAAAAATCCTGCGGACGGCCGAAGAGATACAGAATACTCATGGGCATCTCGGTATAGGCTTCGTGCGAGAGCGTCGCCAGAAGCCCATGTACGATAGCGTCCTGCGTCGTTTTATCCACGGCGGTCCAGCCGGCTGCGGTAAAAGCTTTCTGGACCTGGTCCTGCGTGCCCACGATGGCAAAATTTACCATGTCGCCCGGATTGCCCTGCTGATCCTGCACGCGCCGGGGAATGCGGTCAAAGAGATTGGGCGAGAGCGTGCTTGCCAGATTCACGGATGCAGCCGGCGTAGCGGATGCCTGCGATTTCGACAGCTTCATTTGTACCGCGTAGCTGCCATCACCCGTGAGGTCGCTGCTCAGATTCACATTAAGATAGAGCCTGCCGGTCGTCGTTATGTCCAACTGTTTGGCTGCGCCAATCAGGAAGGGCACCGATGCGCTGCCATTGCTGACGCGTCCAATCAGCGCCCCGCTGTTTGCGCTGTTTAGGGGGAACTGGCGGAGCAGGTCCTTCCATCCGCGCGTATTGCCATCTGGTGTGCTTGAATGGCCGTCGGAAATCGTAACGGTTCCGGTTGCAGTAAACTCCAGATGATCGCCGAGCGTGACAACAACACCGGTATCGGTCCAGTCTCCTGCTGCCCCTTTGAAGGAATAGGAACCTTTGCGCGAGGAGAGAGCGCTGGTATCCGGCGCTTTCATCTCGATGGCCTGCACACCGGGCCGCACAGGTGTCGCAGCGGGCGCTGACGGGCTTTGCGAGGCCGGGGCGGGCGATTCGAAATCTCGCACCGGGTTTGCCTGTGCCTGTGCCGCGTTGCCCATGCCAAGCAAAATACAAATGCCTGTGATTGCGAAGAGTTTCGAAGAGAAAATCATCGGGTTCTAAAAGCTATAGACGTGGCCCGGTCATTCCGAGTAACTATGATGCTGCTTTTTTCGAGCTATTTACAAGACCGGCAAAAGAAAAGGCCTTGATCGGTTCGATCAGGGCCTTCGGTAAAAAAATGACTGTGACTTAGGCGCTAGGTGCCTTCCGACCAGCTGGCCAGGTACTCTTCCTGCTCTGGCGACAGACGGTCGATGCCGATTCCTGACGCGTCGAGCTTGAGCCGAGCCACGCGCTTATCCAGCTCCTGCGGAACCGCGTAGACCTTCTTTTCCAGGTTGGCGTGGTTCTTGACCAGGTATTCGGCGGAAAGAGCCTGATTGGCAAAGCTCATATCCATGACTGATGCCGGGTGGCCTTCCGCTGCAGCCAGATTGATCAGACGGCCTTCGCCGAGCAGATAAATCTTGCGGCCATCGCGGAGCGCGTATTCGTCCACAAAGTCGCGTGTCGCCCTCTTGGAAGAAGCGATACGCTCCAGCGCCGGGATGTCGATCTCCACGTTGAAGTGGCCGGAGTTAGCGACAATCGCGCCATTCTTCATCACTTCAAAGTGTTCTTGGCGAATGACGCTCTTGTTGCCGGTCACCGTTACGAAGACGTCGCCCTGCTTGGCTGCTTCGAGCATGGTCATCACGCGGAAGCCGTCCATCATTGCTTCCAGCGCCTTGGTGGGATCCACTTCCGTTACGATGACTTCCGATCCCATGCCGCGTGCGCGCAATGCGAGTCCACGCCCGCACCAGCCATAGCCCGCTACTACAAACTTGGCACCCGCCAGCAGCACATTGGTGCAGCGAATCACACCATCGAGCGTCGACTGACCTGTGCCGTAACGGTTGTCGAACATGTGTTTCGTCAGCGCGTCATTGACGGCGACTACCGGATAACGAAGCACTCCGTCCTTGGCCATGGCGCGCAGACGAATTACACCGGTTGTCGTTTCTTCTGTGCCGGCGATCACGCCTTCGAGAGCATCCTGGCGCTTGGTGTGCAGCAGGTGAACGAGGTCGCAGCCGTCGTCCATGGTCAGGTGCGGCTTATGGTCGATGGCCGCGAGAATGTGCGAGTAATAACTGTCGTTGTCTTCGCCCTTGATCGCGTAAGTCTGGATATTGAAGTCGCGGGCCAGTGAGGCTGCCACATCGTCCTGCGTGGACAGCGGATTCGAAGCACACAGAGCCACATCCGCGCCACCGTCGCGCAGCGTGATCATCAGGTTTGCGGTTTCAGTGGTGACGTGCAGGCAGGCTGCAACGCGGAGGCCCTTGAGCGGCTGGTTCTTGATGAACTCCTTGCGGATCGTTTGCAGTACGGGCATGGACTGATTTGCCCATTCGATACGCTTACGTCCCTGGTCAGCCAGGTCGAGATTCTTTACGTGATGCAGTGTTGCGGTCGTTGTCGCCATAGATTCTCCAAAGCCACCTGGTTAGAGGCAAAAAATTCTGGGGCAAGGCCCTCCCGGTCGCTTTATTGAGGATACCATCGGCTGCAGCGACACAGGCCATCTTTGATTAAGGCAAACAAAAAGTAAAAGTCCTGTAACATCTAGAGCGTGGCTTCCGGAAAAAGCTCGCGGTTAACCGAACGCCAGATCACATTGATTTCACGGGCTCTTGCAGACCCTCGCCGCTACCAGATACTCAAGCAAATCAGCGCTTGCGGGCGAATGCTTCCCTGCGGAGATCTGCGAGAGCACATGTCCATCACGCCTGCGACCCTCTCGCACCATATCAAGGAATTGGAGACCGCAGGGCTGATCACGATTGAGCGCGAAGGCAAGTTCGCAAACCTTTCGCTCTGCCGCGATGTCTGGCAAGCCTACCTTGATCAATTAGCAGCAATTTAATGGAAGAGATTTGCGACCATTTCTGGCTCTGCACATCAGTTAGACAGTCATCGAAATGTCGAATTGAGATGTTTCGAGCTGAGGAGTCAAAGGATGGGTAAGCTTCAAGGAAAAGTAGCCGTAGTTACCGGTGCATCGAAGGGTATCGGCGCGGGCATTGCGAAGAGTCTGGCCGCGGAAGGTGCGGCTGTCGTAGTCAACTACGCCTCCAGCAGAGAAGGCGCGGATCGTGTCGTTGCGGAAATTACGAAGAAGGGCGGCAAGGCGATTGCGGTGCAGGGAAGCGTCGCAAAGGCGGCTGATGTCGATCGTATTTTTGCTGAGACAAAGAAGGTCTTCGGTAAGCTCGATGTTCTGGTCAACAACGCCGGCGTTTATGAGTTTTCGCCAATTGAAGACGTGACGGAAGAGCACTACCATCGCATCTTTAATACCAACGTGCTTGGGCTTCTCCTGACAACAAAGGAAGCAGTGAAGCATTTCAATGGCGATGGCGGGAGCATCATCAATGTCGGTTCGGCCGCAACCGAGTTAACGCCGCCTACGACTGTTGTCTACACGGGAACCAAAGGCGCCGTGGATGCCATCACTCGTACGCTGTCAAAGGAGCTGGGCCCTAAGAAGATCCGCGTGAACTCGATCAATCCGGGCATGGTAGAGACGGAAGGCGTTCACGCCGCGGGTTTTATCGGCAGCGATTTCCAGAAGGAGTTTGAGGCGCAGACTCCTCTCGGCCGCATTGGCCAACCGGAAGACATCTCATCGATTGCAGTATTTCTGGCTTCCGAGGATTCGGCGTGGTTGACAGGCGAATTGCTGGTTGCTTCGGGTGGTTTGCGGTAAGGATCAGGGCCGCTCTCGCGGCCCTTTTTATTTACTGGCTGGGGCTGGAACACTCTCCAGTTCCAGCAGTTTCTTCTTTCGCTCCACTCCCCATCGATAACCCGTTAACTTGCCATCGCTGCCAATGACACGATGGCACGGAACGACAACCGCCACCGGGTTCGTCGCGCAGGCGCGCGCTACGGCTCGAACGGCGGTGGGCTGTCCGATCTGCTGCGCGATCTGCGCATAGGTGCGAGTCTCGCCGCGTGGGATACGCCGCAGTGCCTCCCAGACACGTCTCTGGAAAGCGGTCGCGCGCACATCGAGCGGCAACTCCAGCGCGACAGGATGCTCCACCATCTGCCCAAGCACCTGCTTTACCATCGCGCCCAGACCAGATTCATCCCGTTTTCTGATAGATTCCGGAAATCGGGAAGAAAGGTCATCTTCCAGCTCGCTCTCCAGCGATCCAAACGCCACTGCGCACAAGCCAGCCTTGGTTGCAGCCACCAGCATCTTGCCCAGCGGAGAATCGGCGATGGCATAACGAATCTCGACATCTTTCCCCCCGCGACGATATTCCGTTGGCGTCATTCCCAGGTGTTCATTGGCCGATTCATACAGGCGACTGCTCGAAGCAAAGCCTGCGTCATACATGGCTGCGGTCACGCTGTCGTTCGTGGTCAGGTTTTGCCGGAAATGCTCCATCCTGCGCGCCTGCTGGTACTGCCGGGGCGAGATGCCAAGAAAGCGCCGGAAGAGCCTCTGTGTGTGGAATGCGCTCAGGCCTACAACATCGCCCAATCGATCCAGTTTGACCGTGTTGTCCAGATGCTGATCGATGTAGTCGCACGCCTGCGTCAGCATGTGCGCCTGGGGGTGCATCTGTCCCGGCGCGCAGCGCTTGCACGCCCGGTAGCCAGCGCGCTCGGCGAGTTCTCCTGTAGCAAAGAATTCTACTGAGGCGCGCTGCGGCCTTCTGCTTGGGCAGGAGGGCCTGCAGTAAATTCCAGTCGTGCGCACGGCGTATACAAACAGCATGTCCGCCGCGGGCTTGCGTGTCTCCACCATCTGCCATGCTCGGTCCCAAATCGGATGCGAAGCCTGAACAGCATTCATATCGACCTCCGTATGCTGTTTTGATCTTCGCGCAGGCATGGCAAGTGGAGCACTCCGCTTCTTGCTTTCAAATTTAGATAGTTTCGGCACGCTTTGATCGATTCCCGAGGCATCTTCCCGGATTCACGCAGAAAAAGCAAAGGGCGGGCTGAAAAGCCCACCCTTCAATGGTTTTGCGTGAAGCGCGTCTGCCTTATGGCTAACTCTTCGTTGCTGTTGTCGTGATGGCCGCCTGCTCACGCAGCGTCGCGGCCTTGTCGGTCGCTTCCCAGGTGAACTCCTTGTCGGAGCGGCCAAAATGGCCGTAGGCTGCTGTCTTTTTGTAGATCGGACGGCGCAGGTTCAGGCTTTCGATAATGCCCTTCGGCGTCAGCTTGAAGTTGGCGCGAACCAGGTCCTCAAGTTTCCCTGAGTCCACCTTGCCTGTGCCAAAGGTATCCACCAGCACGCTCACTGGATCGGCTACGCCAATCGCGTAAGCAAGCTGCACTTCACACCGGTCTGCCAGGCCGGAGGCTACGATGTTCTTGGCGATGTAGCGGGCCATGTAGGCTGCCGAGCGGTCCACCTTTGTCGGATCCTTGCCGCTGAAAGCGCCGCCGCCGTGACGACCCATGCCGCCGTAGGTGTCGACAATGATCTTGCGGCCGGTCAACCCGGAGTCGCCCATCGGTCCGCCGATCACAAAGCGGCCGGTCGGATTGATGTGATATTTGGTGTTCTCGTCGAGGAGTTCGGCCGGAAGCACCGCCTGAATGACGTGCTTGAGGATGTCGGCGCGGAGTTCTTCGTTCGAAACATGTTCCGCATGCTGGGTTGAAATAACGACCGCGTCGATGCGGACCGGCTTGCCCTCGGCGTTGTATTCCACTGTGACCTGGCTCTTGCCGTCCGGACGCAGGTACGGCATTTTGCCGCTCTTGCGAACTTCGCTCAGACGCTTGGTCAGCTTGTGTGCCAGGGAAATGGGAGCCGGCATCAATTCTTCGGTCTCATTTGTCGCATAGCCGAACATCATGCCCTGGTCGCCTGCGCCACCCGTGTCCACGCCCATGGCGATGTCGCCCGACTGCTTGTTGATCGACGAAATCACAGCGCAGGTATTCGAATCGAAGCCATAGAGTGCGTTGTCGTACCCAATGGCTGCCACCACGCCGCGTACCAACGTCTGAAAATCGACATAGGCACTGGTGGTGATTTCGCCTGCGATCACAACCAATCCGGTTGCGGTCAGTGTTTCGCAGGCTACGCGGCTGTAAGGATCATGTTCGAGGCAGGCGTCGAGGATGGCGTCTGAAATCTGGTCTGCGATCTTGTCGGGATGCCCTTCAGTCACCGACTCCGAGGTGAATAGAAACTTGTCGCGTGCGGACAAAACAGTCCTCCCTTATGTGCGGATGGCCTGATACCGTCGCAGCTCCTGATAGGGAAAAGCGATAGAGTGCGGAGCGAAGGATCGAGCCGCTTCGATCACGGCACAGGCAACTAAGCTAAATGGTACTAGACCATTCAGGCGCAGGCAAAGCGCTGCACCCAAAGGGGCAAAGAGCCGATCCAGCGGGGAAATGGGCCAGTAAACGGTAGGCAGGCTAGGAACCTGTCCAAGGAACTTCGAATATTCTGAAGGCGAGATTTCAGGCGAGGCCGCAAGGGAGGCGCGGGTTTTACCCCGTGCATTATCCGTGGACAATCAATGCGGCTTCAGCTGCTGAGGGTAATTCCCGCCGGAGCAAGACTTTTTCGCAGCTGGAAAGCGTGCCCTTAAGAGAGCGCGGCGTTCAGGTACGTCTGTCCGGAAAAATAGGAAATTGCAATGCCGCTGTGGCTGTTTCCGGAGCAGACATCGAACGATGCTGATTGCTGTTTGCAGCCGAGATGCGATTGCTGACGTAATGCCACACAAACCAGCCGAGAGCGGAGAGCAGCACCAACAGCACGGCAACGCCTGCCCAGCGCAGCCGCATATCCGGGCGTGGAGCCTCATCATTGTGGCCCTTGCTTATATTTTCTGCGAATTCAATCCAGCTTGCGTCGTCGTCTTTGAGCTGGCCGCTTTTCTGGTAGGCAGACATGAAGCGGTTGACCCACGTGTCCTCGTCCAAGCCGACAACCCGCGCGTAGCCGCGCACGATGCCCTTGTTGAACACCCCTCCTGGAAGAACATCAAATTGTTCTTCCTCGAGAGCGAGCAGATGGCGGCTGCTGATCTTCGTCGCGTCGGTTATCGTCTCGATCGCGATGCCGCGGGTTTCCCGCTCTTTCCGCAAATCTTCGCCAAACTGACCCATGCTCCTGTTCCTGCGCAGATACGCTTTGGGGCTAGCAAAATCTTGCAAAAAGATGTTGTGCTATCGACGAGTCTAATGCACAACCTCTAGGGCAAACCATAAAACTCTCTAGGAAACAAGTCAAAAGAAAAAGAATACTTTTCCTTTTCTTTTCATGTACCTAAACTAAAAGCTAGCTAACACATCCTTAACTGCTTGGATGTTTATAAGAGCCCTTAAGCTTCTCTGTCCTAATGATTATCGGTGGTGCGGCCCGCTTTGTTACACTCAAGTTTCGAGAGATTTTCGCCTTTTCCCGGAATGGAACGGCGCATCGGCTCCCGCCACATTACCTCTTAAGGGTTTCCCACCATGAACAAGCTTGTCCTCGGCAACCTACTTTACCGGCCCCTGCGCAGTGTCATCGGCGTCTTTGCGGTGGCTGTCGAGGTCGTTATGATCCTCTCGATTGTCGGGATTTTTGTCGGACAGGTCGAACACTCCAAAAGTCAGACCAGCGGCATCGGAGCGGACCTGATCGTGCGTCCGCCCAATTCGAGCTTTATCAGCGGCGTAGGCGGGGCGCCTGTGCCCGCTAAAATTGCCGGCATCCTGGCAAAACTACCGCACGTGGCCGTGGCTACGCCGGTCATTCAGGACTTCAGCCTCGCCGGCTCGCCTGAACTTATCTGGGGCATTGATTTTGATAGTTTTAACGCGCTCAAGCCCTTCGTATTCCTTGAAGGTGGCCCTTTTCAAGGGCCGAACGATGTCATTATCGACGATGTTTTTGCCCGCACCGACGGCGGCCATCGGCTTGGCGATACCATCCTGATCAAGAGCCATCCCTTTCATATCTGCGGCATTGTTGAACATGGACGTGGCGGCCGCAAATTTGTGCCGATCCACACACTCGGCACCATGGTCGGCAATCCCGATAATGCTTCGCTTTTCTATTTGAGAAGCGATGATATTCAGAATCAGGAACTCATCCGGAAAGAAATTCTTGCGACGCCTGGTCTCAGCGAATATCAGGTGCAGACGCTGCAGGAGTGGATGTCGCTGATGACGCCTGAGCACCTGCCCGGATTCAACGCGGCGCTCCGCAGCGTGATCGGTATTGCTGTCATCGTGGGCTTCATCGTCGTCTTCCAGACGATGTATACCGCCGTAATGGAGCGGACGCGCGAGATCGGTATCCTCAAGTCGCTGGGCGCATCGCGCGCGTACATCACGAACGTGGTGCTGCGCGAGGCGGCGTTGATTTCGATAGCAGGCATCCTTCTGGGAATCGCTCTCACCTATCTGCTTAAATTTGGATTGAGCTATCGCTTCCCGACGCTGCCTTTTCCGCTAAGCCTGGATTGGCGGGTACGCGCCGCGCTGATTGCCTTTTCAGGAGCGATTCTGGGCGCGCTATACCCGGCGCTGAAAGCCGCCCGCAAAGATCCGATCGACGCCCTGGCTTACGAATAAACGGAGGTGCAGAATGACCAATCCGGAAGAGCATACGACGACAGGCAAGCTTCAGGAGCACTGGATCTACGTTCTTGGCGGAGCCGACCTGCATAGCCGTGCCTCTGAGTGGCAGCAGCGGAAAACCGCCGGCGGCAAGTTGTACGCCCTTATCGAAGCCCGGTCGGACGAGCGTCCGGATCGTAGATTGACACAGGTGGGCAACGACGACGTGCTGTACATCTATGCGCGTATGTCAGATGGATTGGACGCAATCGGGGAGAGCAAAAAGACTCCGCAGGAACTAGCCTCCCATCTGTTGTCAGAAGGCCTGGACACGGGACACAAGGAACTGAAGATCTTTGCGTCAAAAAGCGGCAATACGCTTCCAGGCGAAAAAGGATCAACCTCCTACGCCGAGCGGTTATACAACTGCATGAAACAGGATTACCCAAATATCAGAGTCTACGGCTACCTGGGCGAAGTAAGCCCGCAGGGTTTCGACTCGCATAAGACTGCAGGCCTTGCCTCCGGGGAGACATCCGAGAGCGTGACACGAGATTCCTGGGATGAAAGAAAGCTTCGCGCGAAGGAAAACCGGGTCTGTTTTCCTCCTTTACCGGATAGCAAGTAGGGGTCTTCCTTCGCTCGATCTTTGCGTTGTAACTAGAAAAAGCGAATCCTGACCCTGAGTCTGAGTACAGCGAAGAGTCAGGGTCAGGATGACAGCTTTTTCACTCGCAGCCAGTCAACTGGCTATATTGTCGATTCAGTCTAAAAGAGGGCGTGCGGCGCTGCGCTTTCCATGTGGAAAACTTCCCAGGTCTGCTTGCCCACACTCGTGCCGATTTTCTTGGCCTTTACCCAGCAGCCCTGGAAATTAGTGTAGTTGTAAACCGGGGGTGGTCCTGCCGCAGTTCTTACGGCCAGGATGATGGCGCCTCGGCGTGCCAGTCCAAAATCCCATCTCAGAGTCTTTGTGGCCGCTGCTACGGCGGGCGCGGGACTTCCCGGGGGTGCAGCTGTTACCGCCAGAGGCTGCCCCTTCGCCCAACCGTGAGGCTTCTCCTGCGCCTGAATCGACTGCACAACAACGTCCTCGAATTCAGCTTTCGGGACCCAGTTAAGAATGATGCATGAGTTCCGCGTCGTCGACGCACCGGCGAGTGGATCTTCCGTGGGCTTACCGACATATTTACGCGCCAGCTTGTAAGGAGTCGCAAAGGCAGCACATGCGCATAAGTTACAGGCTGTCCCCGGCAGTGTATGCCGGTTGAACGCATGAGTACACGAGCAGATCACTGAAATCGCGCGTTTGTCGACGTTCTTCGCGATTTTTGACTTCAGCAGCTCTATTTCTGCGTTGTGCCAATTTTCAGCATCCTTCCCGGCCTGACCGGGTTTCGCTGCTTCGGTCGCTGCCTGCACCTTTGTCTTCTCTATGTCCTTGCTGAAGGTAAACAGATGTTTTTTCGAGAAATTCTTCTCGAATTTGATGCAGTATTGCTCTCCGTCCCAGTCCCTGACGACCCATTCCTGATCCGCAGTGGCGACTCGGGTCAGGCGTTCCATATTTCTGGAGACATGATGAAACGATTCATACGTGAGCAGATCAGCAGCGGTGCTTGTATTAAGACTCTTCGTTGCCAAACGGGCCTCCTTGCCAGTCGAAGCGAATATAGCATGTGGTTTGGCGTATTTGCAGGTCTGGAGACAGCCCAGTAATTGCTGTATTAAAAAATTGAGGGTTGATGCGTAAGAGTGAGAGGCCGCCACGCTCTGCGACCTTCTCCATGCGTTCCGGACCGCTTACACCGGCTGCAGGAAATCAGCCGATACCGGATTCTCGTAGAGCGAGTAATCACGTGTGACGACTGTGAGTCCGGACGGCGTAACGAAGTAGTTGCGCTTGTCCTCGTTCTGGTCGTAGCCGATGACCGTGCCTTCGGGCAGATGCACATCGCGGTCGATGATTGCCTTTTTTATGCGGCAATGACGCCCGATGTTGACGTGCGAGAAGACGATGCTCGAATCGAGCTCCGAATACGAGTTCACACGCACATCCTGCGAGAGCACGCTGTTGCGCACGACGGCGCCTGAGATAATGCAGCCGGTTGAAACGATCGAGTTGATCGCCATGCCGGTGCGTCCCGGCTCGCCAAAAACAAACTTCGCAGGAGGATACTGGCGTACCCGTGTCCGCATCGGCCAGTTGGCGTCATACAGGTTAAAGACAGGCGATATCGAAGCAATATCCATGTTCGCTTCGTAGTAGGCGTCCAGTGTTCCCACGTCGCGCCAATAGAGCGCATCCTGCCCGTTCTCATCGACAAAGTTGTAGGCCTGCATCTTGTATTTGCCGAGCAGGGAAGGCAGGATATTGTGCCCGAAGTCGTGCTTCGATGTGGGGTCTTCGGCATCCTTCATCAGCGACGGCAGCAGCACATCGGTATTGAAAAGATAGATGCCCATGGAGGCGTCAACCATGTTTGGATTGAACGGCGAGCGGAAGCTCGTCGTCTTCGGTTTTTCATCGAAGCCAATCACTTCGCCCGAGCGCGCCACCTCCACCACTCCGAAGCGCGATACATCTAAAGGATCGATCGGCAGCGTCGCCAGCGTAACGTCCGCGCCCGAATCGTTGTGTTGCTGCAGCATCTTGCCATAGTCCATTTTGTAGATATGGTCGCCGGAGAGGATGAGCACGTGTTTCGGCTGCTCGGAGCCAATGGAATAGATGTTCTGGTAGACCGCGTCCGCCGTGCCCATATACCAATTGGCGCTCACGCGCTGCATGGGTGGAAGAATCTCAATAAATTCGCCCAGTTCCTGGGCAACGACGCTGGTCCAGCCTTCGCGAATATGGCGATTGAGAGAGAGCGCCTTGTACTGGGTCAAGATGTATACATGGCGCAGATCGGAATTGATGCAGTTAGAGAGGGTGATATCGATGATGCGGTAATTTCCGCCAAAGGGAACTGCGGGTTTCGCGCGATCGCGGGTCAACGGGAAGAGACGTTCCCCTGCACCGCCTGCCAAAAGTACGCCGAGTGTGTCTTTCATGGATTACGACGCCCCTTATTGCCTTTTGCTTAGTATCCAGCTTTGTGGCTTCGGCAAATACCATGCGGCAAAACATTGCCGCCTCTTTGAACTGGCGATACTAGCATAAAGAACAGCAAAAGGGAGTCAATCCACTCGTTCATCCCCCTGAATGGCAATCCGGAGTGAGCGCAGAAAATGTACATCCTGCGAAGAAAAAGGCTTTCCATCTTCCCCGACCTCTTGCTGGCCTCGCGTATTCGATGGTTCAAGTGCGGCCTCTGGTTGCTGTTCGAGCTCGTTCAAGCCAATCGTCGCTTCCAGCATGAGTAAAACGTCAAATCCTTGTTTCCGGATGTCCTGTACGACGCCGGCAATGTGTTCCGATTCGGAGACCGTCTCATGGATGGCTTCTCCCAACTGCTGAACGAGTTTTCGCAGCTTTGCGTTCAAGATGTGTGTCTCCGTTTCCCCCCTGCCATCGACCGGCCTGGAGCGCGCTGGAATGTTCTTAACTTACTTCTGATGTTCGAGGAGGGCAACTGGAATCAGAACGGCTGATAAACTTTGTTCATGGAGCCGAACACGCTCGGCCGCAAACTCGGAATCGGTGTGCGCGTCGCATCAAAAATGCTTCTCGATCGCGCAACGAAGGGCAGCCCTCCACCTGCTGCTTCCTCCGTTTCGGAGACCGTGCAGCAGGTCACGCATCCGTCCACAGTGTACGCCGCACGCGGCAAGGATGTCGCGCGAGGGTCGCGCAAATTCGGCGAAGCGGTGTGGAAACCCTTCGCGCACGCTGGCGGCGTTCTGTGGCTCGAAGTAACGGGACTCTTCTTCGGCATCTTTACTCTATTCTTTGCTATCAATACGTATAAACTGCGCCATCACTGGGATATAGGCCCGGATCACCAGCGTTTTCTGGTGTTTACCATAGTGACGCTGGCCTTCGCGTATTTCACTTTCAGTTCGTTCTACCGCGCGCATAAAAAAGAAAAGCTGAGGCGACAGGCGAAGCAGTGAGTGCACGCGCATACTTGCGCTCCTCACAAAGGTGTCATCCTGTTTGCCAAACAATTGGGTGCCCATCCTTCGCGTAGCGTCCCATTTCTCCTCAAGTTGGCACAAAGAGTAAAAGAGAAGATATCCTTCTCCGTTCACTCCCAATGTCCGCAGATCACAATTCCAAACCCGTCTATGCCCGCGAGGATCTCGAAGCCATTGATTTCGATCCGGCGAAAGACCTCGGCTTTCCTGGCGAATTTCCTTTCACGCGCGGCATTCAGCCGACCATGTATCGCGGCCGTCTCTGGACGATGCGGCAGTACGCCGGCATGGGCGATGCCGAGGAGAGCAATCGCCGCTACAAGTTTTTGTTGGCTCATGGAACGGCGGGTTTGTCCGTCGCCTTCGACCTGCCCACGCAGATCGGCTACGACTCCGACGATCCAATGTCGCTGGGCGAAGTGGGTAAGGTGGGCGTAGCCATTGATTCCATCGAAGATATGGAGCGCCTCTTCAACGGCATCCCGCTCGACAAAATCTCGACTTCGATGACGATCAACGCGACGGCCAGCATCCTGCTCGCGCTCTATGTCGCGGTTGCGAAGCGAACCGGCGCCGACGCGAAAAAACTCACAGGCACCGTGCAGAACGACATCCTCAAGGAGTACATCGCGCGCGGGACGTATATCTATCCCATCCGTCATGCCATGCGCATCATCACCGACATGTTCGCCTGGGCCAACGCCGAGGTGCCTGAGTGGAATACCATCTCCATCTCCGGTTACCACATGCGCGAGGCCGGATCGACCGCCGCGCAGGAGGTTGCCTTCACACTGGCCAACGGCATGACCTATGTACAGGCCGCCATCGATGCCGGATTGGATATCGATCAATTCGCTCCGCGCCTCTCTTTTTTCTTCAATGCGCACAATGATTTTCTTGAGGAAGTCGCCAAGTTCCGCTGCGCCCGCCGCGTCTGGGCGCATCTCATGCGCGACCATTTCAGAGCGAAGCATCCACGTTCCTGGATGCTCCGCTTCCACACGCAGACCGCCGGATCGACGCTCACCGCGCAGCAACCCGAGAACAACATCGTCCGCACGGCGATCCAGGCGCTGTCGGCGGTCCTGGGCGGCACGCAGTCGCTGCATACCAATGGCTACGATGAAGCCCTTGCCCTGCCGACAGAAGAGGCCGCGCGCATTGCCCTGCGCACACAGCAGATCATCGCCAGCGAATCGGGAGTTGCCCAGACTATCGACCCCTTCGCCGGTTCGTATTACGTCGAGTCGCTGACCGCAGAGATCGAGCAGCAGGTAAAAACCTACCTCGACCGCATCGACGCACTCGGCGGCATGCTCCGCGCCATCGAGCATGGTTGGGTGCAGCAGGAAATCCAGAACGCCGCCTACAATTACCAGCGCGCCGTCGATTCCGGCGAGGCCACGGTCGTCGGTGTCAACCGCTTTACACGCGAAGATGAGCCAGGCATTCCCATCCAGCGCATCGACGAGGATTTAGAGCGCAACCAGGTCGAGCGTTTGCATGCCCTGCGCCAGCGCCGCGATAGACTCCGCTGGCAATCTGCTCTAGGCCGCGTAAAAGACCACGCCCGCAGCGGAGAAAACCTCATGCCCGCCATCCTTGAAGCCGTCGAAGGTTACGCCACCGTAGGCGAAATAGCCGCCGCCATGCGCGAGGTGTTCGGGGAATATCAGGAATCAGTGGTGATTTGAATGATGGATCTAGGGAATTCACATGCGGCCCGAGTCAGCCTCTTGTGTTTCGCTCAGGAGAGCTCTCTGACGCTGGCCGCCAATTTATAGACGTCCCAGTTTTTATGAAATTCTTGGAGCTTGTTCTGGAACAATTGGGGATCATGTATCCGCTGCAACCCATCGGCCTCGTCCATTCTTTGTTTCATAAAGGCAAATAGAGGCTCAGAAACCAACTTGGAGAGATAGTAGGCTTCCTGTAAACCTAAATAGGCATCGCAGATCTTTCCTCCCCTCTAAAGAGATATTCCCGAACTCAGAAAAGTCCTTTCCCGGTCCCACCTGTCCGCTGTGTACAACGAAATGCTCGAATGTGCGGAGCGCCTTAAAAATCTCTGCTACGCGGTCTGCATGAATCTGCTTGCGCGATATCTCCATTTGTGCGGCTAGTAATCTACTCTGCTCCTCTGCAACTTGGGTTAATGCCATTGCGGCTTCTGCCTGCTTATTGATCGCGTTCCATGTAATAACAAGCACGACGAAGGTGACCATCGCGAGTATGGCGCTGACTAAAGCACTAAGGGTTTGAAGTGCACCCGAGTTAGAATTCAGCCATTGCAACATAGGCCACAGGGTATCACTGCGCCACTCGCGCCGCAGCTTTATGCTGGGTGCCCCAGGTTCTATGAGCAACGCCGAAGGGTAACCTGGGTTGTTCACGCAGAGTCATTTGTGATGCATCGCACAGTTTTGAGAAGATAAACCGTTCCGCGGTTAGTTCGAGGAGGCGCACGTGGCCTTGATCGCAAACATCCTCTTCCCTGTGGATTTCTCTCCATCCAGCTTTGCAATGGCCCCGTATGTAAAACGAGCAGCGACTCTGTCGGGCGCCAAAGTGTCGCTGATCCATGTTTTCGATCCGGCCAGCTACAACGGTTTTGAGCTCTATCTGAGAGCTATCCCAGAGATTGCAACAGACCATCAGAATATTGCCCGGGAGAGGCTCGATTCGTTCTTGCCAACCGAATTTCCAGCCACAGAATGCCCGAGAATCCTCGTCTCTGGAGATGCAGCGACGCAGATCGCTCAGACGGCCAGAAGCGGCTTCGATCTCATCATCATGCCCACGCACTCCGGATTTTTCCGGCGAATGCTGCTTGGCTCGACAACCGCCAAAGTGCTCAATGATGCAGATTGCCCGGTGTTGACCAGCATGCATTCTGAGACGATTGCTCCCCGGCCACAAGAGCACAGGGAGTGGTTATGTGCGATTGGTTTGGGGCATGACTCGGAACGAGTTCTTCGATTCGCCCATCGGATGTCTAAAGAAGAAAAGGCCAATCTGACCATCATTCATGCCATTCAGTCCGAAGACCCCTTATTGCCAACGCAACTGGATCTGGAAGAGATGGTACAGTCTGCGGAACGGAAAGAGGCGCATCAGCGCATTGCCGATCTGCAAAAAAGAGTGGGCGCCAACTTGCCGGTCCACATCGCTGCAGGGACAGTAAAAGAGGCTCTGCTTGAAGCGGCCAGGCGATCGGATGCCGATGTACTGATTGTTGGAAGAAGTCCTCAGTCAGGGGCTTACGGCCGCATACGAGACCTGACTTACGCGATGATTCGCGATTCACCTTTTCCAGTTCTGAGTGTCTGACCTCGGGCATTTGTCGACGATCGCCTGGCCGGTGGACGGGAGCCCCGGGTTCGCGAAGCTCACCCGGGTAGTTCCAAATTCATCTGAACAGCCCGACTCGCTTCAGTGCTGTACTACCGTCCCCGAACCGCCGCTGCCGCTGCCCGATCCCGAACCTGATCCATAACCACCACCGTTCGATCCGCTGGGACCGATGCCCTGGCTGAATTGCGAGTCCATCCATGCGATGCGCTGCGTGAGCCAGCTTTTCAGGAAATCGACTTCTCCCTGATAGGAGCCGGCCACTTCGGAATTCGGCCAGACAGCTTCTCCGAGAATGGGCCAGCGTTGGAAGTTATTCTGCTGGGATTGGTTCAGGTAGGCTGCCGTCTGATCGATGAAGGCGGGCAGAGTATCCAGCTGCGATGCTTTGACCTGCTTCCACCGCGCAATTACGGCTTTGGTGAAAGCTGGGTCTTGGAACAATCTGGCATACCACGACGCATTGCCTACCCACCACAGATCGGGATTGACGATTGGAGCATAGTTCACATTACCGGAACTGATGTCGAAATCCCACACCGGTCCCATATAAAGCAGGGGGTTGTTTTTGTCCTTATAAAGGTAATCGCTGCTAAAGAAATCAGCATCGACATTTCCCATGATTTCATTTGTCAGATACCAGTTAATGAGCGTGTTTTTATCGAAGTAAGCAGGCCAGCCGGTTGTGGAATTGGTAAAGGTATCCGAGTAGAGAGCATTCTCGGCCTCTTGCACGTAGTTTTGAATGTAGGAAGATTGCTCTGGCGTAGCGGGATCAGGATCCTGCAGCCCGAATTCCACGTCATGCGCCGTAGTGAAGACAAAGTCTTCATCCTGATGTTGATCGATCTCCAGGAGATACCCTCCCGTCAAAGCTTTTCCGGAATTGTCTGTGTCATCCATCTCATTGATATTTACCTGGGTTTTGCCAATGTCCACTTCCTGTGTGAGTTCATAATTGCCCTCATACTGGCCATTCAGGAAAAGCTCCACAAACACGGAACTAGGCGTCCAGGGCATGCCCAGGCGCTGGCTCAGTTCAAGAGCTACATAATTGCGCATGAGCGCTTTGTCGTCATAATTGGCCAGCAGAATCCAGTTCTTGTTGGATGGCATGCCCAGCAGGGGTGCTTTTGAGGCCAGCTTAACCTTGTAAGGCTTTTTCGGCATGAGAATTGTACTGTTGCCGTGTAAATGCACCTCCATGGTGCCCGTATACGGTGAGTCGGTCGGGTCCGCTGTGCCCGGAGTGATCGAGATGTTGCCGTTTACATAGTCTGTCTTATTCAGGATCGGCGCGCCGTCCTGCGTTGTCATTCGAAGCACAGGCAGGTTCATCGTCGTTGGCACAAAAGATGGGTTTTCGAGTGAAACAGTCAAGTTCAAAGGCGAGCTGCTGGTGAACGGCCCAAAATTAGCAGAAATTGCAGCGGTTGCTGCCATCGAATCATGGTTCCCGGCGCCTGTAGCTGGAAACGAGCTTGCTGCTGCGTTCGATGCCGCGCTGAAGGTCAAGGTCGCCGATACGTTTTGATTCAATTTCAGCTGAGACGGCGATACGGTCACTCCGGAGGGCAATCCAGTTACGGTGATCAACGCTCCCTCGCCAAGGTCTGCCGGGGAAGCTACCTGGACCGTTACTGCTTGCGAAGATCCGGGAGTCAGCGTAATAGCGCTGCTGGAAGATGTCAGGGTGACTTGATTAGCTTGAACGCCACAACCAGCCAGAAAAAGTAAAACAGACGCTGCCCCAATTTTGAATTGTGGCAGTCGCAGAAGAGCTTGCATTCTTTCCTCTCTTGCACTTGCTCGTATGTATTCAATTGCAGGAATGAAGGCCGGAGGGATGAACGGAAATCATTCGGTACAGTTATAGATTGTTAAAATAAGGATAATATTTTCGAGAAGATTGGGCGAATAAAAATTTATTCGAATTAGAAAATCCTGCGGAGAAGCTTGCCTTCGCCGTAGTGGCGGTTCGCAAATTCAGAAAGCGAACCCGAGCCGGTGGACTGCGCCAGCAGTCACAATGTAATGACAATGCAATGACACTCCTTAGAGGTGGTGCGGAGTAGGCTGGCTTCGGACTTCAGAACCCAGACGCCCCCGCCTGCGGTTTGTTTCCAGCCCTTTACCGACGCCGCGTCGTTCTAAAGAGGCAGCACGAGTACAGCGGGGCTGACAGCACCAGGAGTCTCGTAATGAAAACGCTAGTACGCCTTACCGTCAGTGCCGCATTGGCTCTGTCGACGGGTGGCCTCTCTTTCGGACAGCACTATACCCAAACCAATCTTGTTGCCAACACCTCAGGAGTCGCTCCTGTCACCGATCCACAGCTGGTCAACCCCTGGGGCCTGTCTCGCGGCTCCGGCAGTCCCTGGTGGGTCTCCGATAACGCAACCGGGTTCAGCACCCTCTACAACGGCCCCGGAGCCAAGCAAGGCCTGATCGTCACCATCCCCCCGTCCAATCCCAACAACAAGCAGACGCCGACCGGTACTCCAACCGGCACCATCTTCAACGGCAGCACCACCGATTTCCTGCTGGCGCCCAATGCTCCCGCATCTTTCCTCTTCTCTACGATTGATGGAACCATCGTCGGCTGGAATGCGACCATCGGCGTTGCGCAAGGAGCGATGCCTCCTTCGACCCATGCCATGACGGTAGTCAGAACCACCGACGGTTCCAGCTACACGGGCCTGACCAGCGCTTTCATCAACGGCAATCGCTATCTGTACACCGCGAACTTCACCAAAGGCCGTGTGGATGTTTACAACAACGCATTTCAGCGGGTGCACCTGCCGCCTGTGCACGGCGGCGACAATCATTCCGATGATTTTGCCTTCGATGAGGGCCGTCACAATGATGGCGACCAACCCTTCGTCGATGATCGTTTACCGCGCAACTTCGTCCCTTTTAACGTGCAGTCTATCGGCAACGACATTGTCGTTACCTATGCGCTCCATCAGGAAGGACAGCCTTTTGAAACCGACGGCCCGGGTCTGGGCTATGTCGATATTTACAGCTCCTCCGGGCAGCTTCTGCGGCGCCTCGAGCATGGCGATTGGCTCAATGCTCCGTGGGGTGTGGCACTGGCTCCACTCGATTTCGGACGCTTCAGCCACGATCTGCTGATCGCTCAGTTTGCTGGCGGCGGCACTACGCAGTCCAGCGGCTTTATCGCAGCCTATGACCTGTCCACCGGCAAGCTCGATGGATTGCTGGAGGATGCGACCGGAAAGCCGCTCTCGATCAACGGTATCTGGGCAATCAGCCCGGGAAACGTAAGCCCCGGCAATAGCGATCCCGCAAAAGCCCCGGCCGCGGAACTCTACTTCACCGCTGGTCCCAACCATGGCTCAGGCGGACTGTTCGGCTATCTGACGGCAGTTTCTGCAGAGCTGATCAAAGGAAATGATCAGTAATTGAAATAGATGAGTTGTTTCGTACCGGTTGCAGAGAGAAATGCATTGGAACGTATCGAGGCACTCCTCCTGTAGCAGGATCTTTTATTCCACATACTGCCCCACCCTTCGCTCAGCCAAGGTGGGGCAGCTTCATTTGTAACCGTCGCTTAAGGAATCACTCGCGACTTCTTCAACTGCTCAAACAGTTCAAAGAACGAAGCAGGCGTTTCCTGATATTCCTTGAACCCAAGCAGCCGGCTCTTCGTCATGTCGTTTACGCACTCGATCTTCCGTCCAAGATCGGCGTCCGTGTGCCACCAGGAAGCCAGCTTGTCCACGTTGCTTTCAACAAGTCCATACTTGGTTGCAACCTCCGTCCACAGCGGAGCAACATCTTGCATCTGCTTTTCCAGCGGAGCCGACTCCGCATGCGGTCCCGCAGCCTCCACTCCGAAGTAAGCAGCCAGCTGCGGCCAGAGCCAGCGCCAGCGGAAGATATCGCCATTCACCGTGTTGAATGCCTGATTGTGGGCTTCCGGAGTCGTCGCCGCCCACTCCATCTGCTTCGCCAGCACGCGCGCATCGCATATGTCGGTCAAAAAATTCCATTGCTCCTGCGAACCGGGAAAAACAAAAGGCCGTCCAGTTTCGCGGCAAATTGTGGCGTATACGGCCAGCGTGACGCCCATGTTCATGGCATTGCCCAGCGCGTAGCCAATCACCGTATGCGCGCGATGTACACTCCAGGTAAAGCCCATGCGCTTTGCCGCTGCGAACAGAATGTCTTCCTGCGTGTAGTAAAAATTCTCACCGGGCAGACGTGGCTGGTCTTCACGGAACGGCGTCTCCGCCATCGTCTTTCCATAAGACTCAAACGGACCCAGATAGTGCTTCGTTCCGGTCACCAGCGCCGCATGCTTCAGCTTCTTCGCGCCTTCAAGGGCTTCAAACAAGTGCTCGACCATTGCTCCGTTCACGAGAACGTTTTCCTTTTCCGTCGGCTGCCGGAGCCATGCGCAGATGAATACATCGGTGACATCCAGTCCCGACACGGCCTGTTTCAGCGAGTTCTCGTCGAGCAGATCGGCTGCTATCGGTTGGATACCCGGCCCTGGCTGCGGCTTTCGGGCAAGTCCATACACATCCCATCCCTTGTGGACTAAATGCTGTGCAAGATTGCCCCCCGCGATTCCGGTTGCGCCTACGACTAACGCACTTCTTTGGCTCATCAGACGTACCTGCTCTCTTAGCTTTTCCTCTTTGGATGTGGTGACGCCGCGTAAAGGCTCAAACAGCGCAGTCCGGTATGAGTTGCATCGCGCGTCCGATACAATCCGAAATCATCGGAGGAAACTTTGGAAAGACGGCGATTTCTGACCTCATCCCTGGCCGCATCTGCCCTCGCCCTTGCGAATCAGAGAGGCAAAGCACAAACATCCGCCAGTAAACCGCGTGAGTACTATGAGCTTCGCAAATACCACATGCAGACAGGCCCGCAAACGAAGCTCACGGAGAGCTACTTGTCTGAAGCTTTCATTCCGGCTCTCAACCGCCTCGGTATGTCACCGGTAGGCGTGTTCAACCTCACCATTGGGCCGGAGACGCCTGTGCTCTACGTGCTCATTCCCAGCCCTTCACTCGAATCGTTGGTCACTGCCGAACTGCACCTTGCGCAGGACGAAGCATTTTTGAAAACAGCTGAGCCTTTCTGGAATGCTCCACCTACCGCACCTGCGTTTCTTCGCATCGAAAGCTCATTGCTCATCGCTTTTGAAGGATGGCCCAGGCTGACCCCTCCCGCTTCAACGGCGCAACACAGCAAGAGAGTCTTTCAGCTTCGCACCTATGAAAGCGCCAGCAATCAGGATCACGTGCGCAAAGTGGAGATGTTCCACAGCGGCGAGTTTGAAATTTTTCAGAAGGCTGGCTTTGGACAGGTCTTCTACGGCGATACGTTGATCGGACAGCGCCTGCCCAACTTGACCTACATGCTCAGCTTCAGTGATCTCGGCGAGATGGACGCCAAGTGGGATGCCTTCCGCAACGATCCGAACTGGAAGAAGCTGTCCACATCGCCGCGGTATGCCTTCGAGCAGATCGTGAGCAATATCTCGAATCTGATTTTGACGCCGACTGCTTTTTCGCAGATATAACGAAGGACCGCACACGGCCATAAAAATCTTCTGTATCGGGGTTCGCTTCAGGTATAGTTGCGCCACGAACCCCGGAGAAGTGAAATGCCTTACCGATTTGCTTTCCTGCTGATCGTAGTGTGTGTCTCAGCTGGTGCCGTGTATGCGCAAGAAAATACAGAGCCCCTGCCCGCTCCACAGGGTTCGCCGGCTGCGTCGGTGTGCTCTCACGTGCCTGACGCTGATACAGACTCCGAGAGATACAACGCAGGCTTTAGTGATGGATATAAAGCGGGATGCAAACATGCCTTGTCCACTCAGCCCCGTACTACGAGCAGCGTCCATCTCGACGCGGCTGTGCAAGACACGCTAGCGCCGACCTCCTCGCTTGCCGAGGAAAATGCCAACCTGCTTAAGCTCATCGGGGAAGTCTGTGATGGCGCTGACATAGGTGCGCGCAAGAAAGGTGCGGGCCATGATGAGACCTGGAATCTGAAATACCGGATAGCGCTCCTGACCCGCCTCATTGAAAACCGTCCATCCGATTGCCAATGAAAGCTCTCGCCATCGCCGCCGCAATTTTCATCACCGTTCTCGGGACTGCCAGCCGAGCGCAAACTCCTGATCGAAGATCCCGCGCCGGAGATGTGCGCCAGACTGATTCAGGCACGCTCGCGGATGCCCTGGCGGCAGCGCAGGACCAGGTCAATATTCCAACTCAGCCAGCTGCAAGCAATGGGCCCGCAAGCAAGGCCCAGGCCGATTACAACGAAGCCTATTGGAAATATCAGCGCGACGCCATCGAACAAACGCGCAAGGTCTATGCATGGCAGCACGTCTCATCCATCATCATTTTTTACGTTGTGATTTTTCTGGTGCTGGTCGGCGTACTCTTTTCCTGGCTCCAGTTCAAGGCGGCAGCTTACACGGGGGAGTCAGAAGAGTTGGACGCATCGATGAAGGGGGTCAAAATTACCTCATCCACGCTGGGCGTGGTGATCCTCGTGCTTTCGATGTGCTTTTTCTATCTGTATCTTCGCTACGTGTATCCAATCAACGTGAACGAAGGGACAAAGATGGTCAAGAGTTCTGAGTAAAGCCGCGCTCGTTGACTTCAAGTTTCAATCAAGTTCGTCTTCGTTAGAACTACACATCATTTCCCAGATGGAAGATCGGCTCGACGCCGGTCGCTCGCGCGATCAGTGCCTGCTCTTCGTGCAGCTCCAGAGGCTTGTAATTCTGTGCGACGTCCATCGCCAGGCGAAAATATTTTTCTTCGCCTGGCGGCAGAGCGGCAGTGATCGGATGCCCGAGCGTCCAGCGCAACCCCAGCGAAGCCTCATCAGGAAAAGCTGCTGGCTGATACCAGCACTTCGGCTCGGGGTGATTCTGCTTCTGGTCGGTGGACCATACCGTTTTCGCCATCGCCTTCAGCGCCAGAATGCCCATGCCTTTTTCCTGCGCGCGCTTTAGAATCTGCGGGCCAAAATTCGCCTGCGAAAAAAGCACAAAGTTGACGGGAAAGAGGACTGTGTCGAAGTTGTAGCGATTCATCGCTGCAACCGCTGTCTCCGCTGAGTGCACTGAGAAGCCGATGTAGCGAATCTTGCCTTCTTTCTTCGCTGCTTCCATCGTCTCCATCGCGCCACCCGGCCCCAGCACTGTGTCGAGATCAGTCATCTTGGTCAGTGCGTGGAACTGATACAGGTCGACGTGGTCCGTCTTCAGCAGTCGTAGCGACTCTTCCAATTGTTTGCGTGATTCATCCTTCATGCGCCCTTCGGTTTTGCAGGCGAGAAAGCAGTTTTTGCGATACGGCGCGAGCGCCGGGCCCAGCCGTTCCTGCGCATTGCCATAGCTCGGTGCAACGTCGAAGTAGTTGACGCCGCGGTCCACGGCTTCGGCAACGATATTGCCGGCTGCGCCGGTTTCCTCGTTCATCACAACGATGCCACCAAAGCCGATGATCGAGAGATGCTCGCCGGTCTTGCCCAGCGGACGTCGCGCGATCGAATTGGCCGGTGTCGCAGCAGCAGAAGACATTTTGGTTGTGGCGGCGGCAGCAGCGGTAAGGGCGCTCTGCTTCAGAAAGTCGCGGCGTTCCATAGTTAACCTCGATGCGGGAGAGTAAGGTCGAGCCAGCTTGCTATCAACATTTTCCCAGAAAGCGACCCGTCTCTGTTTTAAGGAAGAGAAAAATTCGCAAATGTACTGTTTTCAGCTGTCTGAGGAGGTGAAATCAGCCGTCAACTGTTCTTCGTATTCCTTCGTCTAACAAACGACAACCCATGTTATCTACGAATTCTATGTCCCGATATTTCGCGTTGATTGTCTGTTTATGCAGTTCTGCACTCGCGGTTTATGGTCAGCAAACCGCCTCACAGGAAGCTCCGAAATCCACTCCGACGACACTCTCCGTCGATGTAAAAGTGGTTACACTTCCCGTCACCGTCCGCGACAAGAAAGGCCAGATCGTCACCACTCTGACGAAAGACGATTTCGTCCTGCAAGAGGACGGCCGTCCGCAGACGATCAAATATTTCAACCTGGATACGAACCTGCCGTTGACTCTGGGCTTGCTGGTCGACACCAGCATGAGTGTGCGCAATGCGCTTGATCAGGAAAAGACGTCGAGCAAAACCTTTCTGAATCAGATGTTGACCAAGCCTGAAGACAAAGCCTTCCTGATTCACTTCGACCACGAGGTCGAGCTGCTGCAGGACCTGACGGCATCGAAGGACAAACTTTCATCGGCGCTCGAGGAACTTGGCCCTACGCAGGTCTCATATTCTCCAACAACAGACTCCGATTCCAGCCAGCAGCACACCCGTCGCGGAGGTGGAACGCAACTGTATGACGCGATCTTTCTGGCAGCTGACGAGCTGATGAAGAAGCAGCAGGGGCGCAAAGCGCTGGTCGTGTTAAGCGATGGAGAAGACCGCGGCAGCAGGGAAACGCTCAACTCTGCCATCGAAGCTGCGCAGCGCGCGAATACCGTGGTCTATACCATTTATTTTCAGGGCGAACAGCAGCATGATGACAATAACCGGAGCGGCGGCTATGGGCGTCCTCACATCGGCATGGGCGGCGGCGGATGGCCCGGCGGTGGCGGCGGATATCCCGGCGGCGGCAGAGGTGGCCAACGTCCCTCGCAGGAGCCGCATGTAGACGGTAAGAAAATCATGATCCAGATCGCGCAACAGACCGGTGGACGCATGTTCGAAGCGAAGAAAAAAGAAAACTTCGACCAGATTTACGCGAGCATCGCCGAAGAGCTTCGTTCGCAATATATGCTCGGCTATACGCCGGACAAATCGAGCGCCGATGCGAGCTATCACAAGATCGCCTTGACCACGCCAAAGAAAGACCTCTTCGTGCAGACGCGCGATGGGTACTATGCAGACAAATGAGAAAGGATTTTGCGACCTCTATTTCATCCGGGTTCACGTTCGAAGTCGATGTTAGCTTGTTATCCACTCGTCGTAGAACTGGAAGCCAGCAATAGCCGGTAGGTAAAAGCAACGCTTTTGAATCGCCGCTCCATGAAGCGCCATCCCGATAGCAGCAGACAAACGATGGACGCAGATTGCAGCCAAAACCAATGCCACGTTCCGAAGCAGGGGTAGAAGGAAAACTGCAAGAAAACAGCGGCTGTCATGATCCCCCAGGCGCAGTATTTCCTCGGTAACAGAATTTGCTTCTCCGCCTCCAACCAGTCGTCCATATCAGAATCGGTGGAATTTTTATCTGGATGAATACGATCCATATACCTTGCGTATGCTTTGTCCCGAACTTGCTGCTTTACCGTTAGCCTGTGCAGCCTCTGCCAGTTGCCCAAAACTACCGCTCCAGTAAAACAGAGGGCAACCACAACCACCGCCGCGATCCGCCACCCGGTTTTTTGGCAGAGAGCTGCCGGAATCAGGTAGCCGGTAAGAAACAGGAGAATGGTAAGGCTGCGGAAGAATTTTGAGTCGGCCTCAAGTCGATCAATTTCCAACGCGGTCGCTGGATTGCGAAGCCTCGCAAACATGCGTGCCCATTGAAAGGTTGACTGTATCGGTATACCGAGTGTGGTCTTTAGCAGCCTTTCAGATGCTTCCTGCAGGATGGTTGATTCGTCTTTCAGGACCACCTTGTAGGTGAGGTCATAGAGATTGTCCAGGCTCGCGCTGCCCAGTAGAAAAATGAAATGGCCCAGAAGGTAGGAGGCTACGACGAAAGCGATCCAAACTGGCCAGTGTAGATCGCTGTTCAGCCAATAGAAGACTGATTTGCTTTGGTCTTTTATTAGATAGCCATTATCCGCAGCTAATTGCAGGCAGATGGCCGTGGCCAGACCGCCGGGCAGCAGGATGGCAAAGAAATCCACAAGCCCGATGAAGAATTCTGCAGGCTTGGCTAAAGATGCGGTTTCTTTTCTCTCTTCCGCCACGGGTGGCCTTTCTTGCAGGCAGCTCTGCTTGAGTCCCGGTGAGGAAGGCCAATATAGCACACTGTAAAAAGGAGTTGTCCCCAGGGGCTCTTGGCGCCGCCGAAGGCGCGGGTCGCCGTGCGCGCGGCACCGTGGTAACTTAAAAGGTTCCGCATCTCCCAATAAAGGATACGACTGTGTCCACTCCTACCGTTACGCCCGCATTGCGCAAGACTGCGCTGAATTCCGTCCACCGTCAGCTTGGCGCCAAGATGGTTGACTTCGGCGGCTGGGATATGCCCGTCGAATATTCCGGCCTCATTGCCGAACACATGGCCGTGCGCACGGGCGTGGGACTCTTTGATGTGAGCCACATGGGCGATATCCAGTTGCGCGGTCCGGAATCGCTTGATGCCATTCAGCATATCTGCATGAACGATGCTTCTAAACTGCAGGTAGGTCAGGCGCACTATTCGGCGATGCTCTATCCGCAGGGCACGTTTGTCGACGATGTCATCGTTCATAAACTCTCCGATAACGACTACCTCATCGTGATCAACGCCGGCACGCGCGAAAAGGACTTCAGCTGGGTTAAAACCAACGCGCAGAAATTTCACTGCCACGTCAGCGACTACAGCGACTACTATACCCAGCTCGCCATTCAGGGGCCCAAAGCCGCTGAAACGCTGCAAAAGCTCACCAAGGTCGATCTTTCGACGATCAAGTTTTACTGGTTCAAGTGGGGGACCGTCTGCGGACTGCCCAACACGCTGATCGCGCGCACCGGATATACCGGTGAAGACGGCTTCGAGATTTACGTTCCCTCCGACGAAGCCACGAGCAAGCGCGTCTGGGAAGAAGTGCTCGAAGCAGGCAAGGAGTTCGGCATTGTGCCTTGCGGGCTGGGCGCACGCAATACGCTGCGACTCGAATCGGCACTGTCGCTCTACGGCCACGAAATATCCGAGACGATCAACGTCTTTGAAGCCGGACTCGACCGCTTCTGCAAGTTGGAAAAAGGCCCATTTATCGGCTCAGAAGCATTGGAGCGCGTCCTGGCCGAAGGGGGGCCAACGCGCAAGCTGGTTGGCCTTGAGATGGTCGACCGGGGCATTGCCCGCGACGGCTATGGCGTCTTTGATGAAAATGCCAGGCCGATCGGCACGGTTGTCAGCGGATCGCCCGCGCCGTTCCTCAAGAAGAACATTGCTCTCGCATTTATTCCGCAGGACTATTCGGCGCTCGATCGCCAGCTATTTGTGCAGGTGCGCAACAGCATGGTCAAAGCAAAAATGGTGCCGATCCCGTTTTACCGTCGTCCCAAAAAGCAGTCGTAGCCCAGGGCTGCCTGCCTCAACAGACCTTACAATAGAAAGAGAACATCACCTATGGCATACCCCCAGAACTACCGCTATACGCGCGAACATGAGTGGATTGAGGTTGACGGCAAAACCGGCAAGATCGGCATCACCGATTACGCCCAGAACTCGCTAGGCGACATCGTATTCGTCGAATCGCCGAAGGTGGGCGCAGCCGTAAAAAAGGGCGAAGTTTTCGGCAGCGTCGAGTCGGTCAAGGCCGTCT
>Ga0207086_1007_pt1 | contig 63441 bp, 50 predicted proteins | sample Alteio_BWMinHeat_54_FD_153540 | JGI IMG/M metagenome (GOLD analysis project Ga0207086, IMG submission 153540) | Enriched cells from forest soil in Barre Woods Harvard Forest LTER site, Petersham, Massachusetts, United States -... | ecosystem: Environmental > Terrestrial > Soil > Temperate forest >... | reverse complement strand
GCACATTAATGGATGCGTTCTGGCCGACGTTGAAGTCAGAAAGGCCACGGAGTGATTTTGGGGCGAACCAGTACAAAGAATTTAGGCTATTTCCAAACGTATCTCCCGCGATGGTTGCCGAGGTGTCGTCAATCGACTTGGACCAAGTGTAGGCGACCTGGAATTGCAGGCCGTGGCTCATCCTCTTGTCAACATTTACGTTCATGCCGTGGTAGGAGGAGTCGCTTCCCCAATACAGATACCGAATCGTCCCTAAAGCCTGGTTAATCTTCGCAGAGATGGGATTGGTCTGCGTGCCGGCCGGGGAGTTGCCTGCCGTACAAGAACCGTCAGCGTTTATTGGGGGACCACAGGGAAAGAGGTAGCCCGCGGACGTAAGAGTAGGAATCGTCATGTTGCCGTCGTCTCCGCGAATCAGCATATGTACCCCGTGAGAGCCTACATAGCCCAGCGTTATCGACAGGTCCGGGGTAATTTGACGCTGCACGTTGAGATTCCATTCCAGTACGTAATTTCGGTGAGGGTGTGCTTCAAGCGTTGAGGTACTTAGCTTGCCTACTTGGACTCCCTGCGGCGGGTTCGTCAATAGATTCTGCCCTCCCGCTGAAAATTGTCCCTTCAAGGGATTTTTGCCGGATGCAGGTTTATCCACGCTGTCAAATATCATGAACGGTGCGGCCTGGGCTTGCAGCACGAGGAAGTAGCCGGGCAGCGGCAGCACGTCGTAGATGCCAAAGCCCCCGCGCACGGAGGTCTTTCCATCCCGGAACGGGTCCCACGCAAATCCAATCCGAGGCTCAAAGTTACGAAGCGTAGGGTTGTGATAGTAAGCGCCAACGCCGCCGCACACTGAGCCCGGGAGCTGTTGGCCTCCTGGGCTCAGTGTGCGGCGGCGGGTCGGAAATATTCAACAAGCTGGTGATCTTGCCCTGCGCATCCTTTATGACCGTAACCATTTCGTAACGCACGCCAAGGTTCAACGTCAGATGGGAGCGAAGGCGCCAATCATCCTGGATATACCCCCCCAATTAGCGTCTGTCGAAATTCACGCGGTGTAATTGTGGAGGGTATGCCCGCCTCGAAATGCTTGGCATTGTTGGTGAGGAAAGCTGCCAGGTTGGAGAAATTCCACCTTCCGCCCGGCGTGACTCTCGCAATGTAATTGTATTGCATCCGCTCGATATCGGTACCGAACTTCAGCGTGTGGGCCCCATGCGTCCAGAACGCATCGTCAGCGAACTGATAATTATTGAAGGCGTGCTCGTAATTGGAGGCGGCTCCGACCCCCCCCCCTGATTCCTCGTATAGCCACTGATAGCCACGATAGGGGCCGCCTGTCCCGTAGTGCTGCCCAGCGACGTGAGTGCCGCTGCGGGATTGATCGCCCCGAACGGTATAAGGTTGAGCGCATGGCTGCGGCTGTAACCAACTCGCGCTGAATTGACAACGCTAGGCCCGAACGTGTGGCTCTCTCCGAGCACAACGGTCTGCCGCCTGGTATGTGATTTGAGGAGAACATTGTTGAAGCTGTCGGGCTGCGTGAAGTCCGTGTCGTCATACAGGTACGTTCCAAACAGGCTGTCATTTGTCGAAAGCTTGTGATCCACACGCGCGGTATAGAAATTTTCCGGCACAATTTGTAAGCCGGAGTTGATGAATTGCCCTTTGTCCTTAGCGGAGGTTCCGGGCGTGGCATGGGGGAACATTGCCAATTCCGCCGCTGCTGCAGGGTCCACGGTCACCGTACATACGCCTGTGTCTGGAACGGTCGGGGTGCATCCACCTGGGGGGCCCGCTAGGGTTGAGTAGTGGAGGGTACCCGCCCGCGCGCCGTCAGAAGGGACAGTAACCGCCGTCGTAATTCCCTTCGCTTGGCGGAATCCTTCATAATCCCCGAAGATGAAAGTCTTGTCCTTGATAATTGGCCCACCCGCCGCGCCGCCGAACTGATTGCGCCTGAATTGCGCCAACGGCGTGTTGCCGCTCCTGGAGAAGTAATCTCTCGAGTCCAACGCACTGTTTCTTATAAATTCGTACACCTCGCCATGGAAGGAGTTCGTGCCCGACTTGGTGATCGCGTTTACGACTCCGCCGGTGGCCTTCCCATACTCGGCCGAGAACCCGCCGGTCAGAACGGAAAACTCCTGAATGGCGTCCACACCCAGGGCCGCGCCGATCACGTTGCCCGGGCCGCTGTTGGCGTAATCGTCGACGCTAACACCGTCCAGCCGGTAGTTGTTGTTTGTGGTCCTTTGGCCGGAGATGGTGAGTTCCGCTCCGAAACCACGATTGCCGCGCGCGGACTGGGCATAGTCCACCTGGGTTTCGATCAGGTTTACTCCAGGGTGAAGAGTTGCAAGCGAAGTCCAGTCGCGGCCGTTCAGGGGCAAATCGAGTATCGTCTGAGATTCGACCTGTCCAGTCAGGGTTGACGACGTGAGATCAATTTGCGGCGCGGCTTGCGTAACCTGGACGGTTTCCGATGCTTCCCCGACTTTCATTGGGATGTTGAGCTGCTGCTGCGCTCCCACGGCGAGGGTGACAGTCAAAACTGTCGTGTTGAAGCCTTTAGCCGTGATCCTTACCTCATAAATCCCCGGTGCCAGGTTCGGAGCCGTATAGTAGCCGTCGGAATCCGCCTGAAAGTCCTTACTGATACCGGTGGCAGTATTCTTTATGGAGATCTGCGCTCCAGGAATTACACCGCCGGATGGATCTGAGATAGTGCCGGAAAGGGTTGCTCCGGTGACCTGTGAATAAATCGAAACGGCGAGGCATAGATTAAAAACGATTATCAGCAATGAAGCTAAGATCTTCGTGAGTTTTCGTGGGCCCATAGCATCTCCTGAATGATCACGCAATGATCGTGGCCCGAGCATTCGATTGAGTCCTCAACTCCGCATTTCGTGAATGTTGGAAACGTCCGCGAATTGGCTCAGCTATAAAAACAGTACGAGAGAGCATAGTTCATTCGTTGTGGTGCAGACTTAAAACAAGATTAATTTCTGTTTAACTCAAAAGCGATTAGTGACGAGATTCGACTTGAAAACAGGGGCAATACACGAATGGACCAGGCTGTTTTCACGAAGGTTCGCAAGGAATGGGAAGACACCGTCAGACCCAGATGTGAAGAAAGTCTGCGCTCCCGCCGGATCAAACCAGCTTAATTAGCTTCCGAAGAGTCCCTGCGCTTCAGCGCCATCCTCAAGACTTCAGCCAGGTGTATCGCCGGTCTACCCGTGCCTTGTAGAACCTGCTCGCGGCAACTGAAGCCATCTGCGACAATCAATGTGTCCTGCCCCGCATTCCGAACCGCCGGCAGCAGGACTCGTTCTCCCACAGCTTGTGACACCTCAAACTTGTCTTTCTGAAACCCGAATGGCCCGGCCATTCCACAGCATCCGGAATCTAGTGATTGCACCTCCACTCCCAAATTCCGCAGGAGCGCCTCCTCATGATTCATTTTCATCAGCGCCTTTTGGTGGCAGTGACCATGGAGAAGAACTTTTGTGGAGAGTTTGGGAGGACGATAGTCCGGTGCATTTTTTTGCAGAAACTCGCTGAGAAGGAATGTTTGGCTTCGGAGCTTGGTGGCGCGCTCGTTGGTGGGAAATAGATTGTGCAGCTCATCGCGAAACACAGAAGCACAACTGGGCTCCAAGACGACTATTGGCAGCCCTGCATCAATCTGCGGACCCAGAGCACTCATGATCTGGCTTAAGTTGTTTTTGGCCTTCTCAAGCATTCCGAAGTCATAAAGGGGCCGCCCACAGCACAGAGGGCGCCGGGAGCAAGTCACTTTGAAACCCGCATCCTCCAGCACTTCCAGCGCGGCCCGGCAAGTTTCCGGATGAAAGTAGTTATTGAACGTATCCACCCACAGAACGACGTGGCGTGCGTTGGATGGCGCCATGTCCAAACTGCTTTCCTCTCCGAAAATGGAACTCCGATGCCGTCGTACCCATCGCCTAAAGCTCATTGGCGCCAATCGTGGCATTTGCCTCTGCGGTGCTAACCCCAAAATTTTTTGCAGCAAGTGACGGGATCCTGGCGCTTGGCCGAAAAAATTAGCAAATCCGGGGATCAGCGACCCGAGCCTTGCCCACCGCTCGATCAGCCCGAAGGCATACGCATTTAGCGGCCGCCGCTTCTTTTCGTAATAGTGCGACAGAAATTCCGCTTTGTAGGTTGCAATATCGACGTTCGCCGGGCATTCCGACTTGCAGGCCTTACATGAAAGACATAGTTCCAGTGCATCCTTAACGTGCTCGTCCTCCCAACCCGAGCGAATCACCTCGCCCTGGAGCAGCTCAAAAAGCATGTGAGCGCGCCCACGCGTGCTATGTTCTTCTTCAAGCGTCACCATATAACTCGGGCACATCGCGCCACCGTCACTCTTCCGGCACGCTCCGAGTCCGATGCATCGCAGGGTGGCCTTCGCAAATGAACCATCGTCATCGGGGAATTTGAAATGAGTCTCCGGTTCCAGTGGTTTATAGTCCGCGCCTAGCCGCAAATTCTCTGTAGGCAAATAGGCATCAACAACTTTGTGCGGGTTTAGCTTATTTTCTGGATCCCAGGCTGCTTTGAATTCGCCGAAGGCCTTCATGATCTCGGACCCGAACATTTTCGGAAGCAGCGCCGCCCGCGATTGCCCATCACCATGCTCGCCCGAGAGCGACCCGCCGTAGCTCACCACCAGATCGGCTGCACGGTCGATGAACTCTGCGTATTTCCGGATCCCATTTTCACTTTCGAGATCGAAGCTGACGCGCATGTGCACACAGCCATGTCCAAAATGACCGTAGAACGCGCCTCGGTATCCGTATTCGTTCATCAGCTTGCGTATGTCCCTTAGATAGCCTCCCAACTTTTCGGGAGCCACAGCAGCGTCGTCCCAGCCTTCCCACTCCGCCGGTGCGCCGGGAGCAAAGGCGGCCGCCCGCGGCCCAGCCTCGCGTATCTGCCACACTGCACGCGCTTCGCTCTTTGAGTACAGCCGCGCGTTAGGTGCTTCGCCAACCTGTTTCAACCGATCGATAAGCTGCGCGGCAAGATGTTGCGCCTCGTTCGGATCATCAGCGCCGAATTCCACCAGCAAATACCCGCGCCCCTCGGGAAGGAGATCCAGGTTTGGTGCTCCCTTCCTTTGGAGCCCGTCGACGATACTTCCTTCAAATCCTTCCAGCCCGATCGGATGGAACTGCAATATTTCTGGAACATGATCGGCTGCGAAGAACGCATCTCGATATCCCAATCCAACGAGCGCGCGATGCTGCGGACTGTGAATCAATTTCAACTTAGCTTCGAGTACGATTGCACAAGTACCTTCCGTTCCGACCAGTGCGCGTGCGAGGTTGAATCCTCTTTCAGGCAGCAGTTCATCCAGGTTGTAGCCGGAGACTCGTCGCGGAATTTGCGGAAAGCGCGCGCGAATCAAGCCGGCGTAGTGCTCCTGAATCCGGTGCAGCTTGCTGTAAATCTCGCTGCGGCGGCCACCCTGAGAAATGATGTCAGCAAGCTCTGTCTCGCTAGTAGCGCCCACCGTCATCTGCGAGCCGTCGTAAAGCAGAATTCGCAGCTCTTCGACGTTGTCGACCGTTTTCCCTCCGAGCAGCGAATGCGTTCCGCACGAATTATTTCCTATCATGCCGCCGATCGTGCACCGATTATGCGTTGAAGGGTCCGGCGCAAAGGTCAACTGATGCATTTCTGCTCGGTTGCGTAACGAGTCCAGAACGACTCCCGGCTGTACTCGCGCGAATCTCGCGTCGCTGTTGAGCTCAAGGATCCGGTTCATGTACTTCGTGAAATCCAACACCACCGCGACATTGCAGCATTGACCGGCCAAACTTGTGCCGGCCCCTCGCGCCAGAACTGGAGCGCCATACTTCCTGCATGCCGCTACCGTCGCAACGACATCTGCGTCATCGCGGGGCACGACCAGGCCAATGGGAATCTGCCGGTAATTCGACCCGTCCGTCGCATACAGCGCTCGGCTCCCTCGATCGAACCTTACTTCACCATGCAGCGTTCGCTTGAGTTCCTCCTCCAGTTCCAATGCTTGAGAGAACGAGTCCACCGGTTTTGCATGCGAGCTCAACGGTAATGGGATGAGTGGGTGCACGGTCTTCTTAGATTGGATCCGAGGTCAGCAGAATAAAAGATGAAAGATAAGTTTTCATATCTGATTGTTTTAGAGTTTTGCCTCTTTCGCTGCGAGCGTGACGGTTAATGCTGCACCAGGCAGTTCTTCGTCCGGTTTCATCCAAAACGCCAGCGTTGCACCAATCAACAGCAACCCGATGCTGCCGAGAAAGGGAAGCGTCCAATCTCCCGTCTTGTCGATTACATATCCGAAAACCAGAGGCGAGACTATGGCGGCCAGCGCGGAGCCGGTATTCATCAGGCCGCTCGCTGAACCGGAAAACCGCGGTGCGATGTCCATCGGGATCGCCCACATGGGTCCAATCGTGAACTCCGAAAAGAAGAACGCGAGGCTCAGAAAAACGGCTACCCACGTAAGATTGTGCAACAAAAGAATCGGCAGCATCGAAGCTACGGAGCAGACGAACCCCGCGACCACGAGATTCCGGCGCGCTTTCTTGCGGTCGCCTGTTCTGTCGAAAATCCGGTCGCTTATGATTCCGCCCAGCGTATTGCCGAGTACCCCAGCAAGGAAAACGCCGGCCGAGAAGAGCGCCGAGCTCTTCAGATTAAGCCGGTAGCTGTGAAGAAAAAACGACGGTATCCAAGCCAGATAAAGCCAAAGCGTCCAACCGTAGCAAAAATAGACGCCAGTGACGGGAAGCATCCTGCGGGCTAGCGCGAGCCAGGGCACAGCTTCTTTTCCTCTCTGCTTTCTCGACGCATAGCTCGGCAAGCGTTGCAGTTCACGCGCGGTGATGTCTGGGTGTTCATTGGGATCGTCCCGAAAATAGAGAGCCCACGCGATGACCCAGGCAAGGCTGATGATGCCAAGGAAGATGAACGAACCTCGCCACGTCACGGCTACGATCAACCAAGCTACTAAAGGTGGCGTCAAGGCATTGCCTAGCCGCGCACTCGCGTGGGTGATCCCCTGGGCAAACCCCCGTTTTTCTTTTGGCGTCCAGTCGCTCATCGCCCGTGTCGCTGTAGGAAACGTCGCCCCCTCTCCGAACCCAAGCATGACACGAAGAAAAACCACCGCCGCCAGACTGCTGACTGTACCTGTTAGCAGGGTCGCGGATGCCCAGACAACGCCGCAGACGGTCAGCCCAATTCGCGCGCCGAACCGGTCGCTCACCCAGCCACCAATGATTTGGAAGATGAGGTATGGATAGGCAAAAGCGGAATACACAAACCCGACTTGCGTGTTGCTTAGATGCAGGTCTCGTTCGAAGACGGAGGCAACCGTACTCACATTGTTCCGGTCGATGTAAGTAATCCCATACATCAAGCAGATCAGAAATAGCACGACAGTGGAGGCGGAGAATGCTTTTGCAGACATCAGGGCCACCTTAGGTCTAGTGGCCATTCAGTATGTCCGGCATTGGATGGGTGCTTTGCTTCCGCGCTGGCAGGAATTATGCACTAGTCGCCCCAAGCTCACGCTCCGTCCCTGTGCCCGTCCGGTAGAGCCGCTCGAGGGCTGCCATGACACCGCCTTTTTTGTGGGGCATCCACGACAGCCGCAGGCCCAATTCGATCCCGCTCAGTGTTCCCATCAGCATCAAATCGTTGAAGTGCCCCAGATGCCCGATGCGGAAAACTTTGCCTGCAAGTTTTCCCAAACCGGCCCCGAGGGACAGGTCAAAATGTTCGAGGATCGTTGCTCGCAGTTGGTCAGCGTCGTGACCCTCTGGAGTGAAGACCGCTGTGACTGTACTCGAGTACTCTTGAGGTACGCCGCAAACGATTTCCAAACCCCACTCCAAGACCGCCGCACGAACTGCTTTTGCATGACGTTCATGTCGGCGAAATATGTTTGGCAGTCCTTCTTCTCCAATCATCTGAAGGGCCTCGCGCAGGCCGTAAATGAGGTTCGTAGCGGGCGTATAAGGGAAAAATCCCGTTTCACCAGACTTCAGCATTCCTTGCCAGTCCCAATAACTCCTTGGCATTTTGGCGGTTTTATTCGCCAGCAGGGCCTTTTGCGAAACCGCGTTAAAACTCAGACCCGGAGGAATCATCAAGCCTTTTTGTGAGGCCGCGATTGTTACATCTACTTCCCACTCGTCATGGCGATACTCTATCGAACCTATGGAAGAAATCCCGTCCACCATCAGCAGCGCAGGGTGGACGAGGCGATTCATCACGCGACGAAGCTCGGCGATTCCGCTGGTTACTCCCGTTGAAGTCTCGTTGTGAACCACAAGCACAGCTTTGATTTCGTGGCTCTTGTCCGAGTTCAATCGTGACTCCAGCTCTTCAGCCGCCGCGCCTGCCCTCCAGCTTCCAGGCACGTATTCCACCTGAAAGCCCATCTTTTGTGCTAATTGCAACCAGAGTTGAGAAAAGTGGCCCGTCTCGAACAACAAAATACGGTCCCCCGGAGAAAGCGTGTTAACCAGCGCTGCCTCCCAAGCCCCTGTGCCGGAGGACGGGTACATCGCCACAAAGGAATTTGTCTGGAAAATTGGGCGCAGGCCTTCCAAGACTTCCTTTGCCAATTTCGCAAATTCAGCGCCACGATGATCAATGATGGGCTGACCGATGGCGCGCAGGACTCGATCGGGAATGTTTGTAGGCCCGGGGATTTGCAAGAAGTGACGGCCGGTATGAATCATATTATTGATGACACTATTGCGAACATCCGAGCTGCGCGCATGAGGATCTCACCTAAGACATTTCGTTTACTGAACTTGCCGGCGTCAAGACCACTTGCTGTAGCCTCAAGTATCCCCAGGCGTGGCGGTAACGAGAAGGGGGATGCAATTACGTTCTCCTTGGATAGCCGGCGGGCCAAAGCATACCTTAGCTGTCGCGTTGCGAGCTTAACGTCACATTAATTTGCTTTTATCTGTCCCAGGGCTAGTACGGCTGTGGATACTAGGGCACATTCTAGCGCTTGCCGCCGAAGACTGCGGAGAAGGGAACGCATTTTCGTTCGCTCCTATTTTGGTGAGCACATACGACGGTTCCACTTCGGGATTGGTGCCAGATCGTTTAAGCTGATCCCGGAGCCCTTTCACACCTGCCAATTCTTCTCGCAGAAAGAACGATTATGAACGAAGCATCAAAACGACAAATGACACTCGGGATGATCGTGGGGAATCGTGGATTCTTCCCGGATCATCTGGCGCGCACTGGCCATCAGGAAATGCGTGCCGCGCTCGAGTCCGCGGGAGTGAAGGTGATCGCGCTCACGGAAGCGGAATCAAAGTTTGGCGCGGTGGAAACCCGTCAGGAAGCACGGCGCTGCGCAGACTTATTCAAGCATCACCGGGAAGCAATCGACGGAATTGTCGTCACGCTGCCAAACTTTGGTGACGAGCGAGCCATCGCCGATGCGCTACGGATGGCGGCACTCTCGGTGCCTGTCTTAGTGCAAGCCACGCCCGATACGCCGAGTCGAATGTCCATCCGGGACCGCCGCGACAGTTTTTGCGGCAAGATGTCGGCCTGCAACAATCTCGCACAGTACGGCATCCCCTATTCGTTGACGACACTCCATGCCGAGCTGCCGCAGTCGGATATCTTTCGGGGCGACCTTGAATGGTTCCTCGGCGTGTGCCGCGTTGTGAAGGGATTGCGTCGGTTGCGCATCGGTGCGATCGGCGCGCGGCCGGCGGCATTCAATACCGTGCGCTACAGCGAAAAAATCCTCGAAGCCAACGGCATCTCCGTCGAGACCCTCGATCTTTCAGAGATTCTTGGGCGCATCGCACGCATGAAAGACGACGACGTGCTCGCACAGAAGAAACTCCAATCCATCCGGCGGTATGTTTCCACACAGGACATTCCGGACGCCGCCCTTCTCAAGATGGCCAAGCTGGGCGCGGTGATCGACGGCTGGATGCAGGATACCGAAGTGGTCATCAGCGCCATTCAGTGCTGGACTTCTCTCGAAGAATATTTCGGAGTCGTGCCCTGTACGGTGATGAGTATGATGAGCAACGACGGTATGTCCAGCGCCTGCGAAGTTGATATTGCCGGCGTAGTGGGCATGCATGCGCTTCAACTGGCTTCCGAGACTCCCAGCGCGCTGCTCGACTGGAATAACAACTACGCGGATGATCCCGACAAGGCCGTCTGTTTTCACTGCAGCAATCTTCCCAAGCATTTCTTCCAGGATGTACGCATGGATTTTCAGGAGATCATCGCCGGGACAGTGGGCAAGGAAAACACGTTTGGCACCTGCGTGGGAAGAGTCAAGTCCGGTCCGATGAGTTTTGCCCGCGTATCAACGGAAGATCGTACAGGGAAGATCCGCGGCTATGTCGGCGAAGGAACCTTCACTGACGATTCGCTGGAGACCTTTGGCGGCGCCGGCGTCGTACATATTCCTCAGTTGCAGAAACTTCTCCGCCATATCTGTGAACGCGGATTCGAACATCACGTGGCCGCAAACTTCTCGTCGGTTGCGTCAGCTGTTCATGAGGCCATGAGCCGTTACCTGGGTTGGGAAATTTACTGGCATAAACCGTGAGCGCGATCTTCGCCGGTATTGATCCGTTTGTCGGTCGCTACCGTCACCTTAAGACGGCCTAGTTTCCTGCTCGGAAAACTCCAGCCGCGCCTCAAAAGTTGGCAGTCAGGACTCCGATTCGAATGCGCGGAAACGCCGCTCGAGCTCCCACTGCTGCTGGGCCCTTTCGCTGGACTTGAGGAAAGCCGCGCAACCGGAAGAAGGTTTTTCTGCCCCCAGAGAATCATGTGAGCAAGCAGGAACAGCGCGAATGAATGCATCCGGAGCGCTCCACAAACTGGCGCCGGGCAAGAAGCTGTGTTCCAGGCCGGTGCGGACCATCCGCTTGAGGTCAGCGTAACGAAGGTCGTAAGTCTGGACAGCTCGGACGTATTCATGCGTCAGGTCAATGCGCGACACGCCCTCATCGTCGGTCGATAGCGCGACTGGTACCCCGAACATCCGGTACAGCAAGAAGGGATGATCCTTGCCACTCACGCCGAGGATCACGTCATTGCTTGTCAGACTGATTTCCACCATCACATGATTCGCGGCCATCTCTTTCAAAAGGGCGTGGGGACTATTCTCGTAAATGATGTCGACACCGTGACCGATGCGTTCCGCCTGCGCCTGCTCGACGGCTAGGCGAACGTGGCAACAGAGGCCCTCGTACGGAACCAGGCCAGGCGCAAGCTCGCCCGCATGCAAGCTCACGTGGATTTTCGGGTACAGCGCGCGAAGGAAGCCGACCATGCGCATGTGCAACGCGTAGTCGGACATGGCCGTGTAACCGTCCTCGGGCATGACTAGATTGATGCCGACGAATCGCGGATCAGCCGAAGCCGTCTCAAAGCAGAGCAGCGTTTGCGCAAAGACCTGCTCCTTGGAGAAGCCGCGCAGAACCTGGCAGAGATAGCGAACCTGGACGCGACAGGCGGAAACCGCATCCGGCTGTTCACAACGTTCGCGCTTCACGCGGAGAGCTTCGGCTTGGTCGATGCCATTCTTAGCGAGAGTCACATCGTCACGCAATCCGCGCGCGAGCAATTCCTCGCGCAGTTGACTGAAATCGTCGTGCCAGCCGATTTCTCTGGCGATAGCGGCGGTATGACTGAAGTCCGGCGTGTGCATCAGCTCGAGGTATTGTTCATTTTGTGCGTCAGCGCGAGTGGCCACCTCGTCGATCCACTCGCCGAGATGGCGATGATCGGTCCCCCCGAATTTTGAGAAGGTATCGAAGAAGTGATCGTGCCCCGTCACTCCCGGCGAGGGCACGAAACCGCGCATGGAGAAAGCATCCACGAGCGCGTCAAAAAGATGCTGGTCTTTGTAAGCGTCTGCCGCCGGGACTTTCCCGTCTCCGCACGCAGGTTGGTCCGCTGCGCTGCCTGAAGCGGACTGCGGCTTCGCGAAAGCGAGCTTGGCAATATCGACGCACAAATGATCTTCGGCTGCGGCGCGAATCCAGGATTCCGCGTAAACGGCGCCGCTCAGATGATTGTGCAGATCAGCGCCCTTCGGCATGCCAAGAAGAAAGTGACGAAGCTGTAGAGGATTCTGCCGCGCGGCCTGCAGTCCGAGCTCGGTGCGCTGTTCGGAACTTGTCGCCACGGCCGAAGAATGCGGAGCTTTGGTTTGGGTCAAAGCAGGCGAGGTGAAGAGCAACAATAGAACTAGAACACGGGACGATCTAGAGAAACGGAGGCTTCGCGAAACACTTATTTTCCAGTTGTTCATAAAGATTGTTTCCAGGAAATCGCCGCACGATCGGAGCCACGGAACAATCACTTCGCCGATCCTCCCGCGCTGCCCGCCGCAATATCAGGCCTCATCCCGAGCGCTCTTAAATATCCCTCATTCACGCGGCACTTTTGCAGGCTCACACTCCCCATCAATTCGTCGAAAACGCGAACGATCGTCTCCTGTTCAGGCCGCGCCTTCAGCCGCTCCTCCGCGTGCCCAGTGCCGCGCGGCAGCTTTGCGAACTCCACGATCTTTTCCCAATCAGCAGGTGGAATTATGCTGACCACCGCCGAAGGCTTTCCCATCTTCTTATACGGCCAGAAAGCCCATCCGATGTTATTTTTCTCCAGCGCTTTCACGAATTGCGCGATCCACTCATCCGTATTCTCCCCGGACTCGCCCATCCAGATCGGCACATCATACCGTTCGCGAAAATCAATATATTGCCGCAGCACGCTTTCATCCGGCGCCGTCCAATATTTGTGCAACGTGTAGGCGACGTTCCCATCGAAAGGTTTGCCGAAGACCGCAAAGTTCCCGTCCCACTGCGCGCCACCGAGAAAGAGAATATGGTGAGCATCAACCTTTCGTATCTCGCCCGACAACTTCTTGTAGAGCGGTTCAAGCGAAGAATTCAAAGGTGCCAGCTTCGGAAAATGCGGGATCGGCTCATTCAGCAGGTCATAACCGAGCACGGCCGGTTCATCGCGATAGTGCGTCGCAAGCCGCCGCCAGATGCCGATCAGGTGCTCTTGCTCTTGAGGACTCTGGTAAAGCCAGGGATATCCCGCGCTGTCATCGATGTTCGTGCCCGTCTGTCCGCCCGGTGCGGCATGCAGATCAAGGATCACATACAAGTCTTCGGCGCGACTCCAGCCAATCAACCGGTCCAGCAGCTTGAAGCCTTCCGCGTCGTCGCTCTCAAACAGGCTGTAATGCAAAGGAACTCGAATGGCGTTGAACCCGGCTCGATGCAGGAGCGCGATGTCCTCCCGCGTAACATAGTTCTCGCGGTACTTCTGCCAGAATGCCTCCGACCCTTCAGGCCCCAGCAGCTCCAACAACAACGCGCGGATCTCCCCAGGAGACTGTGGGCCGTCTTGGAACAGCCACATGTAACCCTCTGGCACCAGCCAATTGCCCAGATTTGTTGCGCGAAGAAGGAGCGGTTTACCGGCGGCATCCACGATCTGTTTGTGGTCCGTGTGCGCGAACTGCGCGCTCGCTTGGGAAGTCCACACCAGAAGAAGAAGCGTCAACCGTAGAAGTCTGAACTTGAACATGATTTTCTCCGCCGAAAGCCTACACCAAACTCGCTGCCGCCAGTAGTTCGGATGTTCGTCCTGCTTCGATTTTGGCATTCGGCCATGGTCACCGGAATTTTAGGTCTACAATACGCTGCGTGGATCACCATACCCTCGCGACCGTCAGCATTATGGGTATCTCTCTGGATGTGCTGGGTAGTCTCTATCTGGCCTACGACCTATTGGGTGGACAACACGGCCCGTTGCGCCTGCTTACCCGAGCGGTCACGTACGCCGTTGTCTTCGGCGTCGGCTACGGACTCGGCCTCGGTCTCTTCTTTGGCCTGGCTTCCGGTATCGCGACCGGTATCACCCTCTCGATTGAATTCAGTCGAGCGTCTCGTGGGCTGGATCATTACTCTTTGTTTTGGGAAGGACTGTTTTCCGCCATCCGGGGGTTCGCTTTGGGAGCCGGACTGTACAGGATTGTGGGCTTCGGATTCGCCATCGCATTTGCCATTCTCATCACCGTCGGCCAAATATTCGCCTACTCTCGCGGCATGCGTCCTTCCATGGACTATGAAGCGTCTCGCCGTCCACGGCTTACGCGTCGCCAGTTTTGGGGAACGGTGCTCCGTACCGTCGGCTACACGGTCACCGCCCTTATCTGTAGCGCGTTCATCCATCATGTGGACCACGCCTGGCTTTTTGCGATTCGCGTGGGGTTGGTGACAGGCATTGTCACCGGCGTGGGAGCAACGGTGAATCCGTACATCGAATACTACGCCGACAATCTCCCTGAGCGGCGGCTTGGAGTATTCGGCATTGGACTCATTCTCTGCGGTTTTTCCCTGCAATCCCTTCAGTATTGGCTGTCCCTACTTGATGTACATCTGACTTAGGCAGTCGTCCCCTCACGCTCCTTCTTTCCCTGAGCTTCACACCGGTTGCCAAGGTTTAGTGGAACAGCTCGGCGCTTGACAGGTACCCGATGTTGCCTCCACTCCCATCGTAGCCTCCCACAACCATCGCGTCTCCGTTCCCCAGCAAGACGGCGCTGTGGTCGGTGCGCCCGGTGTTTAGGTTCGCGGCAAGGCTGAACTTTCCGGTCGCCGGATTGTATAGCTCCGTACTGGCCAGGTGAGCGCCGCCACCGGCGATCAGCACCTCGGCGTTATTTAGCAGGGTGGCCGTGTGGTTGTAGCGCCCAGCGTTCAAGTTCCCTGTGGAGGTCCATTTGCCGGTCGAGGGATTGTAGATTTCGGCGCTGGAAAGAAAAGGTGCGATGGCGTTGCTGTTCTGACCACCGGCAGCCAATACCTCTCCGTTGTCCAGCAGCGTTGCGGTGAAAAGTTCGCGGGATGTCTTCATGCTTCCGGTAACCGTGAAAGTACCGGTCACGGGGTTGTACAGCTCCGCGCTTGCCAAGTAATTCCCCGCAGAGTTGACGCCGCCCGCAATCAGGGCGTCGCCGTTCGGCAGGAGAGTAGCGGTGTGGCCAAGGCGCGGCGTATTCAAGCTGCCCGTGAGACTGAAAGTGCCGGTGGAGGGATCGTAGAGTTCCGCGGCGGGAACGAGACCACTTGTATCAGCGCCGCCGGCTATCAAGACTTGACCATTGTTGAGCAGCGTCGCAGTGAACCCCGGTGTCAAATAGCTGCAGCGCGCCGAATGCATGCTGCCTGTCGGGGTGAATTTTCCAGTCGAGGGATCGTACAGCTCGGCGCTCGAAAAGCAGACATGCTGCGTGCCGGTTGGAATCCAGATGTATGCGTCGCCTCCGGCGACCAGAACTTTTCCGTTGAACAGGCGCGTTGCCGTAAAGTTGGCGCGCCCAGTGTTCAACTTACCCGTAAGGCTGAAGGTTCCCGTTGAGGGGTTATACAGCTCGGCACTCGGAATGCCGTAAAGCCCCCTGTCTCTCCCGCCCGCGACCAGCACTTCGCCATTGTTCAGAACCGTTGCGGTGAAAAAAGCACGCTGGGTCCCCATGCTACCCGTGAAGGACCAGGTTTGCGCCTGCGCCTTCAGACTCACACCAAGAAACAACGCGATTAAACACACCAACCGGCTCACGTTTATTCTTGTCATTGAATTTCCTCTCTAGGTGTATGTGCGCATCCACCTGTGGACCAAATAACAGATTGGACGCGGAATTGACCATGCGAAGGTCAAACAGGATGTAAAAACTCGTAAAAAGATAGGCTTCGAGTGTTCCCGCGAAGCAAGGTCGGCTGGCGAAAATTTATCGAGAACCGCTTTGGGAAGCAAAGCATGAGACTCCGAGAGGATTGTCGGCAACCCGGAAACCGACCCGCCATCGGGCGCAAAACCTTTTGACTCCCCATAGATCTCTTGCTACTATACTTACCAGGTAAGAGTGCGGAATATCTTCGACGCGGCGGCTAGTTTGCCGCTTTTTTTATTTCCGCCGCCCCAGCAATTCCGTCTGGGAATGCCACCGCTGCTCCATCCAGCGGGCTCAGCAGGATGAATCTCATTGGTGCCGGATTTGTTTACCTGCCGGAGGCAGGGATGCCTGCCACAATAGACTCATTTCGAGACTCATTTCGGCCTGCGGTGTTGCCGTCCCGGCGCAGATGCCTTTCCGCCCCACCGCCCTCCCTGTGCGCCGTGGAATCTTCCGCAATCTGCGGGTTACAGGCTAAGGTATTTAGAATCAACATTTACAAAAATACCTGAAAAAATCGCCTCTAACTTGCTTTAGAATCAACACTTACGAGCCCTCTTGTAAGTGTTGAAGTTAAAGGACTTACGGAAACACTAACTCCTTTAGATGCAACATTTACAAAAAACATGGGGGGGCTGGCCCCGTTATGGTTAACCAGGAATCCGGCAAAGGACTCCTGTCCTGTGAAGCATCGCGACGAAGGGTCCCCTTTTGGGAGTGCGGCGGCTTGCCGCCGCTTTTCTTCCAGCCGCCACTCGGTCAGCGCAAGACTACCCTCGGGGACGAACGGTGATCTGGGTTTTCTTCTCTTACGGAACACTGACAACTGATCGCTGAGAACTTTCTGTACGCCCTGAAGTCCACGCGGACGAGTTCGTGACGTGATCGAAATGAAAGCAGCCCGATGATTTCCTTCTTCTCTTACTAAAAACTAAAAACTAAAAACTAAAAACTGATCACCGAGAACCGTTACACAGCTTCGCCAGCGCCTCCGCCAGCACCAGCGCCCCCCGCGCAATATCTTCCGGCGCGGCGTATTCATCGGGGCGGTGGCTGTATCCGTTGCGGCAGGGAATAAAAAGCATTCCAGTCGGTGCGATCCGCGAAATGAAAAGGGAATCATGGTAGGCGCGGCTCACCATTTCAAGAAAGGGAAATCCATGCTCGCGACACGATTCCGAAATCGCCTTCCGAACCTCAGGAGCGCAATCCGCCGGCGCATCGGCGTTGAGCAATTCAGACTGAATCGAGACTTGGCGCTTCGCGGAAATATTTTGCGATGCACGCTCGATCGTTTGCATCACTCTATCGCGCCGTGCTTGATCGGTGTCGCGAATGTCGAGGGTTAAGTGAACGCGGCTCGGGATGCTGTTCACCGCGCCAGGAAAAACTTCGCAGACGCCGACCGTGGCAACGGTGTCGGGCGCGCCGCTCGAACGCGCTGCGCTTTCGATGGCGAGAATCAGCTCGGCCGCCGCGCAAAGAGCGTCTTTCCGGTCCGGCATCAGGACTCCGCCGGCGTGGCCGCCCGCTCCCTCGATCGAAATCCGAAGACTTGCGGGAGCCGCGATCCTCATTACTATGCCAAGAGATGTTTGCGCACGTTGGAGGAGCGGGCCCTGCTCGATGTGCAATTCAACGAATCCCTTGTAATAACCCGTCGGCAGTTTCACATCCTGAAGATTTCCGTTGAGGCCGGCTTTTCTGCGAACCTCGTCCATAGATTCGCCCTCGCGATCGGTCAAGCGCCCGGCGGCATCCGCGGAAAGAGTTCCTGAAAGCAATCGGCTTCCCAGGCAGCCGATGCCGAAGCGCGTCGGTTCTTCCGTCGCGAACACAAGAAGTTCGATCGAACTCTTAGGCCGGAATCCGCCCCGCTGCAGCGCGCGGATCGCTTCGAGTCCGCCTAGGACTCCAACGACGCCGTCGTACTTCCCGGCATTGGGAATCGCATCAATGTGCGAACCCGTGCCGACCGCAGGCGCCGCCGGATCAGCGCCGCCCCATCGCGCGAAAATGTTTCCAATGGCATCCTGCCTCACGGCGAGCCCGGCTTCTTCACAGCGCGAAATCACCCATGCGCGTGCTTTCATATCCGCCGGCGTGAAAACAATTCTTGTAACTGCGGGAGGCTCCGCGTCCGAAATCGCGGCCAACTTCTCGATTTCTGAACTCAGCCGCTGCTTGTCGATTTGCAGATTCATCACTTCAATTCCGCAAGCGTGCGCGAGGCCATCCTCGCGACCAAGCAAAGATTCTTCTCCACGAGCGCCAATACCGTCAGTTCTTTATTTCTTTACTTCATTACTTCGTTGCTTCTTTTCCGAGAGGATGCCGGTTCCAGTCCTTATAGATCAGATACTTGGCGGGCACTTTGCCGATGGCGCCGAACCATTGCGGGCACCACGGTCCCATCCAGATGAAATCGCCCGCTGTGACGGGATACCACGAATCGTCAAGCCGGTAGATGCCGCCACCTTCAAGCATGATCAGCCCGTGTTCCATCACGTGCATTTCCACCATGCTGAGCGCGGCGCCCGGCTGGTAGACCATGGTATTCACCGCAAAATCAAACTGCAGCTCGTCGGGCAGCAGGCATTTGACCTGCAAATCGGAATCACCATCGAGCGCGTGCGAAGTAACAGCATCTTCGCTCGAAACCACCAGGCGCGGCGGTTCAATTTTCTCGACATGCTGGTAGTGCTTCTCAATAACGGCAGCCCGGCTTTTTTTCTTGGCGATGACTCGATGGGACAAACCTTCGGACAAATAGGCATAGCCGCGCGCGCCCAGGTCGTGCCGCTTTCCCTCGGCCTCAAGCGTCACAGTGCCTTCCACCACATAGAGAAAACGCTGCGCGGAAGTATTTCCCAATTCGCCTTTCGGTTCCATCTCGGCCGTGTATTCGGTGAACGCGGCGCCAAGCGCGGGGCCAACATGAACGATGGCCGAAGCATTTTTCATCCCGGGCAGTGTAGTGCGCACAAAAGTGTCGGGAGTGAGGAGCATGTGGTTGCGTTGATGAGAGCTGCGCGTTTGACCGAGGTTATGCACGGCACGTCCTTCCCAGAAATTCCTGCGAAGCCGTAAGCTGCGTCAGCAAATGCCGTCCGCATTCGAGCGCTTTCGCGACGTCGTCGAGATGCACCGATTCCGCCGGATCGTGGCTGATGCCCCCGGGCGTTCGCAAAAAGATCATCGCCGCGGGAATTTTTTCCGCGAGGATCATGGCATCATGTCCCGCGCCGCTGGCCATGCGATGGGGCTCGCAACCGGCCTTTTGAATAGCATGCTCGATCTGATCCGTCAGAAAAGGATCCATCGCCACGGCATGCTGTGCGAGGAGCGTCCGCCACTTCACGGTCACACCGCGCCGCGCGGCGATTGACTCCGCTCGCCGAATCAACTCATCCAGCGCTTCGGTTCGCGCACGATCCGAAGCGTGGCGAATATCCAGCGTGGCGCGCGCTTCTCCGGCAATCACGTTCGTCGCGCCGGGCCTTGCTTCAACGAACCCGACTGTTGCCACGGTTCCCGGTGTGCGCTGCGCCAGGTTCTCGATGGCAAGAATCCACTCCGCAGCCGCGGCAAGCGCATCGTGCCTCAGATTCATGGGCGTCGTGCCCGCGTGATTCGCCTGCCCTGAAAATGTGAACTCCAAGCGGTTCTGGCCAACAATGGCTTCCACGACTCCGAGTGGCCGCCCCAAATGTTCCAGCACCGGCCCTTGCTCGATGTGAAATTCGATGTATCCAAAAACATCATCTCTCAGCGCGGCCTTGGAAATCTCATCCAGGTTCAACCCAAAATCCTGAATCGCTTTGCGAACAGAAACACCTTGCTCATCCTTGCGGCCGAGAAGCTCGTCATCGACTCGGCCAACCAAGGCGCGGCTGCCAATGAACGGAACTCCAAACCGCACTCCCTCTTCCTCCGAAAAGCCAACGACCTCGATCCCAAATGGCAGCTTCATCCCCTCGAGAGATTTCACCAGTCCAACCGCCAGCACCACTCCCAATATCCCGTCGAACGCTCCGGCATTCGGAACCGTGTCCAGATGCGATCCCACCAAAATCCGCGGACCTCCCGGCGACACTCCCGGATAAAATCCCCGCAAATTCCCAACCGCATCCACGCGAACCTGCGCTCCAAGCGGTTCCAGCCAACCGGCGATTTCCCGATGACAATCCCGCATCGGCGCCGACAAAAAAGTCCGCCGCGTGCCTCCTGTGTCTTCTGAAAACGACGCCAGCTTCCGGCAGCGGGCGATCACCTCTGCCGCGAGATTTGCAAAACCACTGGTCGTCTGCACTGGATTCTACCTTTGCTCCCCGCACACGCCTCGTTGGACTCATAACTCCCGGATAAGCCTCGCTGCCACCCAGCCCGCCACAACGAGCGCCAACAGAATCTGCCAGCCATACCGGTTCCCATAAGTCGCGACCGGAAAATGATTGCTCAACATCAGAAAAACGACCGGCACGGCCATGAAGGTATTGTGCTTGGACCGCAACTTCGCTTGCGCGCCCAGCGACGCGTCGAATTTCTCGCCCGCTGCCGCCGCCGCGATCATCCCGCGTTGCGCGGGAAGAATACGCATCCACACGTTCAGAGTCATGATGGTGCCGAAGATCGCTCCCACGTGGATGTACGCAGCGCGGCCGCTGAACAGGTGCATCAATCCCCAGGCCACTGCCGCCGTCATCACCAGACCAAATCCCGCAAACGCGGCCTGCGACTTTCCCAACGGTGACCGCACGGCCAGATCGTAGATGAGCCACCCCGCCATCATGGCGCCCACTCCGATCGCAATCCCCGCCGTCTTGGAAATGTCCGCAACATCTATATCAATAAGTCCATTTCCCAAGTAATACACAAGGACAAGGAGAATTACGCCGGCCAGCCACGTCATCAACGCTTCCCAGCGAAACCAGTGGACCTGCTCCGGCGCCACGCCCAGGGACTTTTGTTTCTCGACGGTGTAAAAGCCTCCGCTGTGCACCATCCACACTGCCGAAGCCGTCCCGTTCGCCGCCGCTTTTTTCTCGAGCTTTCCAAACTGCCCGTCGAGCCACGTGAAGTAGTACGTCTGCCCGACCCACATGATCCCCGCAAAAACGTGAAACCACCGCACGCTGAGGTTCAACCATTCTCGGATCGACGAACTCATCTCAGCTCCCCCGGTAAGTTGTGTACCCGTTCGCGCTCAACAGGAGTGGAATATGAAATTGCGACTCTCCGTCCCGAACCTGAAACGTGACCTCGACCAATGGATACAGCCCCTGGATACCGCAAGCGGTGAAATAAATCGCCGTGTCAAACGTCAAACGATAAGGCCCCCCGCGGAGAAGTTCTCCTTCGGGTAATAGTTGACCGCAGCGTCCGTCCTGATCGGTTTGCGCGGAACCCACCTGCACCCATTTGCCGAAGGAATCCTGACGCTCCAGCCGCACCGGCACACCGGGAGCGGGTTTGCCCCTGGCCGTATCCAGAACGTGCGTAGAAATTCGGCTCATCCCGCGATCCATTTTTTTAGACGGATGTGCATGATTTGCCGCTGCTCCTCGGCCGCCAGCTGCAGTTCGGTTGCGTCATCATTGTGCAGCCGGCGCCGCAGAATCTCCAGAATTTCGCTGGCGGATTTTCCCGTTGCGCAAACAATAAAAATCCGCCCGAACTTTTGCTCGTACTCCCGATTGCCCCACTTCAGCGCCATCTTCAGGGCTTCGTCGGCTGTTGCCGCCTTCTGTTGTTCTTGCGCAGACCACGCCGAAGATTGTGTTGCCAAATCTTTTTCCGCCCGTGACTCGCCGATTCGCGGATGACTCTTGAACGCCTCCAGCCAATCGGCTTCGCCGAGGCCGCGCCAAATTTCATCCGAAACCGCAAGAAGCGCAGCCTCTTCGTCCATCGGCCTGTTCGAGGCCATGCTCGCTGCCCAAGTTCTTGATCCGCAGCAAGCAAGAATCTCGCGAGCAGCTTCTTCGTGCGGCAACCCATTCCACCGAGCGAGCACCTCGCTCACGTGTTCGCCTCTGCAGCGGCAAGCTTCTCGAGAAACTCGGCGACGAGATTGCCAGCCACGACTGCCCTGTATCGAGCGGTGGACCGAATGTCGTCGATGGGCCGAATCTCTTTCACCACGTTCTTTCTTGCCGCATCGATCAACGATGGCTCGATTCTTTTTCCGCTGAGCGCCTGCTCCGTTTCATTCAAGCGCAGCGGAACGGGCGCAACGCTTCCCAGCGCGAGACGCACATCCCGAATCGTGCCGTTCGCGATTTGGCCCAAGGCGGCGAGGCAAACCTTGGAAATGGCTTGTGCGTTGCGCGTTCCAACTTTCCGCGCGTGCGAAACATATCCAGAGAATCGGCGCGGCAGTGAAATATCTCGAATCAATTCGTCAGCACCCAGAGCGGTCTGCTTATAGCCCGTGTGAAAGCTTCGATAATCCACTCGCCGTTCGCCGCGAACGGAAATCAGCGTCAGTTCAGCGTCATAGACCAGCAGCGCGGGCAGGGAATCGGCTGCAGGAGAAGCGTTCGCGATGTTGCCTCCCAGCGTTCCGCGATTCTGATTTGCAATTCCTCCAGTCCATGACGCGGCAATGGCCAGCAACGGAAATTCCCGCGAAACGATGTCATGCTCGCGCAGCGCGGTATAGGTGCACGCGGCGCCGATGCGAATTCTGTCCGGAAAAACTTCGATTTGCCGAAGCTCGGGAATATTCCAAATGTTGATCAATTTTCGGTTGGGCAGCTTCCCGGCAGAGTAGAGAACCATCAAGTCAGTCCCGCCGGCAATGGGCAGCCATTGAGCCGGCTCGCCAGCCAGCAAGGAGAGAACAGCCTGCAGATTGCCCGGTGAAACGAGTCTGTATTCGGCTGGATCGGATCTCATTTTCGAACTCTTCGCCGCGCCGCTCTCGCCACCGCTTCGAAAATCTGCATGTAACCCGTGCAGCGGCAAAGATTTCCCGCAAGTCCCTCTCGTATGTCTGCCAGCGCGGGCTCCGGTTTTTTCTCCAGCAGATGCAGCGCTGCGAGAATCATTCCCGGCGTGCAGATGCCGCACTGCGCGCCACCGCATTCAAGGAACGCCTCTTGCAAAGGATGCATCAAGGCATGCGCCGACATTCCTTCGATGGTAACGATGCTCGCGCCGCTTGCTTGCGCCACGGGGACGAGACAACTATTCACCAGCATCCCGTCCAACAGAACGGAACACGAGCCGCATTCGCCTTCGCCGCATCCTTCTTTCGTGCCCGTCAATTCCAACTCGTTCCGCAGCACGTCCAACAATCTTTCCATGGGATGGGCGAGCACGTTCTTTGCCTCGCCGTTGACGGTAAATAAAACTTCGCACTTCGCGCCAGCCTCCGGTGAAGGGTTCATGCCGCCCCTCGCGTCGAAGAAGCTGCCTCTTGCTCGGACGCGGGCCGCAAAGCCTCAAATAGATCTTCGGGCAGCAGTGGAATCGAATGGAAGGGAACACCGATCGCATCTTCCACGGCGTTTACAATCGCCGGCGCAGGCCCATCCATGGGGAGTTCTCCGATACCCTTGGCGCCGTGCGCGCCGTGAACGTTGCCAAGCTCCTCAAAAAATACCCGGATCGGCGGCAGGTCCACCGAAGTCGGCATGATGTAATTCGTCATCTGATTGTTGATCATGCGCCCGTTCTGCCAGATCACTTTTTCATAAAGCGCGAAGCCGATCGCCTGAGCCACTCCTCCGGTGATCTGGCCCTCGGCCAGAACCGGGTGAAGAACCTTGCCGACCTCTTGCAGCGCGACAAAATCGTCCACGGTCACGGCATAAGTCGTCAGATCCACCGTGACCTCCGCAACGTAGACGGCCCACGCAAAGGCCGCGTAGGCCTCGCCGCGATATTTTTCATCGTCCCAGTAGACATCGCCGGGCGCTTCATACCGCGCATAAGACTTCAGCGCCCCGTGCGCCGCGATGTACTGCTTGCACGCGGTGCGAAATTGTTCCGGAGTGTAATCGTCGCTCAACACCCCCGTCTTCGTGAGCGTTTCCTTGATTCCCTTTGCCGCCGACTGAACTAGTTTTCCGACGATCATCGCCGTGCGCGAGGCCACTGTCGGGCCGCTGTTCGGAACCACGGTCGTGTCCGGTTGCGCGATCGCGACGCTCTCATAAGGAAGCCCCAGCGCCTCGGCCGCAATCTGGCAAAGTACGGTATTGGTTCCTTGACCAAATTCCGCGCTGGACACCAGCACTCGAACATTGCCGTCTGCGCCGGCTTCCACACCCACCAGCGAATTCAGATAGCGTTCACCGGAGCCCGTGAATCCCGCGCCATGCAAAAAGGCTGCGATCCCCATTCCTTTTTTGCGCATTCCGTTTTTATTCTCTTCCGCAAAACGCGTCTTCTTCGCGGCATAGCCGGAAAGTTCCAGGGCGCGGTCGAGCAAGTGATTCAAGTTGATTTCCTCGCGGATGACCTGTTGCGTGGTTGTCGTCTGGCCGGGCTTCAGAAAATTTCGCCGGCGGATTTCAACGGGAGAAATTCCTACGACCTGGGCGATGCGGTCCATGTGCCGCTCCATCGCAAAGAGGCTTTGCGGAGCCCCGAATCCGCGAAAGGCTCCATGCGGCGGCGTATTCGTCGCCAACGCCTTCGTTCGAATGCGCACACTCGGCCAATAATAAGGACCGCCGGCGTGAATGGTGCCGCGCGACAGGACCACCGACGACAATGTTGCGTAAGCTCCGCCATCGATGGTGAATTCGATTTCGCCTCCGAGAATTTTCCCGTCCTTGCTCACCGCGGTGCGATGGCGCGTTCGCGAAGGATGCCGCTTCGTCGTGGCAACCATATCCTCCATGCGGTCGTAAATAATTTTCACCGGTCTGCCCGACTTCATCGCGAGCAGCGCCGCATGCCCCGCGATCATGGACGGGTATTCTTCCTTTCCGCCGAACGCGCCTCCGGTTTCCATTTGCACCACGCGAATCTTGTCCTCGGGAAGGCCGAACAGCGCCATCAACGCTTTGTGAACGTAGTACGGGCACTGCAGCGAGCCCCAAACGGTGACTCCATTTTCCGGGCCGAACGCCGCGATGACTCCATTATTTTCGATGTACAGCTGCTCCTGTGCGCCGGTAAAGTACTCGCCCTCGATGATGTGCGCCGCTTCTTCCCACACGGTGTCCACGTCACCCTTCTCAACCAGGTAGCGCTTAAAAGTATTGTCGGTGCCCCAGATGATTGTGGATTGCTGCTCGCTTTCTTCCATGGAGTGCACGGGCGGGAGCGGCTCGTACTCGATAGTGACCGCGTCGACTGCCCTTCGAAGCTTGTGACGGTCCGCATGGGCCAGAAGGAGAATCGGTTCCTCGGCGTGATTCACTGTTTCAGAGGCGAGGCAAGGCTGGTCGTCCAGGATCAGAGCGATGCAATTCTTCCCCGGAATGTCTTTGGCGGTTACCAGGACAAATTCGCCCCACGCAATGCTCGGATCAAAAGAGATTTTTCTGATCTTGCCGCGCGCCACGTTGCTGCGCACCGTCGCGCCGTAAAGCATGCCGGGCAGAACCATGTCGTCGACGTAGCGCGCCGCGCCGGTGACTTTGTCCCAGCCTTCCTTGCGCGGCACTGATGCACCGACGATGTGATTGACGGTCATAAATTTCTTTGCTGGCCGTATTCTGTATGAAATGGGAGGAGTTTCAAATCTCTATTTGAAGCCTCAGTGCGCCGGTTACCGCCGCAACTCGCGCCCGCTCGGGTCTCCAGGAAATTGCGCATCGCCAAATACGCAGCTTCCCCGAAGGTACGTTGCTTTCACTTCGCCCCGGAGCTTTTCACCAAGATAGGGCGAAACGCGGTGGCGATAATAAAGATGCTCCTCCGTTGCTATGAATTCCGCTTCCGGATCAAACACGACAAAGTCAGCGTCGAAGCCTTTGGCAATACGGCCCTTGCTCGTCTCACACCCGGCCAGCCGCGCCGGGCCTTCCGCCATCCACCGCGCGATATCCGAAAGAGTGAATCCGCGAGCAACGGCTTCGGTCCACATCACCGGCAGCGCCAGCGAGAGGCTGGAAATTCCTCCCCAGGCCGTTTGAAAGTTTCGCTCGCCCAGCCGCTTCATCTCGGGCGGGCACGGAGAATGATCCGTCGCCACCAAATCAATGACTCCCTCTCGAAGCCCCTGCCACAGGTTTTCGCAATTCTCCCGGCTGCGGATCGGCGGCGCGCATTTGAACAGCGTCTGGCCGTCCGGGATTTTGTCGGAAGAGAGATGTAGATAATGCGGACAAGTTTCAACACTCACCGGCAGGCCTTCTGACTTCGCAGCGCGCAACATACCTAGTGCCTGGCTCGTCGCCAGATGCACAATGTGCAGGCGGAAATGATATTCGCGGCACAGGGAGATCATGAGCTGAATTGCGGAAAGCTCCGCTTCATCCGGCCGCGATTCAAGGTACGTCGCGTATTTACTCCAGTCCGCTCCCGCTAATCGGCGCGTTGCTGCGTCCACCGGCCCGGGCAGTTCCGCGTGCACGAGCAGCGGCAAGCCGGTCCGCGCGACATGCGGCAAGGCCGCGCGCAGCTCCCGCTCATTAACCATCGTGAAGCCATCAATGCCAGGATGAATGAGGAAGCATTTGAATCCCGGCACCCCTGCGGCCGCCAAACCTTCGATGTGCTCCTGGTTGTCGCTCACAACTCCGCCCCACGCCATCCAGTCCACATGGCACTGTCCGCTCGCGGCCTTGCGTTTCGCTTCGAGCGTACGCACGGTCGTCGTCGCCGGCAGACAGTTGAGCGGCATATCCACAAGGAGCGTGTAACCACCCGCCGCAGCGGCGCCCGTCGCCGTCCGGAATCCTTCCCATTCCGTCCGCCCCGGTTCGTTGATGTGGACGTGAGAGTCCACCAGCCCTGGCAGAATGGCAGCCTCGCCAAAGTCCTTCACAGAAATCTGCGTGGGAAGTTGATTTGGCGGAACGATATCAAGGATTCGTCCATCTTCGACGAGCACTGCCGCCGGTTTGATTCCGTCCGGCGTCACTACCCGTCGTGAGAGGAAAGCTGCGAGACTCATATTGGAATGTGGCCCAACGCAAGAATTATTGCGCTTGCTTCTTTTCGACTTCCCACCACTCACGACATCGAGCTGCGTAATAGGTCGGATTCTCTCGAAACGTCGGCAATGACGGTACCCAGTCGATGGCTCCGCCTCCTGCCAACTCGATTAGGGTTTGCATGGCTGCGAACGCATTATCGGCATTGGGGTCATCGAGCATCTTTAGAAGCGATGGTGCACTCTGTGGGGAGTTAATGGCGCGCACAGCTTGCAGAATTGCTTGACGTGCAGAGGAGCTTGGAAGCCGCAGCAAGCGTAGCAGGATCGGGAGCGTGGCGGGATCGCGGATCATGGAAATCTCCCCGGCTAGCCGGCCCTGTATCTCGAACAACGCATCCCTGGGCAGGATGAGAGATGGAGGAGGTTTCGGTTGGGCCGTGAGCCATTGCTCGACGGCAGGCAAAACAGAAAAGTCATGCAAACGCAACATGGCTTCAAAAACGTAAGTCCGCACTAGCGGGTCTTGTGAATCCAAAAGTGAAACAAGCTCCTCCTTGGATTGGAGGTGACGCATATTTCCCAACATGCGAATACTGTCCAGCACACGCTCGCCATCGCGGTCATTCAGACCTGCTTTCAAATCCATTTCCAGCCCCTGCATGGGGTCAGTGTCTCCAGAGGGCATTGCTCCGAGGTGGCGCGAGATGGACAGTTGCCCGAACCAGTCGTCTACTAGAACGTAGCTGTTTCTTTCGGGCTTGAGAAAGAATAAACGGTATTCGCCTTTCCTAAGCACCACATAAGGTCCACCTCCCGGAGGCAGGATGTTGTCGAACAAAACGGGCACTACTTCGCTGGCCGGCCGTTCCCCCTTGAAGCATCGATCCACGTGAACGATAGCGGTGGCCGTAAGATGCGGCGGCCGAGGATCGGAAACGACGGTCACCTCGGCTGCTTCAACGACTTCGCCCTTGCAGACAAGCGCGGAATCTGCCATCAATTTGGGAATGTTCTCTGTCCCACGGAGAGGACCTGGATAGGCGAGAGCGTGCGAGCAAAGAATAGCTGCCATCGGCACGGAGAACAACGGTCCTACTCGCATGCCAGGATTATAGTCCACTGAAGTTTCTAATAAACCTGTAAACGGAAACTGACCGGCTGCCTGGACGGCTTAGGTTTACCCGCAAATTCTCAAGGTGAACGCAGAGCAATTTAGGGATAATAGCCGTCGTTGAAGACACCCCTGCAACTTCTGGACGCGTTCAAGGCGCGCTTTGGCTCGGCCGCGAGCATTTACCGCGCGCCCGGCCGCGTGAACCTGATTGGCGAGCACACCGACTATAACGACGGCTTCGTGCTGCCAGCCGCGATTGAATTCTATTGCTGGACAGCCGCTGCTCCGCGCCGTGACGGCAAGCTGGTCATCCATTCCGAGAACTTCAATGAAACGGCCGAGGCCGGTCTCGATTCCTTGTCACCCTTAGGGAAGAAGCACTGGGCCAACTATCCTCTGGGTGTGGCATGGGCGCTCCTTCAAGCGGGAAAGCCGCTCACGGGAGCAAATATCTATATCGCCAGCGACGTTCCGCTCGGCGCCGGATTGAGTTCGTCGGCCGCCGTTGAAGTTGCTGTAGGTTTTGCGTTGCTCAATCAGAGCGGCCATGCCGTCGACCGCGCGGAACTGGCCAAACTGTGCCAAAAAGCGGAGAACGAATTCGTGGGCGCCCGCGTGGGCATCATGGATCAGTTTGTTTCCTGCTTTGGGCGCGCTTCACATGCGCTTTTGCTGGACTGCCGCACGCTGGAACACGAATTCGTGAAACTTCCGCCAGACCTCCAGTTGGTGATTTGCAACACCATGGTTCGCCACGAACTGGCTTCCGGCGAGTACAATGCACGCCGCGCGGAGTGCGAAGAGGGCGTTCGAATCTTACGGACGACTTTCCCGGAGATTCGCGCGCTTCGTGACGTTACACTTTCCCAGTTGGAAGCTCATCGTCGAAACCTGCCTGCTAAGGTGTTTGCCCGGTGCCGCCACGTCATAACAGAAAACGCGCGCGTGAAGAGCGCGGCCGAGGCATTTCACAGCGGAGACACCAACGCCCTCGGGCCATTGCTGCATGACTCGCATCGCAGTCTCCGGGACGATTATGAAGTCAGCTGCGGGGAGCTCGATCTGATGGTGGAAATTGCCGTTACGCAACCGGACCTGATTGGCGCGCGCATGACCGGAGGTGGATTTGGCGGCTGCACCATCAATTTGGTAAAGTCCGCGGCCGTGACCGATTTCAGGCGCAACGTAGCCGCGGCATATTCCTCCAAAACAGGCCTGACTCCTGAGATTTACGTTTCTCCAGCGTCCGAAGGCGCGCAGCAAATGGCCCTCGAAGAGACCAAGCCCGCTATGTGACAGGAACTAGCGGAGAAGGGAACCGCAGCCAGTTGCCAGGATCCGTCAAGCTTCGACATTGCCTATGAGTTTCGACGAGCTAAATCGAGTTCCGCACAGGCGATACAATCCGCTCCTGCGGGAATGGGTTCTCGTCTCTCCGCATCGGACGCAGCGTCCGTGGTTGGGAAGGGTGGAGAAGCTTCAAACGCCTCCTGCGGTCACTTTCGATCCCAGCTGTTATTTGTGCCCGGGAAATCGGCGCGCGGGCGGAGCACAGACGCCGCCGTATTCGCAAACATACGTTTTTGACAACGATTACCCCGCGATGTTGCCGGATGTCGCGCCTCTGCAATTTGATTCGACTGGCTTGCTGGTGGGACACGGTGAGCAGGGAATCTGCCGGGTGATGTGTTTTTCTCCCCGGCACGATCTCACCGTTCCGCGAATGAGCCTCCAGGAATTGCGCGGAGTCGTGAATGGCTGGGTCGAGCAGTATTCCGCACTCGGGCAAATTCCCTGGGTCAGCCACGTGCAGATTTTCGAAAATCGCGGCGAGATGATGGGCGCGAGCAATCCCCACCCGCACTGCCAGATTTGGGCGAATGCTTCGCTTCCGAACCTTCCCACTCGGGAGCTGGCGTCATTCCGGGAGTATCGCACCGAAAAACATTCCTGCCTGCTGTGCGACTACTTGAAATTGGAGCTGCAGCTGAATGTGCGGGTCGTTTGCCAGAACGATGCTTTTGCCGTGGTCGTCCCCTTCTGGGCCGTTTGGCCATTCGAATCGCTTGTGTTGAGCAAGCGTCATCTCGCTTCGATCGATCAACTCAGCGGAGAAGAGCGGGACCTCCTGGGCGACATCATGCGTCGCATCACCGTTCGTTACGACAATTTGTTTGAGACTGCGTTCCCCTATTCCATGGGGTTCCACCAGAAGCCCACCGACGGCGGCACGTACGAAGAGTTGCACCTGCACGCGCACTACTTTCCGCCTCTCCTGCGCTCTGCTACGATTCAAAAATTCATGGTCGGTTACGAACTTCTCGGCACTCCCCAGCGTGACGTTACGCCGGAGATCGCTGCGAATCGTCTCCTCGAGGCGGGCGAAATTCACTATCTTGACCGGTCCTGAGGTGCCGAGGGCGCCTGGATCGCAAAGAGTCTTGGATTGCGAATGAATTTTTTCTGGAATCGAGAACGAGAATGCGAAATCGATTGAGTCAAAAACTTTTCATGAGCTTCCTGATCTTGCTTTGTAATTTCTTCTCGGCTCAGCTGGCCTGCGCGTCGCAGTCCGCTCGCTGGACGGAGAAGGCCGCCAGCGATTGGTATGCAAAGCAGCCGTGGCTCGTGGGGAGCAACTACATTCCCGCGAATGCAATCAATGAACTCGAAATGTGGCAGGCGGATTCATTCGATCCCCGGCGGATCGATCTCGAGCTTGGCTGGGCAGAGTCCATCGGCATCAACACCATGCGCGTCTTTCTGCATGATCTGCCTTGGCAGCAAGACCCGGAAGGATTTCGCAAGCGTATCGATACCTTTCTGCAGATCGCGGCGAAACACCACATCAAACCGCTTTTCGTTCTGTTCGATTCCTGCTGGGACGCGAATCCGCAACTCGGCAAGCAGCGTGACCCGCGCCCCGGCGTCCACAATTCCGGCTGGGTGCAGAGCCCTGGGACGAAGGCGCTCCAGGATGCGGCGCAATATCCGCGCCTTGAAAAATATGTGAAGGGTCTCCTCGGCGCTTTCGCAAAGGATGATCGGATCCTTGGCTGGGATGTGTGGAACGAGCCCGACAATTCGAACGGTGGCCGCGATGGGGATTTGACGCCTGAGACCAAGACTGAAATTGTCCTCAAATTGCTTCCGCGCGCGTTCGAATGGGCGCGGGCCATGCATCCCACGCAACCGTTGACGAGCGGAGTATGGAAGGGCGATTGGTCTTCTCCGGAGAAGCTCAGCCCCGTGGAGAAAATTCAAATCGAGTTGTCCGATGTGATTTCCTTTCACAGTTACGACAAACGCGAGGAATTTGAAAAAAGAGTGCTGTGGCTGCAGCAGTACCATCGGCCAATTCTGTGCACGGAGTATATGGCACGCAGCAACGGCAGCACGTTCCAGAGCACGCTTCCCATCGCCAGGAAGTATAGAGTCGCCGCGATCAATTGGGGGTTGGTGGCGGGGAAGACGCAGACTTACTATCCGTGGGATTCGTGGCAGCATCCTTACGTAGATCACGAACCGGCCGTGTGGTTCCATGAAATTTTCCATACCAACGGCCGGCCGTATGACGAGCAAGAAGTTACCTTCATCAAGGAGATCATCGCGGGGAAGAATCAGGCCGGCCGGTAGCGACTGTAAACGATTACGCGACCAGCACTACCTCAGGAAACATGAAAAGGCCGCCTGTTACGGGCAGCCTAAGGAGAAAAAATGATCGCAGCGATCGCCGTGAGTGCGGCGACGACGCTCGTCCATCTGTCGGCGGTCGATATTGCCATCATCGTTTTCTATTTCGCCTTGGTGCTGGCCATCGGCTTATATCTGCGCGGCCGTTCCCACACCGGCGAAGATTTTTTCATGGCTGGCCGGGAGATGACCGCATGGATTGCAGGCTTGAGCTTCCTTTCCGCGAATCTTGGGTCTCTCGAACTCATGGGCTGGGCCGCCGCTTCCTATCAATACGGAATTCTGGCCGCTCACTGGTATTGGATCGGCGCCATTCCTGCCATGCTGTTCCTCGGCATCGTGATGATGCCCTTCTACTACATTTCCAAAACGCATTCCGTGCCCGGCTACCTCAAACTCCGTTTCGGCGAGGCCAGTCGCGCGCTCTCCGCCGTTTCCTTTGCCCTGATGACCGTGTTCATGAGCGGCATCAACATGTATTCCATGGCGCTCGTGCTGAAAGTGGTTCTCGGCTGGGACATCAACTTCAGTATTTGGGTTTCCTCGGCCACCGTGGCCGTCTACGTAGCGCTCGGCGGATTGCGCTCCGCAATCTTCAACGAAGTTTTGCAATTCATTCTGATCTGGGCCGGCGCGGCGCTGATCCCCATTCTAGGACTGGTCGAGGCGGGAGGCTGGAGCAATCTGCGCCTCCAAATCGCGCACAATGCTTCCGCGGAATATACGCATCTCTGGTCCACTCTGGGCACCTTCAAAGACAATCCCATGGGCATCCACTGGACCGGCATCGTCTTCGGTCTCGGCTTTATCATTTCCTTCGGCTATTGGACGACGGATTTCCTCGTCGTCCAGCGCGTTCTCTCCGCCAAGGATCTTCGTTCCGCAAAGATGGCGCCCATCATCGGCGCAGCCTTCAAGATGCTCGTTCCGTTCATCGTCATCTTGCCAGGGCTTCTCGGACTGGCAGTCCTGCCCATGAAACTGACCGGGGAAACCGCCGCCATCGCGAGCGGCGGCCACAGCTACAATGAAGTATTGCCTCTCATGCTGGCGCGCTACTGCGGACCGGGTCTCCTCGGGCTCGGAATCACCGCCCTCATCGCCGGCTTCATGTCTGGGATGGCCGGCAACGTCAGCGCCTTCACCACCGTTTGGACCTACGACATCTATCGCGCACTCATCAAAAAGAGTGAATCCGACGCGCATTACGTTTCCATGGGCCGCTGGTGTACGGTTCTTGGTGTTTTAATCAGCGTGGGCACTGCCTATCTCGTGATGTCCTTCGCAAGCATCATGGATTACGTTCAGGCGCTTTTCAGTTTCTTCATCGCTCCGCTTTACGGCACCGTCATCCTTGGCATGCTCTGGAAACGCGCGAGCAGCGCCGGCGGATTCTGGGGACTTTTTGCCGGAACCGTTTCATCCATCAGCATGTGGGCGTGGGTCAAGATCAATCCCGCGGCGCTGCGCTACGTCGCTCTTTCCCCCAACGCCCGCGACATGGCCGAGAACATGTACCGCGCCCTGTGGTCCTGGATCGTTTGCGTGGTGGTCACCGTCGTCGTCAGTTACATGACCAAAGCCAAGAGCGATGCTGAACTCAACGGTTTGGTCTACGGCGTGACCGCCATCCCGCACGAGGCTGCTGTCCCCATCTATCAGCGCCCCGCGTTTTGGGCCACCGTGGTCGCGGTCTTCTTTGTCGCAGTGAACATTCTCTTCTGGTAGCGAAGGGACGGAGACGAATATGCGTGCAGGCGGAATTTCCATTTGGTTTTTCATCGGCGTTTCTCTGCTCGTGAATGGCATACTGATTGTTGGCGCGGGTATCTGGGAATTTTTCCATCCCCCGGCGAATCCCGTGGTTCTCTTTCGTTTGCATGCCAACATTTGGTGGGGTGCGCTCTTGCTCATTTTCGGTTTGGTTTACTGCGTCAAATTTTTGCCCGGACGAAAGACGTAATTCTCCGGCAGCCGCAAAATAGAATAGCGGAGGCTATGGATGACCAAGTTACGTTTCCTGGTATCGCTGATTACCCAGGACAACGACTATCAGATGGAACAAGCCGCCGCCGCGAAAGCCGCCGCTGCGGAACTCGGCGTTGAGGCCCAGATCCTTTATGCCGACAACGATCCCATCACCCAAAGCACCCAGGTACTCAGATTCATCCAGACGGAACCCTCGTTTCGGCCCAGCGGCATCCTCATCGAACCTCTCGGTGCCACTGCTTTCCCGCAAGTGGCCGGCGCCGCCGCTAGCGCCGGTATCGGCTGGGCTGTTCTCAGCCGGCAAGCGGAATACGCTGTCGAGCTTCGCAAGACCACTCGCTCTCCCGTTTTTTCCGTTAGCGCCGATCAGGTGGAAGTTGGCCGCATTCAAGCCCGCCAGGTCGCCGCTCTTCTTCCCCGCGGCGGCGCCGTGCTTCTCATTCAGGGACCTTCGGTAAGTTCCGTCTCCCATGATCGCTACACTGGACTTCACGAATTGCTCCCGCCCAACGTGCATATCACCAGTCTGCGGGGCCGGTGGACCGAGGAAAGCGCTCATCAGAGCGTCAGCTCCTGGCTCCGTTTGGTCGCCGCTCAGAGGCTGCGCATTGATTTGATCGTCGCGCAGAACGATGCCATGGGCATGGGCGCGCGGAAAGCCATCGAGGACACCATCGTCGATGCGGACCGTGATCAGTGGCTCGCCATTCCCATCACCGGTTGTGATGGTGTCCCCAGCACGGGCCAGACTTGGGTTCGCAACGGGCAATTGGCTGCCACCGTGGTTGTGCCGCCCAGCACTGGAGAAGCTATGACCTTAATGACCAAAGCACTGCGCTCCGGGACCGCCATTCCCGCGCATTCCTTCACCACTTCCTCGCCGTTCCCGGCCATCGAAAAACTCGCTCCACGGGGGCCCAGCAGATGAATTTTTCTGCGAGCGAAAGAGCGCATCACCAAGTAAACTTACCGGGACTTCGGCGTATTGCCGTGGAAATGACTTGTGGCTGGGGGATTCGAATGAAGCACTGCATAACGTTAACAATCTTCACGGGAGCGTTGCTTATGACCACTCTAGGGGCGATTGGCGCAACTCCTCAACCAGGCTCCAGCACGAAAAAATCCTTCGGCAAAACTCCCGACGGCCAGCCGGTCGATCTTTATGTGCTCACCAATAAAAGCGGCGGGGAAGCCTCGATCACCAACTATGGCGGAGCTGTCGTCTCCATCAAAGTACCGGACCGCAACGGCAAGCTCGCCGATGTCGTCCTCGGTTACGACACCGCCGACGGCTACGTGAACGACAAGAGCCACTTTGGAGGAATCATCGGCCGCTTTGGAAACCGCATCGCGCATGCGCAATTCGTTCTCGATGGCAAGACCTATACCCTCGCCAAGAACAACGGTGAGAACACTCTCCATGGGGGTGTTAAAGGCTTCGACAAAGCCCTCTGGACCGCCAAGATTCTTCCCGCCAAAGACGGCCAGTCGCTGGAACTTTCCTACCTCAGCAAGGACGGCGACGAAGGCTTTCCCGGAAATTTGAAAGTCACCGTGACTTACACATGGACGGACGCAAACGCGCTGCAAATCGAATATTCCGCCACCACCGACAAGAAAACCGTCCTCAATCTCACCAACCACTCTTATTTCAATCTCGCCGGTCAAGGCTCCGGCGATATTCTCGGTCACCAGCTGGTGATTGAGGCCGACAAGTTCACTCCCGTCGATGCCGGTTTGATTCCCACCGGGGAACTCCGCGACGTCGCCGGCACTCCGTTCGATTTTCGCAAACCGGTGGCCATCGGCGCGCGCATCGATCAGGACGACGAGCAATTAAAACTCGGCGGCGGCTACGACCACAACTTTGTCATCCGCCGCTCCGCAGGCGTCGGCGAATCCCTCGCCGCGCGTGTCCTCGATCCCGCTACTGGCCGCGTCCTGGAAGTTTGGACCACCGAGCCCGGCGTCCAGTTTTACACCGGCAATTTCCTTGACGGCAAAACTCCCGGCAAGGGCGGCGTAACCTACCCGCGCCGCAACGCCTTTTGCCTGGAAACCCAGCACTATCCCGACTCCCCGAATCAGCCCAAATTCCCCTCCGTCGTCCTCAAGCCCGGCGAGCGCTACCACACCATCACCACCTACAAATTTAGCGTCGAAAAGTGACTGCGCCGGTCACTTGTAACACGCCATTACTAGAGGGTTTATACGGCCTCAATCTGTTTTGCTTAGTCTCAGGCATTCGATTGAATTGGCGTTTAGGTAGTGCTTGGTGTCGGCATGCATTGAGATTATTGCTCCAGGCGCACCGAAGTTTTCCACAGGATTTTGCTTCAATGCATTTAATTCCTGTGATAGAAGATAGGTCATAGATTTAGATGCTGGTTGATTGCAGTCTGGAGTCGGCGTTTGCGGCCACTGCGATCCGTTCCGAACAATTAGGGGAGCCCTCCAATTCACCCCCGGAAGGTTATGGGCCAGCGCAAATATGCGCCGGTCGCTCGCTGGTGCCACGAGCAGGAATAGCAACGAGTGCGATTGGGATGCCATTCCCATCAGGCAACACGATTTCATCATCGGAGGAGAGTTTGACATGAATTTGTCATTTGTTTCTCTGTGCAGATCTGCAGGCATTTGCTTGGCTTTTCTGCTCTTTCTTGTTTGTACTACCCGCGCCCAGCGCGGCACGAGCGGCTCAATCGAAGGCACCATTACCGATGTTCAGGGTGGCGCCATCTCGGGTGCAAAACTCCGGGCAGTCAATTCTGATACCGGTCTGAAGCTTGAGTCTGTCAGCGACGAGAACGGTTTGTTTCATTTTCCTGTTGTGCCTCCTGGAACCTATGTTCTTACCGCTGAAAATGCTGGTTTCTCCAACTACGCCGTTCGCGTCTCTGTTGCTGTGGGCGCTACCGTTGATCTGCCCATCCAGTTGAAAGTGGGAACCCAAGTTTCCTCCGTCACCGTCACCTCGGAGACTCCCATCCTTGAGGTTACCCGCTCTTCGGTTGAATCTTCTGTCAATGAGCGGGCGGTGAGCGATCTCCCCACCCTCGGCCGCAATTTCATCAACTTCACGCTCCTCACTCCGGGGGTCACCACCGACGTCCGTGGCGGTGACATCAGCTTTGCCGGCCAGCGCGGCACCCTCAATTCCCTCATTGTCGACGGCTCCGACAATAACAACACCTTCTTCGGCCAAACTTTGGGCCGAACGGGCTCGGGCCGCGCCCCCTACCAGTTCAGCCAGGATGCCGTTCAGGAATTTCAGGTCAATTCAAATGCCTACTCCGCCGAATACGGTAACGCCGGCGGTGCCGTCATCAATGTGGTCACCAAATCCGGCACCAATCATTTTCATGGCACAGGTTTTGAGTTCTTCCGTGACCGCGGTCTCAATGCCACCGATCCAATCGCCAAGGCGCAGGGCAAGGCCAAACAACCCTACCATTTCAACCAGTTTGGCGGGAATCTCGGCGGCCCGGTTCTTAAGGACCGTCTTTTCTTCTTTTTTGACTACGACGGCCAGCGCAACATCACCCAGAATTTGATTCTCCCGGTCAGCGGATGTGCCGCGCCTTCCACCGACGCCAATATCACCGCCGCTTGCACCTATCTGCTGGCGCGAAGCGCCTCTTGGACCAGTGGTTTCAATCAGGATGTTTACCTCGGCAAGGCGGACTGGCGTATCAATTCCAATGAACTTCTGAGCGTGCGAATCAATAGCCAGCGTTTCACCGGCGCAAACCTCGAAAACGGCGGCCCCTCCAACTCTCTCGAACACACCGGCGCTGCCATCGTTGTTTCCGATACCATCTCCGGACAGCTTACTTCCACGGTTTCGCCCCGCTTCGTCAATGAATTCCGCGCCGCCTATGTTCGCGATAACGAGCCGGGTCAAGCCAATAGCACAAATCCCGAAGCTTCCGTCTTCAATGGCCCGTTGCAGCTCACCGTCGGACGGAACTTCTTCAGCCCCCGCTTCACCAACATCAAGCGCGGCCAGTTTGCCGATGTCCTCACCTGGATCAAAGGCCGCCATACCGTCAAATTCGGCGGTGATGTCTTGACCGACGCGATTGCAAACTTCTTCCCGGGAAATTTTTCCGGTGCTTACACTTTTAATACTTTGAGGAGCTTCGGCTGTAGTCTCTTAGGCGCCCCTTGCTATGGCAATCGTGACCAGTTTGTCCAGGCGTTCGGCGGTGTCGGAACTACCGGGCCCACTACCCACCCGAACCTCAACGAATACTCCGCCTTTATTCAGGATGAATGGCGAATTACCACAAGCTTTACCCTGAACCCGGGCCTTCGTTACGACTACGAGTCGATCGCACAACCGTCCGTACTGAATCCCATCGCCGCCCAGGCTGGCATCCTCACCAATCGGATCAATCGAGACAAGAAAAACTTTGGCCCGCGTCTCGGCTTTGCCTGGACACCGAATCGCTTCAATCAACGGGTCGTTGTCCGCGGCGGCTACGGAATCTATTATGGACGCACACCTTCCATCTTGGTGGGCACTGCGCATTCCAACAATGGGCTCCAGGTGACAACGCTCACCTATAGCGGCACTTCCATTCCCGTCACCTATCCCAACACTGTCTGCGGCGCCCCGGTTGCCAATCCCACTTGCCCGCCGCCCGCTCCAGGTCCGGGTGTTCCCACGCCGCCACCGCCGACCATCTTTGTCTTCAATCCCAACTTTGTGGAATCCTATACGCAGCAAGCGAGCCTCGGAATCGAATACCAGTTGGCAAAGGACACGGCTCTTACCGTTTCCTATCTCGGCGTTCGCGGTGTCCATCTCCAGCGCACCCGCGATATCAACTTGGCCGGAGAAGTCCCCGCCACCATTGGGATCGCGGGAACCGGCACGGTTTTAAATTATCTCCGGTATCCGAGCCCCACCGGCACACCCGCTACGTGTCCCGCGGGCCTTTTCTTCGTCACCCTCAGTAGCCCATGCAGGCCCAACGGCAACTTTCAACGCATCGAGGAAGTCGAAAGCAATGCAAACTCGATCTACAGCGGCCTCATCGTTCAACTCAACAAGCGCTTCGGGCACAACTATCAAATCATGGGCAGCTATACCTACGGAAAAGTGATTGACGACGCTCCGGACTCCACGTCCGTCGTCCCCTTCTCGGGTGGCGACGACGCCAAGATGGTTTCCGATCCCGGCAACGTCCGCGCGGATCGCTCCGCTGGCATCAATGACCAGCGCCATAGATTTGTCCTCAGCGGCGTTTGGAATCTGAACTACGCCCAGCGGTTTTCTGGCGCTGCCAAACAGATCCTCGGCGGTTGGGAGATCAGCGGAATCTTGACAGCTCAGTCCGGCCAGCCATACTCCGCGATGGTGAATAGCGATCTGAACAACGATTCGAACCGTTCCACGGACCGCACGCCGGGGGTGGGACGCAACACCTTCTACCTGCCTCGCACCGTCTCTCTCGATCCTCGGGTCACCAAGAATGTTCAGTTAACCGAGCGACTCCGTCTGCAGCTCATCGGCGAGGCATTCAACATCTTCAACCACACCAACATCAACGGCGTCAGCCGCACGCAGTACGTCGTCATCCAGAACAGTCCCAACCCGGTCACAGGCAAACCTCCATGTGCCTCGACAGTCACGCAATGTCTGGCGAACCCAAGCAATTTCCCGTTCCAATTCCCGACCTCGGACATCACACCCCGAATCGTCCAGTTGGCCGCTAAGTTCGTCTTCTAGGAGGGCGGGTAGTCGGCTGAATTCCTTGCGAGTTTTTCCGGAAGGGCGGGTGGCCGCCCTTCGATCCTCAATTACGCTTTTCTGCGTTTTGAGCGGAAAGGGTGGGCTGGTTTTCGCTAGCCTCTCTTTACTTATTTTACAGGCGGATGGTATCGTCCACGCGAGAGTTGTACTGTTTGACATTTACTGATTGACGGTATACGTTTTACAGGTGATCCGGACTTTCCGCTGCGCCGATACGGAGCGCCTCTTCCGCAGGGAAGCCGTACGCCGGTTTAAGGCCATTGAGCGTCAAGGCCTGCGCAAACTGGACATGCTGGACGCGGCTCCGGACGTGCGAACGCTCTCGCTGTTGCCGGGAAACCGCTTGGAGCGCCTGAAGGGCGATCGCGAGGGCCAGCACAGTATCCGCATCAATGACCAGTGGCGCCTTTGCTTTACGTGGCGGGACGGCAGCGCCTACGAAGTCGAGATCGTCGATTACCACTAAGGGAGAGCAGGATGGCAAAGAAACTGAAGCCGGTGCACCCGGGCGAGATTCTCCGCGAAGAGTTCATGACCCCGCTGGGATTAAGTATGAACAAGATGGCCATGGCACTGCGGGTGCCGGTGACGCGAATCGCGGATATCGTGAACGAGCGCCGCGGCATCACTGCCGACACGGCGCTGCGCTTTGCGCGCTATTTCAAGAACTCCGCTGCATTCTGGATGAATCTCCAGACGCGCTACGACCTGGAAGTGGCTGAGGACGAGATCGCCGCCAAGGTTGCGCGGGATGTGCAACCATTGGAAACGGTGACGGCGCGTGAAGGCTCTTGATCTTTCCTGTCCGGGTTCTTTAGGCGTCTTTACTTTCAACATTCAACTGTCGACCTCCTCCAGCTTTTGATTTTTCCACACCTTTCCACATATCTTTCGAATCACCACCCACCCGCAACTCCTTCAAACCGCCCCACTTACTCCATCCATTTTCAGATTCTTCCCGCCATTCGAATAGCTAACTAGTTATTATTGACAGCTATTATCTTCTGTGGTATCATATGTTTTGAAAGTTCGAGCCCATCTTCGGCTTCAGATCGACGCCCGGTTTTACAGAAACATAGGGGGGAGGGAGCCGCGTAGCTCTTCATACTTCGCTTCTGCTTCCGTCTCGGTGAACTCTGCGCCCTCTGTGGTAGGCCCTGCTCTTCTCTTCGTCACTGACCACTGTCCACTGATCACTGCCCACTATCTTTCTAACTCCTATGGAATCAATCTTTTTGCCGACCCCCACCCCTTAAACCTAGTCGCATCAATCTTTTACAGAAACATAGGGGGGAGGGAGCCGCGTAGCTCTTCATACTTCGCTTCTGCTTCCGTCTCGGTGAACTCTGCGCCCTCTGTGTTAAGCCCTGCTCTTCTCTTCGTCACTGACCACTGTCCACTGATCACTGCCCACTATCGTTTAACCCCCTTTAGAATGAACACTTGTAAGAACGTGCCAAAACCGGCATCCCTAACTACCTTTAGAATGAACACTTGTAAAAGTGTATCAAAACAAAGGACTTTAACTACCTTTAGAATGAACACTTATGAAAAACATAGGGGGGGTGGGTCTCTTATGGTTAACCAGACACCCCATGAAGGATGTCAGTCCCGCCTGCCCCGAGCTTCTCGGGGAGCCACATCGGGCGGCGATCAACCCTGTCCCGACCTGGTCGGGAAGATTCCGGCCCAGCCGGAAGGAACCTCTCTTCACTCGCCACTACAAATCACTGGAGGGCGCCTGCTAGTCCACCGGCACGGGCCGCGGGCGAGGCGACGGATTGCAAACTCTGTTTATCAGCGCCACCAGGCGCGGGCAATCCTGGTCCGTTATAGCGATGAATTTCAACCCCATTCCGCCGCCAGGAATCACATGCTGCACGACTGCTTCGACCCTGATCTGTCCTTCCGGAACAAGAAAATCAAGCTTGACTCTCGCGCCCATGCGCCGAGGACCGGTTGTAGAGAGGAACAACCCCCCCACGCTAAGGTCGCAGATGCGAGAAACATCTTCCAGTCCATCGCATCGCCAGCAGGCCCACACATCGTCATGCGTTTCAACTCGAGAAATCTGTCTTCTGGAATAGAGAGGTCCTACCCGCGCGGTTGCCACAGCCCCCCCCACAGGCCCTGTGGAATTGAGCGCGTAGTTAAGAGGACGACCCACGGCTCCCAAGGCCATGGCAGACCGTAATGGAACGATCGAGAGCAAACAATCCGGGGAACACCCGAAGTTTTCTGAGGTATTTACCTGATTGTTGGGCGGTGGCGCGAAGCTGGCTTTTTGCCGCGGCACCCCACGCTGTTTTTGAAATTGAAATGAAGCTGGCGGCGAGGACGTTTCTAGTTAACAATTCAATGTCATGAGCGGATTTGATGGATTACGAGTTCTCGCGCTGGAAAGCCGCCGCGCCCCAGAACTCGCCAAATTAATCAGCACCTATGGCGGCGAACCCTTGGTCGCGCCTTCGATGCGCGAAGTCCCGCTGGAATCCAACAAAGAAGCGCTAACCTTTGCCGCGAGACTTCTCGCAGGCGAGTTTGACATGGTCATATTTTTGACCGGCGTCGGTGCGCGTACGCTGCTGGGTGTTGTGGAGACGGTCCATGACCGCGGCAAATACGTCGCGGCGCTTCAGCGCGTGAAAGTAGTGGCGCGCGGACCGAAGCCCATCGCCGCCCTGCGCGAAATCGGCGTCACTCCAACCATCACCGCCCCCGAACCCAACACTTGGCACGAACTATTGCGCGCGCTGGATGATGCGGGCAAGGCCTCGCCGGAACTCGGTTTGCAAGGGGCGCGAGTTGCCGTTCAGGAATATGGCGTTTCCAATCCTGAATTGCTGAGCGGGCTTCGCGAGCGAGGTGCGGCCGTTACACGCGTGCCGGTGTACCAATGGGCGCTGCCGCGCGACCTGGCCCCCCTCCGGGCCGCTATTAAAGCGATTGCCGAAGGAACCGTCGATGTCGCGCTTTTTACAACTGCAGTTCAGGCGGTCCATCTGTTCCAGGTTGCTGCGGAGATGCAACTGGAAGAACCAGTGAGGAATGGTTTGAGCCGCGCGATTGTGGCCTCCATCGGGCCGACTACTTCAGAAGAATTGCAGCGGCACGGAATCCGGGCCGACCTCGAGCCGTCGCATCCGAAGATGGGTTTCCTGGTGAAGGAAACTTCTGAGCAAGCCGGGGAACTTCTTCGCCAGAAAAGGGAGAGAATTGCTTCTGCTGGCTGACGAAAACTAGAGTTGAGAGATTCGCGCCGACTGGTCAGCGCGAGGTTGCGCCTGCTGCGGCGCCCATGGCCGACGCAGCGCCAGGAATCACTTCGAAATCGACCCCGGCCTGGGCGAGAACTTCCGCCTCTTCGTCAGCACACTCAGATGGAAGCGGGTCGTTCACTTTAAGCCGCACGACCTGATGGCCTTCGCGCGCTGCAGAGATGAGCACGGAATGAATTTTTTCCTGGAGATTGCCCGCCTGCGAGCCGAGTTTGCGGACGTTGCGGACCTGAGTCGAAGCGGGGATTAAATCGAGAATTTTCGGGGAGACCAGGTCGTCGTGAAGAACAACCTCGGCAGCGCGAAGCACCCGTACCGCCTTAACGGTCAGGAGATCGGGATCCCCTGGACCCGCTCCCATCAGATAGACTTTACCCTTCATGGTCGGCGCGTGCATTGGATGCACTCCCGGCACTGGCTTTAGCCAGCAGCCTTTTTTTTGCGGCGGCAGCTCGAAAAGGCGCCGGCCGCTGATACTGCACTAAAACATTAACACTTGGCTGACTGTTGAAATCGCGAAAGAATGAATTCTACAAATCGATATTTTTGATGCAGGAGACGGGAAATGACCGGGTTGCGGAGGAAGGGGCAACTCAACCGGAGCGTTTCGAGTGGCGGCGATTTCGGCGGAAAGCTTCGAAGGCTTCCTCGCTGGCATCCTCGTGCAGCAGCCGTTTCCGTTCTTCAGGATCGAGTTTAGAGGAGTGGACCTTGTCCCGAGATTCGCCTAGCCGCGCGAGCCATTCTTCGTATTCCGGGCCGAACTGATCTTCGAGCTGCTTTCTGAGGCGTTGGGCAAGGGCCGGGCTTTGTCCCGCAGTCGAAATGGCGATCTGCAGCGCCCCGCGCTGCACAACCGCGGGATAGTAGAAATCGCAAAGAGGCGGAACATCGACGATATTGCAGAGCACGCCGCGCTGCGTCGCTTCTTCGAATATGCGCTCGTGAAGTTGCGTGGACGATGTAGCCGCGACAACTAAAAACATTCCTTCAAGATCGTCCGGCTGGAATGGACGCTGATGCCATTCGATGCTGTTCGATTGCGCCCAGGAGCGCACTTGCGGGGTTGCTTCGGGCGCCACCACGCGCACGCGCCCGCCGGCTTCCAGTAGGCCGGCGATCTTCGATTCACCGATGGTTCCCGCTCCGACAACGAGGCACGGCCGCGCCGAAAGCTTCAGGAACACAGGAAAAAGCTTTGCAGGTTTCATGCGTTCACTCGGCGCGCTCCTTGGTGCGGCGTGAACACCAAGTCTAAAGCAAATTTGACCTGCAATTGTACTCACGATCAAGCCGTGAACGCGGGGAATTTGGTCTTACGAGAGACGATCGGGAGTCAAGAGAGCGGTCATTTCGAGGACGCGGTGATAGTAGTCGCGCTGAGTGAGTTGCGAGGCTGCCGCATCGTCGATAATGAAAGTCACGTCAGGATGGAGTTGAAGGGCGGAGGCGGAGACCGCGGAGGTGATCGGGCCTTCGATGGATTTCGCGACCGCGGCGGACTTGGCGTGGCCCGTGGCGAGCAAGAGAATTTTCCGCGCCTCCAAAATCGTGCCGATGCCCATCGTGATGGCACAGCGAGGACTCTCCTCACCAGGCGCGAAGAGTTTAGAGTTGTCGTCCAATGTTTCCTGGCTCAAGACCTTCAGGCGCGTGCGGGAGCCGATGCTGGAAGTCGGCTCGTTGAAACCGATGTGGCCATTGCGCCCGATGCCCAGGATCTGAAGGTCGATTCCACCGGCATTTCGAATGCCCGCTTCATAGGATGCGCAGTACTGGTCGTAATTGCCGCGGATGGTTCCGTCCGGAATGTGGATGTTTCTGGGATCCACGTTGACGTGCGCGAACAGATTTTCCTGCATGAAATGATGAAAGCTCCGAGGATGTGCGGCGGAAAGCCCGAGATATTCATCGAGATTAAAGGTTACGACGCGAGAGAAATCGAGAGAGCCCTGTTTGTGCAGACGCACGAGATGTTTGTACACGCCGACCATGGTGCCGCCGGTTGCCAACCCGAGCACCAATGCAGGTTTTTTGCGCACCGCGCTGCCAATGAGTTGCGCGGCCTGGAAGCTGATTTCTTCGTCGTCGCGTTTCAGGATAACCAGCATGCGGCGTCCTCTCTGAACTGCGCCTTTCCCAACATTTGAAACAAGTATGAGACCAGCGAAAGAAACTCGTCAGCCTTACCGGAACCTGCGAATCACGAGATTGTGGCGGTCTGAACGGTAGAAGCCCTGCACATACATGATCGCCTGGCCTTTGGTGGAATAAATGACCTGGCGAATGCGCAGCAGAGGGTCGCGGCGGGGAATGGAGAGAATCTCCGCAATTCTCGGATCGGCCGCGGTAGCGTCAATCTCTTCATCGGCATAGCCGAGCTCGATCTTGTAGTTGCGTTCGAGAATTCCGAAAAGAGATTCCCGGCCGATGGGGGCGTCCACAAGCCCTGAGAATTCAGCGGCACTCAGGTAGCAGGTCTCCAGGGCAAAGGGCTCACCCGCGGCATGACGTAAGCGCTCGAGTTTGACGATTTTGCTGGTGGGGGGAAGGGAGAGCCGCGCGGCTGCCTCGTTTTCATTGTCCAGCACTTTGGCGAAGAGCACCTTGGAACCGGCGGTGAGGCTGCGGCTGGACATCTGCTCGGTATAGCTCATCAATTTATTAAAGTGAATTTTTGGTGCGGCGACAAAAGTTCCGATGCCGCGGCGGCGCTCGACGATTCCTTCGCGTTCGAGCGAGGCCAGAGCGTGGCGCGCGGTCATGAGGCTGACCTGATGAATCTTGGCGAGGTCGCGCTCCGAGGCGACGGCGTCCCCGGAATGCAATTGTCCGGCATCGATGCGCTTGCGGATGGCGGCCTGAATTCTCTGGTAGGCGGGCAAGCCATTGCGGTTCTTCGCTGGCATTCTCTCTCCCGAATGGGCCCGGGATTTCTTTTTGGGCGCCGGAGTGGAAGGCGGATTCATAATAAGAACGATATTCTATTCTGCCCCCACGTCAAGACCTGAAAGCGCGGAGCGTTCATTCCTGGACCGAAAGTGTTATAGAGCGGAATTCAGCCAGTGCTATAGTCCTCCTTCTCACGTATCTGTGTAAAGCGTGAAATAACGGTTGACAATTGGAAAATGGTGCTATATAGCTTTGTGCAATTCGGCCATATAGCTGGCCCGGGGCGCTGGTTGCGCGCCTCGCGTCTTCCGGGGCGGGTTGCTTGGATGCAAGATCGAGCTTCTTCCGAGTCGAACTCAAGACCTGAAGGAGAGATTAGGAAATGAAAAGCACTGGCGGTGGACTCAGCGCGGCGATCAAGAGCAAATGGCTGCAAGCAATACAGGCCATGAGTTACCAGAACATAGCCGGCGGACTGGCCGACGAAATGATGGGATTCATCCGATCAAGCGAACGCCGCAAGTGTAGTCCGCCGTTCAAGATGGTGATCCTCGACAAGCGCGGCACTGTCGTATTTGAATGCAAAGTGAACAAGGACGGGAAGGTGCGGCCCTTCGGATTGGTGCGCAGGGTTCGGTACTCTCATTTCCCCGCGACTGCATTGCTTACCGACCGCTCGCTAGTCACACGCACGTTCCTCATCGAGCGGGCGACACCGTAATTGAAGCCTAATCCAGAAGTTGCAGCGGCAGGGCTCCTCAGGAGTTCAGAAACGCGGCAAGTTCATTGTTGAATCGGTCTTGATCTTCGATGCTGGAGAGGTGCGCGGCGTTGAGCTCGGCATAGCGCGCGCCCGGAATCTGATCCGCGAGAAAGCGCCCGTCCGCGGGCGGTGTAGCCGGATCGTGCGCTCCGGCGATCACCAGAACTGGTATGTGAATCCCGCCTAATTGCTTGCGGAAATCGAAATCGCGAACGGCGGCGCAACACGCCGCATAGCCCTCCGGGTTTGCTTCCTCAAGCATTTTCAGAGTTCTTGATACCGTCGCCGGAGCCTTCTCGCGGAAAGCCGGCGAAAACCATCGTTCGATCACGGCGGAAGCGACGGACTTCATGCCTTTTTTTCGAACCGCGTCGATACGGGCATTCCAAACCTCTGGGGTTCCAATCTTGGCGGCAGTGTTACAGAGGGCCAGCTTATTCAGGCGTTCGGGCGCGTTGACTCCCAGCCACATGCCAATCATTCCGCCCATGGATAGCCCGCAAAAATGCACGCGGTCCAGGTCCAATGCATCGAGCAGTGCAATGACATCTTTCCCGAGTTGGTCGATCGAGTAGGGGCCCGGCGTGACCGAGGATTGTCCGTGACCTCTCGAGTCATAGCGCAGCACGCGGAGTTTTTTTCGAAGCTCGGGAACTTGCGGATCCCACATGGAATAATTCGTGCCAAGCGAATTCGAGAATACCAGCACAGGTGTTCCACTCTGACCTTCCAACGCGTAATGAATTCGAGCTTCCCCGGACTTAACGATGGGCATCGAGCTTATTCTTCTCCCGCAGGAATTTTGGCCCGGCTCGCGGCGACAGCTCGGAAGACAACGCATCCGCGCTTTGAAGCGCAGGCCATGTTAGACGCGTTCCAGAATGAGGGCAATTCCTTGGCCCACACCAATGCACATGGTGCAGAGCGCATATCTGCCATTGGTTCGCAAGAGGTGGTAGAGCGCCGTGGTTACAAGCCGCGCGCCGCTGGCACCCAAGGGGTGTCCGAGAGCAATCGCACCGCCGTTCGGGTTCACGTGCGTGGCGTCGTCCGGAATTCCCAATTCGCGCAAGACAGCCAGCGCCTGTGACGCGAATGCTTCATTCAATTCCACGACGTCCATTTGCGCGAGCGACAATCCTGCTTTAGCCAGAACTTTGCGCGTGGCGGGAACTGGACCCATGCCCATGATTCGCGGAGCGACGCCGGCGGCCGCCGCTGCAACGACGCGCGCTCTTGGCGTCAAACCGTGCTGTTTCAATGCCGCCCCTGAGGCCAGCAGCAATGCACAAGCCCCGTCATTCACTCCCGACGCATTTCCAGCGGTGATCGTGCCGTCCGGGTTGACGACCGGTTTCAATTTCGAAAGCGCTTCCAGCGTCGTGTCCGGCCGGGGATGTTCATCTTCCGAGAAGAGGAGCGCGTCGCCCTTCTTTTGTGGAATGGGCACGGCCACAATTTCCTGCTTCAACCTGCCGCTCCGGACGGCCTCGGCGGCGCGCTGCTGGCTTCTCAGAGCGAATAGATCCTGATCTTTGCGAGAGATGTGAAATTCTTCGGCGACGTTTTCGCCGGTTTCCGGCATGGAATCAACGCCGTATTTTGCCTTCAGACAAGGATTTATGAATCGCCAGCCGAGCGTCGTGTCTTCCATTTTCATCGAGCGCGAATACGCACTATCCGCCTTGCCGATCACAAAGGGCGCTCGCGACATGCTCTCGACGCCGCCGGCAATCACTAGATCGGCCTCGTTGCATTTAATCGCTCGCACGGCCGTCGCGACGGCGTCCATGCTCGATCCGCAAAGCCGGTTAACCGTCGTGCCCGGCACTTCTTTCGGCAAACCCGCCAGCAAGAGCGCCATGCGGGCAACATTTCGATTGTCCTCGCCCGCCTGATTGGCGCAGCCGTAGACGACATCGTCCACGGCGTTCCAGTCTACGCCCGCGTTACGCCCGACCAGGGCCCTGAGGGGGATCGCGGCGAGATCATCAGTGCGAATCGAGGCGAGCGTTCCGCCGTACCGCCCGAACGGCGTTCGAATGGCGTCGCAGATGTATGCAGTTTCCATGGGTATCCTTGGAATGTCACCGCACCCCTATTTTATACAGAACATCCGTGGCGCGCGCTCTTAGAGCATTCATCTTGCCGAATTGGACCATGAGACGAGTTCGCGCGCGGCGGCGAGATCGCTGGGCGAGAACTACGCTAGCCTTTCTCTTGAGTGAATGTTGCTGGGGATCACCGGCAGCGTAGAGCTTCAACGGGATTGAGGCGAGCCGCGTGAGCCGCGTGGTAGAGTCCCGCGACGAGGCTGACGATGATCGCGAATCCGATTGCGCCGAGCGCCAGCCACCAGTGAGCATGCAAATTGTATTAGGCGAAGAAGACCCAGAAGTTTACGCGGTGATGTTGTCTCCCTTGAAGTGAATTGCCAAGGCCAGATCGAGGGAGCCGACGTGCGTGGGCTGGCCTCACCCATAAAAAAAATGCTACGCAGGGCGAGGAAGACCGCCTGCTACCTTTGTTTGATATGGACGGGCTGCAGCAGTGTGAAATCGAGCGCCGTTTCCGCACGCAGTGTGATATCGCGGTTGCCGGTTAATCCCGCACCGCCGGTACCCGCCGCCGCACCGATCAAGGCACCGATGGCTGCCCCCTTACCGCCACCAGCGATGGCCCCGATAGCAGCTCCTCCGCCAGCGCCACCGCCCACCATGACCGCCGTGCGCTTGCCTTTTCCTTTGCTGGATGACATTGCGGCAGAAGTCTGAATCTCATAATCCTTACCGTTGACAGTCACTCTCGTGAGCCTGAGGCTCAGCGAGGCGCCGCCCTTGAACCGGCCGGCAGCTTTCGCTTCATTCACGACTCCCTCGGCGCGAGCGCCCTTGGGGATGGCGACTTTTCCTTCGACTTCAACGGGAGATTCGACGGTCGCTGAGAATCTGTCTCCAGAATTGCTTGTTTTCGAACTTATGGTTTGATCCAAAACGACCGCGATCACGGTGTCAGCAGGAACGACCAGAGGTTTCGGTTCGATGGCCCTTTGCACTGCGGTCTTTGCCGATTCCGCCATGGATGGAGAAGAGTTAGCGTCGGGGCTTGATTGCTTGTCAGCCGCGTTTTGGCACCCTGCGACCAGCATGCCCACAGATAAAGTCGACAACGAGATTGTAGCCAAAAAACGATTCATCAAATCCTCCACAGGCTGGAAGTTCGTATCTTTTAAAGATACGCTCATCTGTTGTGAAGTCAATTTGACTTGCGAAAATTCAAAACGAAGATTTCGTCCCGATCTGGTATCGCTTGCAGATTCTGTGCCCTTAAGATTGTTCCGTTTCGGATTTGATGAGAGGAATCCAATCTTGCTGAAGGCGATACGTATTCTCTCCAATCAAGAAATACCCGGAGAATCAATGAATTGAGCAAAGGCAAGTGTCGGGCGGGCGTCAGCAGCCAACTGAATCTCGCAGCAGACCATGATTCTGCCTTGGCACGCGACTTGCAACTGCTTTTCACGGCATGTGCTGCCTATTCGCATCGGATTCGTCAAGTAGCAACCAGGGGCAAGGGAATCTCAAGTCCTTGGAGAAATCCAGCGAACTGCACGACGCGGGAAAATGGGGAGTTAGCGCGAGCTGAGAGACGCCGTACTCCGGCTTATGATCATAAAACGTTCCAAAGCGCCGAGCAGTTTTCAAGACTTGGGGGCGAAATCCCTCCGAGCGAACTTTCGGAAAATCGAGCGCCGTGAATGGTGGTTGTGGGTTGCAGCGGCGATCATCACGCTGCTACTCACAATCGCGCTAGCGTCATTTCTGCTCCCGAATTCGTCATCGCCGCGGGACTTCCACGCCCTATATATACTTCCGCAAGCGGTGCGAGGTCTGGTGGCCCTCGTTTTCTTGTTCGACCTCTACACGATCTACCAGCATCTGCAAATTCACAGGATTCGCCGCCAACTGATCGAACGAGAAGAGCTCTTTCATTTGATCAGCGAAAATGCGGCGGACATGATTGCGGTCGTCGATTTGGAAGGGCGCAGGATTTTCAACAGTATCTCTTATCAGAAAATACTGGGGTATTCGCCTGAAGAACTTCAGGAGTCATCCGGGTTCGAGCAGATTCATCCGGACGACCGCGAGCGGGTCAAGAAAGCTGCCACGCAAACCCAACAATCGGGGATGGGAACAATTCTGGAATATCGATTTCGTCACAAGAACGGCAATTGGATGGTGCTGGAATCCGTTGCAAGCGTCATCCGCAACGAAAAGGGCGAGCCGGAAAAACTTGTGGTCGTGAACCGAGACATTACGGAGCGTAAGAAAGCACAAGAGGCCTTGTCTCGGTCGGAAGCAAGTTTCCGGGCTTTGGTGGAGGGAGCACCACACGGGATTTACCGGGCGACGATGACGGGCCAATTCCTGGAGGTGAATCCGGCCCTCCAAAGAATGCTCGGCTATGATTCCGTGCAAGAGCTCCTTAAAGCGGATCTTGCGACGCAAGTGTTTCGCAACTCCGCGGATTACGAACGAATGAATGAGCTTCTGGCCAAGTCAAAAGAATTAAAGGACATCGAACTGGAATGGAAGCGGCCAAACGGCGAGCCCATCGTGGTGCGGTGCTCGGGACATTATGTCGACGTCAAGGATGGCGGCCCCGGATATTTCGAGGGTTTTGCGGAAGACGTGACGGAAAAACGCACACTGGAGCGCCAGCTACGAATGGCTCAGAAGATGGAGGCCATCGGAAGATTATCGGGAGGGATCGCCCATGACTTTAACAATCTGCTCGGTGTCATCATCGGATATAGCGGTGTATTGAAGAAGTCCCTGGACAAGAATCAGCCTACCTACGAATATGCCACGGAAATCGAAAAAGCGGGCCAGCGCGCTGCCTCGTTGACCCGCCAATTGCTGGCTTTCAGCAGACAGCAGGTTCTGACGCCCTCCGTCCTGAGCTTGAATTCGCTCGTATCTGACATGGAAAAAATGCTTCCACGCCTGCTGGGCGAGGATATCAACGTGTCCCTGTCTCTGGATTCGGAGCTCGGAAATGTCAAAGCCGACCAGAGCCAGATCGAGCAGGTGATCATGAACTTGGCAGTGAATGCGCGGGACGCCATGCCTTCGGGCGGGAAACTTCACATCCAAACCGCCAACATAGAATTGGACCAGACATACACGCGCGATCATCCCGGCTCCAAAGTGGGAAGTTACGTGATGCTCGCGATTACGGACTCTGGGAGCGGCATGAGTGCGGAGACCATCACTCACATCTTCGAGCCGTTCTTTACCACCAAGGGAGTGGGAGAGGGGACGGGCCTCGGCCTCGCGACCGTGTATGGCGTGGTGAAGCAAAGCAACGGATATATCTGGGTGGACAGCGCGCCGGGTAAAGGATCGACTTTTCAGATCTACCTTCCAAGGAACCTGGACACCGAACAAGTGTCCGCCGCCAAGCCCGAGGTCCAACCAAGGGAGAAGTCGAAGGGAGCGGAAATGATTCTTCTCGTGGAAGATGCGGAACCCCTGCGAAAACTGGCGCAAGCCTTTCTCGAATCAAACGGCTTCCGCGTGTTGTCGGCCCCGAGTGGAGAAGCCGCTCTCGAGATCGCGGCGCGTCATTCAGGCCTTTTCGACCTTCTGCTCACCGACGTGGTGATGCCCGGCATGAACGGCCGTGTTTTGGCGGAGCAATTGTCAATGCGGCAGCCCGGGCTGAAGGTCCTCTTCATGTCCGGATACACGGACAGCTTTATCGCCGGGCACGGAGTACTGCAGAAGGGAACCAACCTGCTGCACAAACCGTTCACCGAAGAAGTCTTCATAAGTAAGGTGCGGGAAGTTCTGGATGGCGCTAAGAACGCGTTGCCTGAGTTAGACCAGGTGGGAAGCGGTGCCCGTGATCACCAATAGGAAGAACGGATCGAAGGGAAAGCTGCTGGTCGTGGATGACGACGAGGCGCTGCGGCGGCTGATGCACCTGGAACTCAGCGGAACCTACGAAGTCATTGACACGGGTGAACCTGAACAAGGCTTGGCTCTCGCACTGGAGCACAGGCCGGACGCCATCCTGCTCGATTTGCGCATGCCGAAGTATTCCGGTTATGAATTGTGCCAGACGTTTACGTCGTTTAGCCGGACGCAGACGATTCCTGTCGTTATTGTGAGCGGCGAAGGGGGTGCGCAAACCAAGGAACACTGTAAACAGCTGGGCGCGGCAGCGTACTTCGAAAAGCCGTTGGACTTCGAGGCCCTTAAGGTATACCTGAGAGGAATCGTCAAGACGTCCCGTCATATTCCTCGCAGCGAGGTGCGCGTGCGATTGCGTGTGGCGCTGAAACTTCGGGGCAAGGATGCGCAAGCGAAGGACTTTGAAGAGGCTGCGGCGACAGAGAACGTTAGTCTTAGCGGCTTTCTGTGTACTTGCAATAGAGAGATTGCTGTTCATTCCATCGTGGACGTGTACATCGTATCGGGTCGAGACGAACACGTGGGCAAAGTACAGATTATGCACGCGGAGGCGAAGGCGCCGCCGCTCTACCGCTACGGGTGCCGCTTCACCGAAAAAACGGGGCCCTGGGTCTTGCAATAGCCGTTTCGCACCGGCAGAAAGACGACTCCGCAGGTGCGGTCAGACCAGCCAACTTATTCTCTACATCAGTCCCCGGATTTGACCAGCTTGCGCAGTGCCTGAATGTCGCTTGCCGTCGCAAATGCAAATGCTTGGATAGCCGCGGTTTCCTTGCGTATCAGTTTCCAAGTTTCGTCGGCAATACTCAAGAAGACTTTCGCTACTTGCGAGTCATACTGTTTGCCCGCTCCTCGTTCTATTACTTCTCGTGATGCTTCAAACGGAAGGGCACGGCGATATGGCCGGTCGGAAGTCATCGCATCAAAGGTATCGGCCACAGCGAAAATTCTCGCACCTACGGGGATCTCCTCAGCCTTCAGTCCCCTCGGATAACCACTGCCATCGCAACGCTCATGATGTGCGTAGATGATTTCCGCGGAATCTGCAAGGAATGGGATGCTTTTGACCAGTTCATATCCGATCTGTACGTGGCGCTGCATGATCTTGCGTTCTTCATCGGTAAGAGGCCCCGGTTTGAGGAGAATTGCGTCCGATACCGCCAGTTTGCCGATGTCATGAAGCCACGCTCCCATGGCGATGTTTCTCATCTGACTCTCCAAGCCGCCCATTGCTTTGGCAATCTCGAGGGAGTACAGAAATACGCGCCGAGAGTGTCCAGCCGTCGGACTGTCGCGTAAGTCGATGGCTGCCCCAAGTACTTCGAGCGTCTGGTCATAGCTGCGCTCGATCTGACGCAAAGCCTCTCGAAGTTGCTGGGTCTGTTCAGAGACGATTTCCTCGAGATGGTGGCGGTAGTTTTCGACTTCCTGCTCCAAGCGCTTCACGTGCAATGCGCGCGTAAGGCTGGCCAAAACTATATTTGCATCCACCTGTAGTGGCTTTACGAGATAGTCGTCCGCGCCCTGCCGCATCGCTTGGATGCCGACTTGGATGTCGTCTACACCGGTAACCACAAGGAAGACCATCTGGGGATAGTTCTGCCGCACCTTGGCTAGAAGTTCCATGCCGGACATGCCAGGCATATGCAGGTCGGAAATTACCGCATCTATCTGGTGCGTTTCGAGGATGCGGAGCGCTTCCTCGCCACTGGCAGCTGTTTCGCAGGGAAGGCCAAGTTGCGCGAAGATCGCAGCCATCACCTTTCGAACGGAAGCCTCATCGTCCACGATCAATACTCGTAGTATGACCGGATGAGGCGATGGGACTGAGTCAGTTGCCAAGTGCGATCCTAAGTTTTCTTCTTCGTACGAATGCGTCGAGATCGGCGCTCACCTGTACAGTCGGTCCTGCTTGTCGGTGTTTGATTCAAGTGTCCACCGTCATCTGCCAGCGGTAATCCAGAAGGGAGTTTTATTGCACGGAAGAGACCATCTTGCCCAAAACTTGGCGGCTCGAAAGTCCAGCAAACTCAATCGGTTAGTCGCAGACGCGCGAAATCTAGAGATTCAATGTTGAAAGATTGTTTCAGTGAAGGATTCGGTCCCACAATGGAACGAAAAGCCGGGTTCCGGCATTCGCATTCAAACTTTATTTCTCCAGATTGGTAATGCTCTTTGCGGTAACACGCGCTCACATTGTCTTGACACCTCACGCATCTCTAGCCAAAATGCTCTCACGCCCTTCCAAAATCTAAGGGATTTGTGTGAGCCGATGCGCATTCTTGTCGCTGAAGATGACGCGCCGCTTGCGGAATTTCTGCATGAGCGGCTGGAACAAGAGCAATTTGCTGTACAGGTGGTCTCCAACGGAGCGGAAGCGCAACAACTGGCTTCCGACCAGGCATACGATCTCGTGATCCTGGATCTCAATCTGCCGGGAGCCGGCAGGCTGGACGTCCTGCGCGAAATTCGCTCCAAAAGGCCGAATTTGCCGGTGGTTATCGTGACGGGCGCCGGCATGGTTGAGGAGTGCGTCCGCGGGCTCGATGCCGGCGCGGACGATTACGTCGCAAAACCTTTTGTCTTTGCCGAGCTTGCCGCGCGCATTCGCGCGGTACTCCGCAGAGGGAGCCGCCCCGGGCGCGCGATTCTCCAGATCGAAGACCTTGAAGTCGACCGCGTCAGCCACACCGTGCGGCGCGGAAATCACAACATCGATCTCAGCCCAAAGGAATTCGCCTTGCTTGAATTCCTGATGCGCCACGAAGGCCAGCCTGTTTCCCGTACCGCCATTGTTGAGCAGGTCTGGAAACTCAATATTGATACGATGACGAACGTCGTCGACGTGTACATCAATTATCTTCGCCGCAAGGTGGATTCAGGATACGCCCACGCATTGATTCGAACGATTCGCGGCGTCGGTTACCAGATTGGCGGAAACGGCCGCCACGCTTAAAACGCGAGAAGTTTGCCCGCCGCCGGACTACTGCGACTAATGTCAGTTCGTAGCGGTTCGCATGCGTGTAATCAGATGCGAGGGATAGCCTCCAGCATTTGTCCGACTTTCAGACTAGCCAGGTGCTGGGAGCAAGATCGCGTTTTCAGGCTGTTATTGCGACTACCGTTCCGAGTGCTGCGAAAGCTTGCGCACGTCACCGCTCAGGTCAACGCGATATCGCAGAGTGAAACTGCCTGGCGGTAACCCGTCGTTGTGCCCTTCCAGGATGACAAGCAGTTCGTGCGAATTGACCCAACGTTTCGCTTCGAGATATGAGTGCCCCGCTTTCAAGAACTGTGCTGCATCAGGGTCTCCGGCCAGGACCACTTTTGCCAAGTCTGTCTCTTTCAACGTGCTTGGCTCATACAGGTAGCACAGTGTCTCGGTGCTACCAGACGCATCGTTAACGAAGAACGTGCGGCTGTCTGGAGCCCAAGAGATACTCAGACTTCTATCGTATTCTTTTACCAGCTTTCGTGTATGCGAAGCGTTTTCCTCAATCCACAGCTTTCTCTCGCTACAATCGTTTGGGCACTCAAAAAGAAGGGTCCACTTTCTATTGGGTGATGGAATGCGACTAACTGCTGCACGAGGAAGAGTGACCACTGCCGGATGAGCCGATTTGGTTTGGCCTGCCTCCGATAGATGCCAGCCGTTGAATAGGAGAATGCTTGTCAACAGGACGCGCCAAACCATACGACCCTCCCCAATATCGCAATCTAGCATATTGTTGGCTGTCAGACACCGGGGATACGAGCGAGTCTTAGAAACGTGCCTGGTAAACGCACTGATCGGAGAAGGGGAGTTCGTGGTGTAAGCTTGCGGTCAGACGTTGTGAAAGCAGGAACGGAGGTTTCCTTGGGAGAAAATCCAAGCGCTGTGCGTGCAGTGCTATGGGCCGGCCTCGCGTGCGGCGTCTTGGACATTACTGCCGCGTTCGTCGTCTACGGCTTCTTCGGCGCGAAGCCCGTGCCGCTCCTGCAAGGAATTGCCAGCGGATTGCTGGGACCGAGGGCATTCCAAGGAGGACTCGCGACAGCGCTTCTCGGCCTTTTCTGTCACTTCCTCATCGCATTTGGGGCGGCCGCAGTCTATTTTGCAGCGAGCCGCGCTATCCCTTTCTTGATTCAAAATGCGGTCGTTTCAGGCGCGCTGTATGGCGTGGCCGTCTATTTCTTCATGAATCGGATCGTCGTACCACTGTCCGCTGCTGCCAAGCGTCCGTTTTCCATGAGGTTGATGATCGTCGGCATGGTCATACACGTCTTCTGTGTCGGACTTCCGATATCTCTCAGCGTGCGGCGATTCTCTAAATGATTGTCAGACCAAATTGTTTTGACCGCGCCGCCGCGCAGACTTTGCTATCCTACGCCGCGTGAAACCTCCGTTCCTGATTGATACCGATACTGCCTCCGATGACGCCGTGGCTTTGATCATGGCGCTGCGCTCACCGCAGGTACGCGTTCTGGCGATTACTACAGTTGCCGGAAACGTGGCCGTTCAGCAGTCCACACGCAATGCGCTCTACACGGCGGAGCTTTGCGGCGCGGACGTTCCGGTCTTCATGGGCGCGGAAAAACCCCTGCATCGCGCGCACGAGAGCGCACACTGGTTCCATGGCCGCGATGGCCTGGGCGATCATGGCTACCCTCCACCGAGCCGGGCGGCCGAAAAACAACACGCCGCCGAAGCGATCATTGCAACGATCGAAGCCAACCCTGGTCTCGTCTTGGTGACCTTGGGACCTCTTACGAATATTGCTTTGGCCTTGCAGCGGAATCCCGGCATCGCCGCCAAGGTTGGCCGCTGCGTGGTCATGGGCGGCGCGCCGTGTTGCGAGGGCAACGTGACTCCGGCGGCCGAATACAACATCTGGTGCGATCCCGAGGCGGCGCGAATCGTGCTGCGCAGTGGACTTCCGGTGGAGCTGGTGGGCTGGCACCTCTGCCGTGGCGAAGCCGTCTTGAACCCAGACGACATTAAGCATGTGCTGAGCTTTGGCACACCGCAGGCGCGCTTCGCGGTTGAGTGCAACAGTCGCGCTCAAGAAGCTTACTTCGAGCAGACCGGTGAGCATGGAATTTCGTTGCCGGACCCTGTGGCGATGTCCATCGCGCTGGATCCTACGATTGTCACGCAACAAAGCGAAAACTACGTGGACGTGGAGACCTCCAGCGAATTGACTTTGGGCATGACGGTGGTGGACCGCCTCAACGTGGCAGCCAACGACCGCAATCGAGCCGTTTGGGCCCCGGTTTTGGATCGAGGCAAGAAGGCCAAAGTCTACTGGACCATCGATAATAAGCGGTGGAAGCAAATCCTCTATGCCGCGCTAAGATAGGAGTGATCAGCCGCCCGCCCGACCTAAGGCACAGATAATACGTGAGTTAACTCAGACTAATCGAGCTAGCTCCCGGCTAGGCCGACAGACTGAGGTCCGAATCGCCCCTGCGGGCAACTTCTTTCCCATGGGGGTGTTCTACCTAGTGGAAGCCGTAAGATGTTACGCTCCCATCGTCCGGAACACCTGCACAAGCCGCCTCGAACTGGCTGGCGCTCCGGTCGGAGAACAGAGGGTCCGTCATGAAGACATTCACTCGTAAGAGCAGGCTAAGCTTGGTTCTGTCTATGGCGGGACTTCTGAGTTTTGTGGCGCCGAAGGCGCAAGCAGGCCAAGAACAAGAAACGAATCCACCCACGCGCGTCGCGCGCATCAGCTATGTTGAGGGTTCCGTCTCCCTGCAGCCTGGCGGGCAAGGCGATTGGGGCAGCGCCGCCAAAAACCGTCCGATGACCATCGGTGACAAAATTTGGGTGGACAAAGATTCCCGCGCCGAATTGCAAGCCGGCCCGGCCGCCATCCATCTCGGCAGCATGACCGCTTTGTCCTTCCTGAACCTTGATCAGGGCATCACGCAGGTGCGCCTTGCGGAAGGCAGCATCAATTTCCGCGTCAGTGAACTGCGCGAAGGCGACCTCTACGAAGTTGACGCCCCAAACCTGGCTTTCACCGTGAAACAGGCTGGAGCGTTCCGCATTGACGTAGCTGAGAACGGCGACTCCGCTCGCGTGACTGCGATTCGCGGCGAAGGCGAAGTTACCGCCGGCGGTCAAACCTATGAAGTCCACGCGGGCGAACGCGGGGAATTTAACGGCACGGACAACGTCGATTACGTCATTGCAAAGGCTCCCGGTCCGGACGGCCTCGACCGCTGGGCAGCTGAGCGCGACCTGAAGGAAGACAACGCGATTTCCGGAAAGTACGTTTCCCGCGATACGCCTGGCTACAGCGATTTGGATGATTACGGTGACTGGCGCGATGAGCCGCAATACGGCCACGTTTGGTATCCTCGTGAAGTCGAACCCGACTGGGCTCCCTACAGCTCTGGCTATTGGAACTGGGTCGGCCCGTGGGGCTGGACCTGGGTTGACTATTCGCCTTGGGGCTTTGCTCCTTTCCACTATGGCCGCTGGAACCATTTCGCAGGCGGCTGGGGTTGGTGCCCGGGCCCAATCTATGGTCCTCCGATCTATGGACCTGCTTTCGTCGGTTTCCTCGGAGGTGGCTTCGGTTTTGGTGGCGGTTTTGGCTTCGGCGGAGGGATAGGCTGGTTCCCGCTGGGCTTTGGTGAACCGTTCTTTCCCTGGTTCGGCTGCCGTCACGAGTTCATTGAACGAATCAACGATCGGAATACGTTTATCCGCAACAGAAACGTCTTCAACACGAACATTCGCAACGTCAATTTCGTGAACGCGCGCAACGTGAATGCCGTAACGGTGACAAATCGCAATACCTTCATGAATGGCCAGGCCGTCAACCGCGGAGCCACGCGGCTCACCCCGGGCGCTCTCAGGGGCGCGCAAGTGACCAACTCGGTCGGGATCAAGCCGACGCAGCACAGCTCGCTCGGCGCGGTAAACATCAGATCGCATGCAGCCACGCCGCCGGCGGCGGTTCAGAACCGCACGGTGATCGCGCGCACGGCACCGGCGCAAGGCGCATCCCAGTCGCATGTTCGCACGGTCAGTAGCAGTGGACTGACCTCCGGTCGCATTGGCAACACACCGGTGAACAGCCCGGCAAACCGTCCCGCGAATGGCGCGATGAACCAACGCACGGGAACACCAAACGTTCCAGGGCACAATACGCCTGCGATGAACGGCGCGGCAAACCGCCCGGCGAATGGCGCGATGAATCAACGCACGGGAACAGCGAACGCTCCTACACGCGATACGCCTGCGATGAACGGCCGGCCGTCGAGTACGCCGAACACATCGGCGGTGTCGCCGCGGCAGCGCGAGCTGTCCCAAAACCGGCCGCCCTCGGCAATGCCAAACTCTCCGCGAACTTCCAACGCCGCGATGGGCAACACTGCGTCGCAGCGCGCGGGCGGTAGCCAACGCATCTGGGAAGCGCAGGGAAATGCAACTGATAATGGCCGCGCGCCAGCGGGTTTCGGAAACTCCAATCGTCCCCCGAACCCACCCTCGCAAACAGCGGGCATGAACAATGCGAATCGTCCGCCATCGGCACGCGGCGATTTGCAGTATGGAGCCGCCAGCGGACAGGCCTCAAGGCCTTCCGCGCAAGGCTACAATGGCAACCGCCCAACCTCTTCCAACAACGGCCGCTCTTACGAGCCGCCCCAGCGCGCAAATGGAAACACGGCGGCCTACGGCAGTCAACGTTCTCCGAACAACGGGGGCTCTTACGGTCAGCCGCAGCGGATGCAGCGTGACACCCCGGCCTACAACAACAACCGCGGCAATTCGCAGCCGCGCTCTTACAGCCCGCCGCCAACACGCTCGTACTCGGCACCGCAAACTTATTCCGCACCGAGCCGAAGTTATTCAGCTCCGTCGGGCTCCTATTCCGCACCGAGCCGCGGCTATTCTGCTCCGTCAGGCTCTTACTCCGCGCCGAGCCACAGCTCTGGCGGTGGCGGCGGTAGTCGGGGTGGCAACGGCGGTGGCGGCGGAAGTTCGCGCGGCGGCGGGGGCTCCGCCTCTGGCGGGCGGCACTAATCTCTTTTCCAATTCAATGGCCCGTCCGGATCTTCTGGGCGGGCCCTTTGTTTTTCACCATCAACGACAATAGAAATTCCCCCGTCCTTACATCACCCGAGTTTCCAGTTTCTCGTGGCATTGCGCCCTCACAACTCTTCCTGCGGGCCGGTGTTAAATGAAGTAGTTCTTTATCGTCATTTGCTGTTTCGACATGGGGAAAATGCGCAGCAAATGCTCTCTAACGATGAAGTGCTAGTGTTTGAAGTAAGCCCAGGCCATGCAGCTAGGAAAGTGAAATGACGCGGCGCAAGTGAACGACGGCCGCTCAGGTTTCAGGAGAGATTTCGAGATGAGAAAACACTCGCTCAAGTTGGCAAGCTTCCTTAGCATCGCGCTGGCGGCGGCTCTCTTTGCACCGCAACGCGCCGCGGCCGATGAAGACGATCCGCCAAGCCGCGTCGCGCGACTGAGCTATGCTCAGGGCAGCGTTTCGTTCAACCCAGGGGGCACCGACGATTGGGTTTCCGCGGTCGTCAACCGTCCGATTACTACCGGCGACAAACTTTGGACCGACAACGGCGCCCGCGCCGAGCTGCACATCGGCTCGGCGGCGATCCGTCTCTCCGGGAACACTGGTTTTTCATTCTTGAATCTGGATGACCGCATGGCCCAGATCCGGCTTACGGAAGGCACGCTTGACGTGCGCGTGCGGCGTCTCGAACAGGACGAAACTTTCGAAATCGATACCCCCAACCTTGCTTTCTCCATCCTTCGCCCGGGCAACTACAAGATCAACGTCAACGAAGCCGGCGATGCCACCGTTGTCAGTGTCCGCGACGGTGAAGGCGAAGTCACCGGTGGCGGCACCGCTTATACCATTCATCCTCGGGAAACCGGCACTTTTGCCGGGATCGACCAACTCGACGCCGACATTCAGAGCTTCGGCAATGACGATGACGATTTCGACCGCTGGTCTCGTGACCGCGATCGCCGCGAAGATCGCTCGCAATCCTCGCGCTACGTCTCTTCCGATGTGATTGGCTATGAAGATCTCGACGACAACGGTGGCTGGCGCCCCACGGCTGAATACGGCACCGTTTGGTTTCCACACACCACTATCGTCGGTTGGGCGCCTTATCGCTACGGCCATTGGGTGTGGATTTCGCCCTGGGGCTGGACTTGGGTAGATGATGCTTCTTGGGGCTTTGCGCCGTTCCATTACGGCCGCTGGGTTACGGTTGGCGGAGTTTGGGGTTGGGTGCCATGCGCACCTCGCGCGGTCGTAGGTGTCGCCTATGTGCGACCGGTTTACGCACCCGCTCTTGTCGCCTGGGTCGGCGGGCCGCACTTCAGCGTTGGCATTGGAATCGGAGGAGGCGGTGGAGGCGGCGTGGCCTGGTTCCCGCTTGGGCCGCGTGAAGTCTACGAGCCTTCTTATCACGTAAGCCGCACTTACGTTACAAACGTGAACGTCTCGAACACGACGGTGAACAACACCGTCGTAAACAACTACTACAACAACGTCATCGTCAACAAAAACGTCACCAACATCAGGTACGTGAACCAGAACGCGCCGAATGGCGTAACCGCCACATCACAGCAGAATTTCGCGTCGGCGCAGCCTGTCGGGCGCAACATGATGAGAGTCGATCGCCGGGAAGTTGAGTCTGCGCAGGTCAGTGCCACTACCCCAACGGTCGCTCCGCAACAGAGAAGCGTGCTTGGCGCCGGCGCTGCGGGTGCGGCAAGGCCTCCAGAGAGGCTTCAGCAACGCGAAGTCGTGGCCAAGACGCCTCCACCACCCGCTCCTGTTTCCTTCGTGAAGCAACAGCAGGAGATTCGAGCCAATGGCGGCAGGCCCCCGGCCGTCTCTCAGATGCGCCAAGTGCAGACCGAGAACACGCAACAGACTCGTCCGAACATCAGGATCGCGCAGCCCGCCCAGGATACGGCTCCGCGAAACGTCCGTGCCAATGGGTCCGGTCAGCCACAGAACAACAACGGCAATCGTCCGGGTCAGCCACAAACGAATGTTCAGTCCAATGTACAAAACAATTCGAACAGGCCACCGGCTTCCAACAACGCGGGACAACCGCAGTCCAATGTGCAAAATAATTCAAACAGGCCGCCGGCCTCCAATAACGCCGGACAGCAGCCTCAAGGCAATCAACCGGGGAATTCGCCCGCAAACAACGGCCGCGAAAAGTCCTATAACGATCGCCCGGCTAGCGCTCGGCCCAACGGTGGGAATCCGAATCCCCCTGTGAACTCGCAGCTCGATCAGAGGCACCAGCAGCAGTTGGACCAGCTCCGCCTGAAACAAGACCAGGAGCGCCAGAAGGTCGAGCAGAAGCAGATTCAGGAGCAGCAAAGGGTTCAGCAGAGATATCCTGAGAACACTGGAAGGCCGCAAGTCGACCAGAGACAACAGCAGCAGCCTCAGCAGATCGATCAGAGACCGCAGCAGCAGCCCCAGCCGATCGACCAGAGACAGGTTCAGCAGCAGCAAAGGACGCAGCAGACAAATGCCGCGGACGCTAGAAGGCAGCAAGTCGAGCAGAGACAACAGCAGCAGCTCCAGCAGCTCGAACAAAAACACGGGCAGGAACAGCAGAGGCTGGAACAAAAACAGCAGCAGGAACGCCAGAAGCAGCAGGAACCCCCGAAAGACAAGCCCGCCAGCAAGTCGGCGAAGGACGACAAGCCTGCCCACCGCGGCTAGGCATCACTTTCGGTCGAGCGCCGTCCTGGATGGGCGTTTGCTGAGAAGCGAACGCCCGTTTCGCTTTTCGCGCGTCCCCTTTTTCGCAGGTGAAACGTTTTCGCCCCTCGCGTAAGATTTCTATTCCGCGCTCATGCCCAAGCGTTCCACATATCGCTCTTCCTCGAAGAAGTCTCCCGCTGCCAGTCCTAATGTGCGGCTGTTTCGGCTGCCCGGATTGCCCGAGATTCAAAGGGGCGACGATCTGTCCGCGCAAATAACAACTGCCGCCCGCAAGGCACGCGTGCCTTTCGAAAACGGCGACATCCTCGTCGTCGCGCAAAAGATTGTTTCGAAGGCCGAAGGTGCCGTGGTTCGGCTGGCAACCGTCGTGCCTTCGCCGCAAGCACGGGCC